>ERZ772964.179-NODE-179-length-31673-cov-6.32798_pt1 | contig 31673 bp, 22 predicted proteins | sample MGYA00580675_ERZ772964 | MGnify/ENA primary metagenome ERZ772964 (study PRJEB29015, sample SAMEA2737941) | human oral metagenome | biome: human oral; feature: human-associated habitat; material: dental | place: China | collected 2139 ... | reverse complement strand
AACTACCTGCTGCTGGAGGAGCACGCGATCATCCGCGCCATGGACGCCAACCTGCCGCCGAACGCGAAGTCCGTGTCCGTCGCCGAGGAGGCCGCCAAACAGGGGGCGACGGTGCTGCCCCTCGTGGAGGACCGGAGCCTGGACACCGTCTGGCTCGGCATGCGCGTGATCGGCAGCGGCCGCCCCCTGGGGGCGGACCGCTCATCCGAGGTCGACCTGGTCGCCACAGGGGTCGAGGGGCCGGGCGCGGCGTCGGCCTACCTGACGACCTCCTTCGGCGAGCCCCAGGTCGGATTCGCCTCCTCCGACGGTTTCGACGAGGCGTCGGGCTACCAGGCGGACACCTCCGTGCTGCCCGCCGACGCCCACCAGCACATGAGCTGGGCGTTCACACAGCCCGGCGTGTACCGCATCCACTTCGAGGCCCGTCTGCGCACGAGCCCCGGCGCAGCGCCCACCCCGCTCGGCTCCGGCACTGCTGTGTTCGCGGTGGGCGTCGGGGCGGACGAGGTCGCCGTCCAGCAGGGCCGCGCCGTACTGGCCGCCGGGCACGCCGACATCACCGCGGACCTCGACCGTGGGATGCTGACCCTCGCCGCCGACAAGGGCGCAGTGGGGGAGGGCGCCACACCGCTCCCCGCGGCGGCCCCGTCGGCCACTGGGGAAGGCGGGGGCGCAGGCCCGACCGGGGGAACAGGCCTGTCCGCCATGGAGTCCTACAGCCTCGACGACGTCGTCATCGACGTGCCCACGCGGACCCTCACTCAAGTGCCGGGCACCGGGTACCGTTTCGTCGGCGAACCCGGCTCCGACGTGTACATGCTGCCGCAAGCCGTCCTTGGCAAGCACGTTCACGGCGAGATCGACCCGCACCTGTGGCACGACGCCCACAACGCCGCCGCCTATGTGCGCGTCATCCGCGACGCCCTTGCGGAGGCGGATCCGGCCTCCGCCGACGAGTACCAGCGCAACGCGGCGGCCTACCTCGCGCGGCTCGACGGCCTCGACGCCGAGGTGCAGGCAGAGATCGCGCGGATACCGCCCGAGCGCCGGCGCCTCGTCACCACCAACGACGCTTTCGGATACCTCGCACGGGCCTACGGCCTGGAGGTCTCCGGTTTCGTCGCCCCCAACCCGGGGGTGGAGCCCTCCGTGGCCGACAGGGTGAGGCTCCAGGCGACGCTCACCGACCTGCGCATCCCCGCCGTGTTCCTGGAGCCCAACCTGGCGCGGACCCGGTCGACCCTGCGCACGGCCGCCGAGGATGCGGGGGTGCGCGTGTGCCCGCTCTACGGGGACACCCTGGACGCGAACGCCCCGACCTACATCGACATGATGCGCTTCAACGCGCACTCCCTGGCGACGTGCCTGGGGGACACAGAACAGGAGACACCATGAGACTCCGCACACGAGGCGCGGTCGCCTCCCTGGCGGTGGGGATCATCGCACTGGCACTGGGGATCGTCCCCGCCCGGGCCGCGGACGACCCGGCCCTGGATCAGACGGTCGCCGCCGACGAGGAGGCGTCGACCGAGTCCGCAGTTATCGGCACCGGGCACGTGGATATCGGCCCCCGCATGGTGGACGGGCAGTGGAGCGTCGCCCTGCGCGACGACTCCGGTGCCCACCCCGTGTGGCGGGACCCCGACCGGACGGTGCTGCGCGTCAGCGACGCCGCCCTCATGGCGGCCCCCACAGGCTCCGACTACGCCTTCATGGGCGCCCAAGCGGGCGAGCAGTACTACGTCGTGCCGCAGACGCAGAACCCGGACGTCGTGTGGCTCGGCTGGAACACGCAGGACCCCGGGGTCGTCTCCGCCATCGACCGCGGGGCCACCATGCGCATCGGATCCGTCAGCGGCCCCGGGCGGACGTGGATGTTCCTCCAGGACGGCACCTTCGGCAAGCCCCGGCTCCTGGTCGACGGGCAGAGCGGGCAGGCCCAGGACGTGTGGGTCGACGCCTCCACCCACGTCCACGCCAACTGGGTGTTCACCGCGCCCGGCGTCTACACGGCCGCCCTCACCTTCTCCGCCCGGACCACCGACGGGCAGCAGCTCAGCGCCTCTACGACCCTGCGTTTCGCAGTCGGGTCGCAGACCTCCGCCGACGAGGCCTTCGCCGCCGCTCCGGCTGCGGCCGCCGAGGCGGGCGCCGCGGGGTCCGCAGGTTCTGCGGGTTCTGCGGGTGGAGGGGGCTCGGCAGCCGGCGCCGGCCCCGCAGGGGACAGCGGCCTGGCCGACGACGGCGCCTCGGCGAACGAGGCGCGGGTGCCCACTGGATCATCCGCGGACGGGACCGGGCTCTCCGACCAGGTGATGCTCATCGTCGCCCTCGTCGTCGCCGCATCCATCACCGTGGCCCTCGGAGCCGTCCTCATCATGCGGTCGAGGAGCATCGCCGCCGAGCGCCGCAAGGCCATCGCGGAGGCCGACGGGGCCGAGGGGATGGACGGAGCCGATGGAGCGGACGCAGCCGGGGGGACTGACCGGGCGGCTGGAGCGGCCGGTGCCGGAGGAGTGGGCCAGGCGGCTGGAGCGGCCGACGGCGATAGAACGGGCGGATCCGACGGAGCTGGGGGAGCGGACCGGGCAGGCGGACCTGGGGCAGCGGACCCGGCCCCCGCCTCGTCAGTGGGCGAGCAGACGTCGGCCCCCGCCTCGTCGAAGAAGGGACTGCGGTGAAACAGTCGCACAGGAAAGGCGCCCGCCCGACAGGGGGCGGGGGCCCGACGGGGGAGGCGGACAGCCCGCTGGTCGTGCGCGGCCTCAGCGTGAACCTGGGCGGGCGGCCCGTGCTGCGCGACGTCGATCTGACCGTGTCGGCGGGGGAGCTGGTCGGGCTCATCGGCCCCAACGGCGCTGGCAAGACGACCCTCATCCGCGCTGTCCTCGGGCTGGTCCCCGCCGCTGCGGGCAGCATCGAATGCGCCGCCGCCGTCGGGTACGTGCCGCAGCGGCACGAGTTCGCGTGGGACTTCCCCATCAGTGTCCGCGACGCGGTCCTGGGCGCCGTGAGCGTCAGGCTCGGGCTCCTCGCGCGCCCCCGCCTCGCACACCACAGGGCAGTTGAACGCGCGCTGGCGAAAGTCGGAATGAGGGAACTGGCCGACCGGCCGGTCGCGGAACTCTCCGGCGGGCAACGGCAAAGGGTGCTCGTCGCCCGCGCCCTCGCATTGGAGCCCTCCGTCCTGCTGCTCGACGAGCCCTTCACCGGATTGGACATGCCCACGCAGGAACTGCTCATGGACCTCTTCGCCTCCTTGGCGGCATCGGGGTGCGCGGTCCTCATGACCACGCACGACCTGGTGGGGGCGCGCGCCCAGTGCGACCGCCTCTGCCTCATCAACGGCACCGTCATCGGATCGGGCGCACCCGATCAACTGCGCGACGCCGACGTGTGGGTGCGGACCTTCGAGGTGCGCGAGGACAACCCCCTGCTGAGTGCCCTGGGGGTGGTCGCGTGAACGGCGCGGTGATCGCGCGCGCCGCCGAGTTCCTCAGCCCCGTCGACTTCCTACGGGACCTGACGAATCCGGTTCTGGCGTTCCTGCCGCGCGCGCTCCTCATGGCGGTCCTCGCCGCCGTGGTGTGCGGCGCTGTCGGCGTGCACGTGGTGCTGCGCGGAATGGCGTTCATCGGCGACGCTGTGGCGCACTCCGTGTTCCCCGGTCTGGCCATCGCCTTCCTCACGTCGGGGTCCCTGGTGCTCGGCGGCGCGATAGCGGGCGTGGCCACGGCCGTCCTGGTCGCCCTGCTCTCGCACAGCCGGCGCCTCAAAGAGGACTCGATCATCGGCGTGCTCTTCGTCGGCGCCTTCGCCCTGGGGGTCGTCATCATCGCGCGCGCCCCCGGCTACGCGGGCAGCCTGCAGGACTTCCTCTTCGGGTCGATCACCGGCGTCCCCGCGTCGGACGTACCGGTCGCCATCGGCGGGGGAGCGGTGGTGCTCGCCCTGCTGTGCGTCTTCCACAGGTGGATCGTGGCCGTCACCCTGGACCGTGAGACCGCGCGCGTGGCGGGGGTGAGGATCCTTGCCACGGACCTGGTGCTGTACACGGCCGTCGCCCTGGCGGTGGTGATCTCCGTGCAGACCATTGGGAACGTGCTTGTGCTCGCCCTGCTGGTCGCGCCCGCCTCGATCGCGCGCCTGCTCACCGACCGCCTCTTCACCATGATGTGGCTGTCGCCCGCCCTGGGGGCGCTGGCCGGGGTCGTCGGCCTCTACCTCTCATGGTCCATCGATGTCCCCACCGGCGCGACAATCGTCCTGGTGCTCATTGGATTCTTCGCCCTCGCCTGGGTGTTCGCCCCCCGCCACGGCGCGCTCGCCCGGGCCCGGGCCGCGAGGCGGGGAGTGTGCCGGGGGCTGTCCGCTGCCCGCAGTTGATGGGGTCGGCGGGGGAGTATCCCAGGGGCTGTCCGCCGCTCATGGCTAATGGGTTCAGTGGGGGAGTGGGCTTGCTGGTGAGAGGTCCTTGTTGGTAAGTGTCTTCGATGGTAGGTCTCTTTCTTTGATAGAGGCTCCTGGATGATGGGCGCTCTTCGTAGGTGAGTGCATTTTGCTGGTGGGCGCTCCTCCGGATCCGCGTCATGAGGCGGGGGGCGGCTGTTGAACATTGTTGGAACCGCGATGGTGGGCATCCTCGTTGGTGGCGCTGCTTGATGGTAATAGACACTCTTTCGTACCTAGGTCGCAAGCCGGGGCTGGTCGGTTGTCGAGCACGCTGGTGGCGTCGTCGCTGACGAGTGGCTGCGCAGGTTCGTTTCTTCGACGGAGGGTACGGCACCGACTTTGCGAGCCGTGAAAACGCTCGTTGTTTCACGTGAAACAACAGGCGTTCTGCGAGGTCGGGATGTTTCACGTGAAACAATCGGCTGGGCCGTCAGTGTTGGCAGTGAGGGCTACTGCTGTAACTCGGGTCGCCCGCCAAGCCCAGTTCGGAGTGCTTCGTCTTTCGGTTGTTCTTCGTGATCCGGGAGGCATGTCGCGACTGTGGTCTTTCATAGGGCTCAAATTACGAGGCGAATCCCAACGTCGTGCAGCATGGCGAAGTTACTCATGTGGCGGACGCCGAACGAAGCCCAGGCGTCGAGGATCTTGATGCGCTTCTTCGATCCTGATCGGTCGATCTCCTGTGTGACGATTGTGTGTCCGTGTGCGGCTCCGTAGGCGACGAGGGCTGAAACCGCCGCCCGGAGGAACTCATCGGCAGCGGATTCCGGCTACTCCTCCATCGCCCAGGAAGTGACGTTCCGAAGCGCTTCGACTGCGCGTGCGTCGAATGGGAGGAAGAAATCGGGATGCTCCTTTGCCCATTCGCTGAGCTTGTCATTCCCCTGGATGATCGCGGACTTGACTTGCTCAATACTCGCCAGCGTGCCTTCATGGTGATGCAAGTCGAGCCACTCCCAGAATCCCGGTGCCAGGTCGAAGGCATAGTAGCGGTTTTTCGCTTCGATGAGGACATTGCTGTCGATGATGTACATCAAGCGATCTCCAATCGTTCAGCGAAGTTGCGGATGACGTCTGGATTGCGCGTCCCGATGAGACGGAACGCCTCGCCGTATGTTGTTCTGCCCTCCAGGGTGGCCGCGATCAGTGCCAATGTGAAACGGCCGCCCATCCGCAGGATGGCGGTGCGGTAGTAGTCGCCGCCGCGCGCCTTCGGCTCTCCCGCAGGAGGCGTGGAATCATCGTACGCGGCGATTATCTGCTCGTGGAGATCCCGGTGGGTCTCAGGGTCCAAAAGCCCGCAGTCGTAAAGGCGGTGGAGGACCATCTCTTTCGATACGGCGAATCGGCGTGCGACCGTGTCGACGTTGGAGAGTTGATAGTGCTTCTGCTCCCGCCACATGGACCTCAAGACGGGAGTCGGGAGCAGTGTTTGAGCGGCCACCGCGTTGCACCACGACTCCTCGCCGCGCCGGTGGTTCACACCCCCACCCGCATCCGCATCGGACAGTGCGCTGTGCCCCAGGAAGAGGTGCGTGAGTTCGTGAACCAGCGTGAAGTTCTGAGCGGTCTTGGCGTCGTTGTTGTTGACGAAGATCAGCGGAGCAACTGGATCTGTGAGTACGAAACCACGGAACTCATCAACGGATAGGGAACGCCTGTTCTGGTTTCCCACAATGCCGCTGATCATGACCATGACACCGAGTGCCTCAATGCGTTGGACCAGTGCGCGCCGGAAGTCGGTGGGTCCGCTCCGGGGATGATCGGAGTCAGTGCCGAGGAGCCGGGAGAGGTGCGAGGCGACGCCGGACGGGTCGCCGTCCAGGGAAGCGGAACCGATGAATTCAAGAGGAGTGGCGCTCTCGTTGATGGCGAACTCGCGGTACCAGTCCTGACGGCGTTGGCACAGGTAGATCGTGTCCAGCAGGTCGCCGGAGGGTTCGCGCACGCCGGTTCCGCCGTGTGTGCGCATATCCGGTATGGGGAGCGTTTCACGGGGAGGCTCCTAGGAGCAGCATAACGGTCGGCACGTGGGTCGCGTTCGCGAACGCCTCGAGCTGCTTGAAGGTCGGCTTGCGCTGACCCGCGAGCCAACGGTGTTTGTGCGCGGCAACATCCTCGTCGATTCCCGCGCGCGCCAACGCCCAGCGCAGAACGCTCGGGGTGACATCCACACGGGTACTCATGGGAGGATCCAATCAGTTGACGCTTGAGTCCAAGCATACGTCAGGGCGATGGCGCCTGGAGCCCTACTCAGCTCGTTGGGCCTCTGAAGCAATGTTAGTGAAGAGACGGGCGCGCGGTTCCCTGAGTCGTGTGATGGCCCGTCGAAGACTGTCGTTGTTCTGGGCGGCGTGTACCGCGTCCCGGTGGTTGGTCATGAGGTCGTCGAGGCGATCTGTGTAGTTGTCGGAGGGCTGCCGGTCATTCCCAGGATCCATATGTATGTCGCTGTCGAGGAACAGGACGTGGGGGAACGGTGATGTCGAGGGGGGCAATGAGTTGGGTGAGTGCTTTTTGTGGGCTGGGGTGGTGCGGGGGCAGTTGCCTGGTTCCTCGGTAGTGGCGCCCCTGGCGCTGGTGGTGGGCGTTATTGCTTCACCGGCCCCATGTCGTCGTGGTTGTCGCGCCGTTGGGCAGGGTACGGATACGGCGGGTGAGGGCGTCGCACACGAGGTTGCGTCCTCTCAATTCCCCGGTGCGGCTCAGTCGTCAGTTGTCGGGGTGCGCACACCCCGGGGGCGGGTCGGATCAGGCCCGGGTCTGAAGAAGCAGGGTCGGTATCTAGGGTGCACTCCTTGGGGCGGGCGCGCTGGCGTGCGGACTATGACACCACCATTGCCCTGTGCTTGGCCACGAAGAGCTGGTGGTGGCTTGATGTCGATTCAGGACGCAGCTCGTCCTCAATCGAGCACGCAGGGCGGCAGAGTCCGTATACGTTGATCAGGCTGGGGGAACGTGAAACGGTAGAGTGACGTACGGAGGCGACAAGGGAAGTTCAGTTCTGCGTTTCATCTTCCACTGCCAGGTGTTCAGCCTGTTCGATCACGAGGCGCACGGCTTCCTCCTGCTTGTCCGGCGGATACTTGTACTTGGCCAGCAAGCGCTTGATGCGTGATCGCATCCGGGCGCGGACGGATTCCTTGAATGTCCAATCGATGGTTGCAGATTTCTGGATGGTGGTGACCAGTTCGCGTGCGATGGTCTTCAACGTTTCGTCACCGAGCTCGAGGATTGCAGAGTCGTTCTGGATAATCGCGTCATATAGAGCGATCTCTGCCTCGTTCAAGCCCAGCTCACGCGATCGTTGCTGGTCCTGGCGCATCTCCTTGGCAAGCTTCACCAACTCGGCGATGATCTCCGCCGTTGTCAGTGATCTGTTCGTGTAACGGCTCAATGCCTCGGCGAGCATCTGGGAGAACTTCCGGCCTTGCACCAGGTTCTTGCGTTGAAGCGTGCGAATCTGGTCGTTGAGCAGCCTACGCAGGAGCCCCAGCTGAAGATTCGGCTGGTTCGAGTGGGCGATGGAGTCCAAGAACTCGTCTGATAGCAGCGAAAGTTCTGGAGACTCCATACCCGCGAATTGGAAAACGTCGACGACCTGGTCTGCGGTGACAGCGTCATTGACCATCTGACCCAGTACTGAGTCGAGGTTGCTGCCGCCTTGTTGGGACTGACCGGCATCAGGATTGAGGATCTTCAGTGCTGCCGCCCGAACGTCGGTGAACAGGCGTACATCATCCCGAATGGTTTGTGCTTCGGGACGCGAGGCAGTCAGAGCGTAGGCTTTTGCGAGTGCGAGCACCTGGTCGTTGTAGCGCTTGGTCAGATCCGGGTCTGAGAGCACGTGGTCCAGTACGGCGGCATACTGGGCTAGGCGCTCCTTCGCCGACAGCTCCGTTGAGGAGTCGTAGGTGACACCATGCAGCATCCCTCGGACGATATCGTGTTTCTCAAGCATAACGTCAACGAGTTGTTCAATTGGCACGCCGGCCTGCTCCCGGTCGGACGGCGAGTAGACGCTGAGCGCCCGCTGCAGGGAGGTGAACAGCCCAATGTAGTCGACGATGAGTCCGCCGGGCTTGTCCTTGAAACGGCGGTTGACCCGGGCGATTGCCTGCATGAGGCCGGCCCCTTGCATGGGCTTGTCCACGTACATGGTGTGCATGGATGGGGCGTCGAATCCCGTGAGCCACATGTCGCGCACGATGACGAGCTCGAGTTCGTCATCGGGATTCTTGGCGCGCAGCTTCAGATCGCGGCGCTCGTCCTTGGAGTGGATGTGCACCTGAAACTCTTCTGGGTCGGCCGCCGAGCCGGTCATAACGACTTTGATGCGGCCCTTGTTGATGTCGTCGGAGTGCCACTGGGGCCGCAGTGCTGTGATCGTGTTGTACAGGGCAACGGCAATACGGCGGCTCATGGTCACGATCATCGCCTTGCCCGCCATGGAGGCACGGCGCTTCTCCCAGTGCGCCACGATATCAGCGGCAACTGCATCCAGCCGGGAGTCCGCCCCGACCAGTGCCTCCAGGCGGGACCACTTGGTCTTGGCCTTTTCAGCCTCACCCGTGCTGCTTGCCTCGCTACTTTCATCAACAATGGTGTCCAACTGGCCGAGCTGCTCTTCATCCATGTTGATCTTGGCCAGGCGGGACTCATAGAAAATCTTGACGGTCGCGCCGTCTTCCACGGCGCGAGTGAGGTCGTAGATGTCGACGTAGTCGCCGAACACAGCACGGGTGGAGCGGTCGTTCGACTCGATGGGCGTTCCGGTGAAGCCGAGGAACGTCGCGCCGGGAAGCGCGTCACGAAGGTGCTTGGCGAGCCCCGCTTTGAGACGGCCTTGGCTGTCGAGGGTCTCCTCGAAGCCGTATTGGGATCGGTGCGCTTCGTCGGCCACCACAACAACGTTGCGCCTATCGGTGAGCACTGGGTTCATGTCCCCGTCCTGGCCGGGAGCGAACTTCTGCAGTGTGGTGAAGATGATGCCGCCCGAAGCACGAGTGAGCAGCTGACGCAGGTTGTCTCGCCCCGTGGCCTGGACCGGGGTCTCAGGAAGGATCTGAGCAGGGGAGAACACCTCGCCGAAAAGCTGGTCATCAAGGTCGTTCCGGTCGGTGATGAACACCAGTGTTGGGTTGGACATGCGCTGGTCCCGCATGAGTTTGGCCGCGTAGAACACCATTTCGAAGCTCTTGCCGGATCCCTGGGTGTGCCACACCACGCCACCGCGCTTGTCCCCGTTTGGACCGGCTGCCCTGACCGTGGACTCAACGGCAGCGTTAACCGCCCAGTACTGGTGGTACTTCGCAATGCGCTTGATGAACATGCGGCGGCGTTGACCAGTGGCCGCGTCGGTGACGGGCTCGTCCGAGTAGACGACGAAGTTCCGCAGAATGTCGAGGAACCGTGCGGGGGTGAACACACCCTTGATGAGTACTTCGAGTGCTGGACGGTCTGTGACGATGTCGCGTCCGTCCATGGTCTTCCACGGAGCGTAGTGCTCGAAGCCTCCGGTGAAGGAACTCATCGCCGCAGATGTGCCGTCGGAAATGACGGTGATGACGTTGGGGATGAACACCGAAGGAATCTGCTTGCGGTATGTCTGGATCTGGTTCCAGGCATTGCGCAGAGTTGCCTTTTCATCCGTGGGATTCTTCAGCTCCATGAGGCCGACGGGCAGGCCGTTGAGAAACACCAGCACGTCGGGCCGACGGTTGTGGCCCCCCTCGACGACTGTGAACTGGTTGAGCGCACGCCAGTCATTGTTCGCCGGATCGTTGAAGTCAACGAGGCGCAGCCGTACTGTGGCGGGTCGACCATCCTCGCCGGTGGTTTCGACGGGCACGCCCGCCACCATGAGCTCATGAAGCCGCTGGTTCTCACTCATCACGTCCTGGGACTCGGCACGCTGGATGCGCGCGAGCGCGGAGCGGACCAGATCGCCGGATACGTTTGGATTGAGGTGGGCGAGTGCTTCGGTCACATACGGCCACAGGACACAGCCCCCGGGTGTTTCTCGCACCTCGCCCGCGGGAGCGTCAACGGGCGCGTATCCGGTGTGGTAACCGATCTCGGCAAGCCACTCCTTCGCGGCTTGCTCGACTGTCGATTCATCAAACCGGTAGGCAGAACTAGTCATCAACTGACTCCTTTCCAAGAGCGTCCGCGATGAGGTGACCTGCCTCGTCGACTCGCATCCGCCCGCTCATCAGCTCCGGCAACAGTGTATCGCGGAGCTCAGCAAGTCTTCGATCCTGTTGGTGTAGCGTCATCGCCAAACGTCGCATGCGTTGGGTCGATGACTCGTAGGACTTCAGTTTCGAAATGTCTGTTGGTATGACAACTGGGTAAGAACTTATGGAGCCTATGCTTGCTGCAGGGTATGCACTTCCGCTTGCTGAGGCACTGAGGTACTGAGAAAAACTGTTCTGTTGAAAAATGTAGGAGATGAATGATGTGCCAGCAATGTTTGTTGGAGTAGCGACGGCGAATCCAGTAGATACAACGAGATTGGGTGGGGGGCTAAATATTGGAGAATAGACCTGTCGATTTGGGCGCACTGTTGAATAAATGACATCTCCATCACTCACGAGGCGACGTGCTCTACTCGGCGCTGAAGTCGCATCGAACCTTATTGTAGAGTCAATATGCCCCTGTCCAGTGCCTTTGATATCAACATATTCAATTTCGTTGAATTGATCTCTCCTGATATTCTTTGTATTGAAGTTGGCGAGTTTGGACAGTGGAACTGTTTGAGTCGGTCCGGAGTGTAGCATCTTCTCCGCAAGTAAGTTAGAGAGCGAATTTAGCATCTGTGAGGCCGAACGGTTAGAGTCGATCTTGTCATCCAATGCGCCGAGAAGATTGGCGATGCGCTGCTGAGTTGCAGATGGAGGGCACAGTAATCTAATCTCTGCAAGACTACTTGCAGCTAACTCGGTCTGTCCGGTGCTGCCATGCGCAAGTGACTCGATCAGCGGTTCGACTGCAGATAGTGAGTATGCTAACCAACGAGGATGTGCTGATGCCTTGGGGCGCACGATGGTTACATGACTGTCGACTGTAACCCTAAAGCTGCCCGTACAGCGCCATGGTGCGGTACGCCCGAGAGTTCCCATGCCAGTTGAGTTGACTAGAATATCGCCATGAACTAGTTGCTTGACATCTTTGATGGCCTTTAGCCTGGAGTCGTGAAGTCGAGCGTGGTCTAACGTGACTCTACCACCACGAATGCATCTCTGATTAATTACGAGACAATCACCCGAGTCTGAATATTTCGGTGTAATTCCGCGTCCAACTATTATCGCTAGATCGGATAATACGGATTGGTTCCAGCTCGATTTCACGGTAATTCTCCTAAGAATTGACGAATCGTATCCTCTAGCTCTCGCCCATGATCAAACTCCGTGATAAGGGCGGCGGTTAGGCGAGTGATTTTCTCTTCTAAGGGTTCTGCATCAGTGTTTGCGGAGTCGTCGAGTCCGACATACCGGCCGGGGGTGAGGATGAAGTCGTTGTCGGTGATCTCCTGGATAGTGGCTGCTTTGCAGAATCCGGGCACATTCTCGTAGTTTTTGTGCTCAGTCCGGGAGCGCCACGTATTGTACACACTGGAGATTCGCTCGATGTCATCAGCAGTGAGCTGACGGTGGGCGCGAGTGATCATCTCACCCGTGTTGCGCGCGTCGATGAACAATACCTCGCCGTGTCGGTCGCGGTACCCGTTGCCATGACGGTTCTTGGAAAGGAACCACAGGCAGGCCGGGATACCGGTGTTGAAGAAGAGTTTGTCGGGCAGTGCCACGATGCAGTCCACCACGTCCGCCTCGACCATAGCTCGGCGGATGATGCCGTCAGTCTTTGCTTTGGAGGAGAGCGCCCCGTTCGCCATGACGAAGCCCGCGCTACCAGAAGGGCTCAAGTGATAGAGGAAATGTTGAATCCACGCGTAGTTCGCGTTAGACTCGCTCGGAGTGCCATACACCCAACGCGGGTCGTCCTGGAGTGTGGCGGACCAGTAGCCCTTGAGGTTGAAGGGCGGGTTGGCGATGATGAAGTCCGCACGCAGATCCGGGTGCTGGTCCTCGGTGAAGGTCTCAGCGTCCCGAGGGCCGAGGTCTGCCTCGATCCCTCTCAGCGCCAGGTTCATCTTGGCCAGTCTCCACGTGGACGCAGCCTTCTCCTGGCCGTAAATCGACAGTTCGTCGCGATTTCCGCCGTGCGCCTCAACGAACCTCGCGGATTGCACGAACATACCACCACTGCCGCAGCATGGATCGTACACGCGGCCTGAGAAGGGCTGGAGCATCTCCACAAGGAGGTTGACGACGCTCCTTGGCGTGTAAAATTCGCCGCCGTCCTTGCCCTTCTCCGCGCCGGCGAACATCCCGAGGAAATACTCGTAGACTCTGCCGAGGATGTCGTCGGCATTGTGATCGTCGTCAGCGCCGAATCCGATGGAGCCGATGAGGTCGATGAGTTCACCGAGCATCTCCTCCTTGAGGTCCTCGCGTCCGTAGTTGCGCGGCAGCACGCCCATGAGTGACGGGTTCGCCCGCTCAATCAACCGCATGGCCCCGTCGATTCGCTGGCCGATTCCGGGGAGTTTCGCCGCTGCTTGGAGCTGATCCCAACGCGCGCCGCCGGGAATCCAAAAGACGTTGTGACCAGAGTACTCGTCCCTGTCCTCCAGGAACGACTCAATCTGCGTCTCATCGAAGCCCTCCCCAACGAGCTCCTGTTGCAGTTCCTCGCGGCGCTCCGCGAATTTGTCCGAGACGTACTTGAGGAACACGAGCCCGAGCACAACGTGCTTGTATTCAGAGGCCTCCTGGTTCCCCTTCGCCCGCATCGACTCTGCAGTTTCCCATAGTGTCTGTTCGAGCGTCAGGTCCATAGTTTTAGTTTTTGCCATTATTTGTTAATCCTTCTCGATCTCTTTCGCATCTTAACGTTGAACTCGAGTCGATTCGCTGGCGCGGCGACGATTTGAACCTCCTTGATCGCGGGCAGCATCGTCGGCGTCATCTCCTCGGCTGTAGACAGGTGCCTGTCTATAGTACGGGGCTCCCGGTGCCGCCGGGGCCCAACCGGGGCGTGTCTTTACTCGGGAACCTGTGTCCAGTCCTGCCTGCGACGGGAGTCGGCGAAGAGGGTATCCGCTCGCGCGCCCTCGCACTCGGCGGGGAGCCGTGGGTCGCGCACGCGCGCGGCGCGCCCCGCGCCCTTGAGTACGGAGAACGTGTCGAGCGCTCATCACTATCGGCGTAAAATGTTAAATGATATGGGCGTAAAATGTAAGCTGATATCAGCGTAAAATATACAATCTCAGCATGTGAGGGGAGTGGGAATGCCTGCGAACACGCGGAATCTGCGGCCTGACGGCTACCGGGCCCGCATTGTCGATGCGCGCGTGGAGAAGATGCTCCGGGCCTTCGGCGGTGTAGAGATCACGGGGCCGAAGTGGTGCGGGAAGACTTGGACGGCACTCGCCCACTCCCGCAGCGTCGACACGCTCATGGATCCCGCGACCCTCGCCGCCGCGCGCACCGACCCGGCACTTGTGCTCGAGGGCGCCGAACCCCACCTCGTCGACGAGTGGCAGGAGGTCCCCCAGATCTGGGACGCCTCGAGGAACCGGATCGACGCGAACGCGAACAGGCGCGGCCAACTCATTCTCACGGGATCCTCCGTCCCGAAGGACACCCAGGCTATCCGCCACAGCGGCACCGGACGCATCGCGCGCGTGCGGATGAGGCCGATGGCGCTGAGCGAATCCGGTGACAGCGGGGGAGGGGTGAGCTTCTCGCGCCTCTTCGATGCCGGTTTCGAGGCAGGAGCGCGCCGCCCCACGAGCATCGCCGACATCGCGCGGTGGTGCTGCCGAGGGGGATGGCCCTCATTGATCGGGCTCGATGACGAGTTCGCCCTGGAAACACCCGCTGAGTACATCCGCAACGTCAATGAGGTCAACGTCCCACGGCTGGGGAAATCCCAGGCGACCTCACTCGCCCTCATGCGCGCCCTGGCGTTCAACCTCGGGCAGGCGCCGACCCACAGGACCCTCGCCTCGGACATGGGGGAGGATGGGGATCCGGGTCCCACCCGTCAAACGGTCACCTCCTACCTGGAGATGCTCGAGGACCTGTACATCATCGAGGGTCTGCCCGGTTGGTCGCCGCAGCCCCGGGGCAAGAACAGGATCCGGGTCAAACCCAAGCGCTACTTCGTCGACCCCTCGCTGCCCGCAGCATTGATCGGGACCAATCCGGTGGCGCTGCTCCGTGATACCCAGACGCTCGGGGGGCTCTTCGAGACCCTCTGTTTCAGGGATCTGAGCGTGTACCTCTCCGCGATGCCGGGCGCGGCGAACCGGATCCACTACTACCGCGACGAGAAAGGGCTGGAGGTCGACTTCGTCGTCGAGCTCTCCGACGGCAGGTGGGGGGCGTTTGAGGCGAAACTCTCCGACGCGAAAGCGGATGACGCGGCCGCCGACAGGCTCATGGCCTTCCGCCAGAAGACCGCGCGCAACCCGCTGGCGCAGACGCGTCCCCCGGAGTTCCTCGCCCTCCTGGTCGGCAAGGGCGACATCGCGTACAGGCGCTCCGACGGCGTGCTCGTCATCCCGGTGGCGGCGCTCGAGGCGTGAGTGCGGCCCCTGTTCGTCCGCCAGTGCGCGCAGACGAGCGCACCACGGTGAGGGCGTGAACCACTCACCGGCCCCCGCCTCGTCCGGCGGCAGTGCCTGCGGCCAGCGTGTGAGGCGGGGGAGGGGAGGAGGCCACCGGGGCCAGTGCGCGCGGTGGAGGGGTCGGAAGCGGACCGGGCAGGTGCCCGGGGTCAGTGCGCGCCGCGCACCCGTTCCGCCATGTCGGGGACCGGGAACCACACGATGCGGCGGCCCCACTTGGTGCGCGCGAGGAACCCCGCCTCTTCGAGGCCGCGCAGGTCGTTGTGGGCGGTCTGGGCCGACACGCGGTGGGTGCTCTGGTGGTCGACTGCGGAAACAGAACCACTGGGATCGCGCAGGAACGACTCGATGACGGCGATCTGCCGGTTGTTCAGCGGCGTCCGGCGCAACAGGGCCGCCGCGCGCCCCAGTTCCGACGACTTCCTGGCGAGGTACGCGTACAGGTCGGTGATGGCGCGCGAGACCACCCGCGACTGCGCCAGCAGGAAGTGGGTGAGGTCCCCCTCGTCCTGCTCGACGCTCAGGAAACTGCGGGCGTAACGGCCGGGGGCCTGGCACAGCAGGCGCGAAATCGATAAGAACTCGGCCAGGAAGAAGCCCTGGCGGAGCATCGACCACTGGAAGAGGGCGCGCGCGGTCCGGCCGTTGCCGTCCACGAAGTAGTGGTCGTACCCCATCATGAAATGCACGATGATCGACCGGACCAGCGGGGGGACGTACTGGTCGGCGAAGTCGCCCACCCCATTGGCGAAATCGCAGAGGCGCCGCATGCGCTCCGGCAGTTGTCCGGCGGGCGGGGGCGCGTGGAGCACCTGGTCGTCCGTCTCATCGCCGTGGATCCGGGTGCGCTCCTCGCCGGGCCGCTGGATCCTGCCCGCGTCGGCGGGGTCGTCCAGGGTCCCCCGGGTGACGACGGCGTGCACGTCGAGGACCATTCGGGGCGTCAACGGCTGGTCCTTGAGCTTGCGCACCCGTTCAAGGGCTATGCAGTTGTTCAGGATCATCTGCTCGGAGCGGTCCCGTGGGCGCCGTTTCTCCCGGAGCATGCGCTTGGCGTCCCGCCGGGTGGTCGAGGCCCCCTCCAGCTGGCAGGAAGTGATCGCCTCCTCGTAAAGGGAGTTCACCAGGTACCGGTCCCGCGTCGCCGGGTTCACGACCGGATCGGGCAGCTCGAGCTGGCCCGTCGCCTGGGAGGAGATGTCGTCGATGAGCCGCAGCAGGGGATCGGGCAGGTTGAAGGAGAATCGCGTGCCGTCGACCATGGTGAAGGGGGTGGGGCGGGCGGTGCGGGCCCGGTCCTGGCGGACGGCGCACCACCACTGTTCCCGTGTGAGGGGCTCGGGCGGTCCGTGATGGGTGAACCATTCCCATGGGTGGTATTCGCGGTCTTCGACTCCGCCCAGTAAAACGTTCAACGTCCGTGCGTCCGGTGGCGCGCCGCCGGACAGCAGGGCCTTGAGAACCGCGTCGCGCAGTTCAGCGAGGCGCATCGGCGGTGGTGCGGGTATCACCATCGGACCCTCCTGAACATCTTGCAACTTCTAATTTAGACAGAATTAGAAGTTAATGGAAGTCGGGACGCGACCGCTGATTGGTGTGGCGCGGAAAGGCGGGGGTGGGTGGATGGGGTGACGGACGTGCGGGACGGGGCCGACACGGTCAGGGCAGGGAGAGTCCTGCGGCCCCGAGGGCTGCCCGTCCTTCTGGGACGAGGCGCACACACCGGTTGGAGTGGGTTCGCTCAATCCACGACAGCGCGAGCAGTCGAGCGCAGATCGTGGACCCCAGCCCGCCCGCCAGGTGGAACACGCGGTGGGTCGTGTCCAGGCAGGGTTTGCCCTCAAGGCGTTCTGGATGTGGGATCCCCCATGAGCGGAGCAGCTCGTCGCCGTCCTCAGTCACCTGGAGGTGCGCTGAGATGTAACCGTGCGCACTGAGTTCCTGGAGGAGCCGGACACCGAGCTCGCCGGCAAGATGGTTGTAGCACGTTCTGCCCGCTGCGAACTCCGTGTTCGCCCGATGGGCGTTGTAGTTCTTCGGACTTGGGAAGTTGGCGCCGGCGATAGAGGCAAGGCTCTCGATGACGGACGCCACCTCCGGTCCTGCGAGGCGGACGTAGCGGTGGCGCCCTTGCCTGACTTCCCCGACGACGCCCACGGCCTTGAGCACAGCCAGATGCTCGCTCATCGTCGATTTGGACACCGAGCAGAACCCCGCCAGCTCGGTGGGGGTCCAGGCGGTTCCGTCCATTAGGGCGCCGCACACCGCTGCTCTGGTGCGATCCGCGAAAGCGCTGCTGATCTTTGAAATATCAGGCATCGCCACTGGAAGGGTTCTGAGCGTCACGCTCCCGCTCCTCTCCTGAACGGTTCTAATCGTTCCACAGTTCGGCGCCCGTCGAACCGTCGCGGTCCTACCCTTCCACCATCCGCAAGCTCTTCACGGACAAGGAGTGAACACCGTGGCTGGAACGCTGCCCATCGGCTGTGCGAGCCGACTCCACTGGATGAACGCGAACCGCGGTTCTGCCCCGCTCGGCGAGGTCGCACCATGACGGATCCGCGAATGGGCCCCGATGAGCGCCGAGTGCGCAGGTCCCTGGTAGGGGCTTCAGCGGGATTCTTCGTGGTCATGCTGGACACCACGATCGTCAATGTCGCCCTGCCCTCTATCGGTGCTGGGCTCCACGCGTCCTTCCAAGGATTGCAATGGGTTGTTAACGCGTACGCCATCGCCCTGGCCGCCCTGCTGCTCGGCGCAGGCGGCATGGCCGACAGGTTCGGGACACGGCGAGTGTACGAGGCCAGCCTCCTGCTGTTCGCCATCGCGTCCTTGGGATGCGCGCTCAGTCCAGAGCTATGGGTTCTTCTGGCGTCTCGATTCGCGCAGGGGGTGGCCGGAGCGTCCCTGATCCCGACCAGCATGGTCCTGGCGGCCGACGGTTGCTGGACTCCTGAGGAGCGTTCCGTTGCGCTGGGTTGGTGGGGTTCTGCCGGTGGCCTCGCTGCGGCAATGGGGCCCGTCCTCGGCGGTTGCCTGGTTTCAACGCTGGGATGGCGGTGCGTCTTCTGGGTCAATGTCCCCATCTGCGTCCTGATCCGCTTGGTCCTCACCGGCAGCGGTTCGCGCCGTGCTGGCCGCAGTCGGAGGAGAGCAGCACCATCCGATGGGGCGGGTCAACTGCTGTCCATTCTCGCTATTGGTTTGACTTCGTTCTCCGTGATCGAACTCGGCAGCAGCTCCACACGGATCCTGGGGAGCGCGGGGTGCGCGGCGGCCGCCGCTAGCTGGTGGGCTTTCCTTCGGCACGAGAGCCGGAGCGCGAAGGCGTTCCTGGAGACGGCTCTGTTCCGTGTTCCAGCTTTCGCAACGAATTGCGCGATCGGATGGATCCTGAACTTCGCATTGTTCGGAGAGCTGTTCGTGCTGTCGATGTACCTGCAGCAGGGCCTCGGGTACTCCAGCGCCCATGCCGGACTGGTGATATTCCCACAGACCTGCTCGGCGCTGATAGCCGCGCCACTCGGCGGCAGGGCGGCCGCCGCCTGGGGCGGGCGGCGGGCGACCGCCGTCGGTTTGACCGCGGGCGGGATCGGGTTCCTCGGGATCGCCCTGTTCCCCCTCACCGGGTCGCAGGCCGTCCTCGCCCCGCTGAGCTTCCTGGCGAGTTTCGGAATGGCGTTCGCCATGCCCCCGGTCTCGGCGGAGGCCATCGGCAGCGTCGCAGAACGCCGAAAAGGGATGGCCAGTGGAGTCATCAACACAGCCCGGCAACTGGGAACAGTGTGCGGCACTGCGGCCATGGGAGCGGTCTACGCCATTGCCGGGGCCACGATGGGCGTTGTAGTCTCGGTCGCCATCGCGGCGTTGCTCTTCTTCATAGGGGCGTTGGCCTCGTGGTCCGTGGGGTCTGCGGGCGCGAGCGCGAGGGGTGCGTGACGCGGTTCCTGCGGGGCGGGGGCCGCCGGACATCCAGGAACTTCGAATTCTGCCCGAACGAGAAGTTCCTGGATGCTGTCCATGGCGGTGCCGTTTCGTTGAACACGGCTGAAGATGATGCGCCGAATCCTTGCGGCACAAGAATCTACCCGCGTAGAATTATCGCTGTCCGTCATCGGAGCACTGCGAGGAGGCAGCACATGACAACGCAGAACGAGGACCTGCAGGCCTCGGACCTGAGCTTTCGCACACCGGAGGGGCGGCGGAGCTTCTGGATCAACATCGTCTCGGTCTGGCTCGGCACCACGATGGAGTACGTCGATTTCGCGCTCTACGGGCTGGCGGCCGGCCTGGTCTTCGGAGACGTGTTCTTCCCCGAGCAAACCCCGATCATCTCCCTGCTGTCGTCCTTCGCGACCTACGCAGTGGGCTTCCTGGCCCGACCGCTCGGCGCCATCGTCCTCGGCCATGTCGGCGACCGGCACGGACGCAAGACCATCATGGTGATCACGGTAGGGCTCATGGGCGTTTCGACCACCGCCCTCGGTTTGCTTCCCACGTACCACCAAGTCGGCTGGGTGGCGCCCGCGTTGCTAGTGTTCCTCCGCCTCTGCCAAGGATTCGGAGCGGGCGCGGAACTGTCGGGTGGAGCCGTCATGCTCGCGGAGTTCTCGCCGGTCAAGCACCGCGGAGTGGTGTCCTCACTCATCGGCGTCGGTTCGAACACTGGAACGCTGCTGGCATCGAGTGTGTGGCTCCTGGTGCTGATGATCCCCAAGGACGACCTCGTGGTGTGGGGCTGGCGGATCCCCTTCCTGGTCTCGGTGCTCATCGCGCTCTTCGCCATCTTCCTGCGGCGCTCTATGCAGGAGAGCCCCGTGTTCCGCGCGTTCCAGCAGAAGAAGGCCGAAGAGCAGGAGGCGGTCGGCCGGAGCGGTCTCGACGCGAAGAAGGGCGGCTGGAAGGCGTTCTTCGTCATGCTCGGCCTGAGGATCGGGGAGAACGGCCCCTCGTACATCGCGCAGTCGTTCCTTGTCGGGTACGTCGTCAAAGCCCTTCAGATGTCGAAGTCGGTCCCCACCACCGCGGTGATGGTCGCGTCGGTGCTGGGGTTCGCGATCATCCCCTTGTCGGGCTGGCTCTCCGACAGGTTCGGGCGCCGTATCACCTACCGGGTGTTCTGCGCCCTTCTGGTCGCGTACGCGTTCCCCGCGTTCGCCTTGCTCGAGACTCGTGATCCTTGGGTGGTGGGAACGGTCATCGTCGTCGGCATGGGATTGGGATCCCTCGGCATTTTCGGCGTCCAAGCCGCGTACGGAGTGGAACTGTTCGGAGTGCAGCACCGCTACTCGCGCATGGCCGTCGCGAAAGAACTCGGATCGATTCTCTCCGGTGGAACAGCGCCCATGGTCGCATCCGCTCTGCTCGCGGCCTTCGACTCGTGGATCCCCCTGGCGGCGTACTTCGCCGCCACGGCTCTCATCGGCTTCGCCACGACCTTCGTCGCCCCGGAGACGAGGGGGCGCGACCTCGCCCTGATGGAGGACGCGATTTGACCGCCGAGCGCCTGCGCCCTTGGACGCGACGGACCTAGACTGTGACCACGATGAGCAGAAAACCCACCCGCGACGACGTCGCCCGGCTGGCTGGGACTTCCACGGCCGTGGTCAGCTACGTTGTCAACGGCGGCCCCAGGCGCGTGCGCGAGGAGACGCGGCAGCGCGTTCTCCGGGCGATCGGGGAACTCGGGTACCGGCCCAACGCCCTCGCCAAATCCCTTTCCCATGGGCGCACGGACCTTTACGCGCTTCTAGTCCCCGACTTGGCGAACCCTTACCTCGCGGCACTCGCCCAGGCCCTCGAGCACGAGTTCTTCGCGCGCGGGAAAGTGCTCCTGGTCGGCGACTCCCACGACGACCCCGACAGGGAGACTCTGATCCTCGAGGCGTTCCTGCGCCAGCAGATCGCGGGCCTGGTTTGGTACGGGGTGAACCAGCCGCTCCCCCTCGACCTGCTGGAGGAGTCGCACGTTCCTGCGGTCTTGCTCAATCAGCCGACCGGTCCACCGCAGAACGGTTCCCGCGCCGTCGGTCTCTCCGGTCGACCGGGGATATGGTCGGTGAGCGCCGACGAGCGCCTCGAGGGGCGCCTCGCCACCGAGCACCTCGTCGACCACGGGCGCAGGACGATCGCCATCGTCGCGGGTCCGAACGGTCGCCGTAATGCGCGCGAACGGGTCCGCGGGTGGGAGAAGGCGCTCCGCCGCGCTGACTTGCCCTCCTCCGCGCCCATCCACGTCCCCTTCACCCGCGAAGGCGGCCGGGCCAGCGTCGATCACGTGCTGGAACTGGGGGCGGACGCGGTCGTCGCCTCCAACGAGATGCAGGCGATCGGGTTGCTCAACGGCCTTCACCTGCGCGGCGTGAGAGTCCCGGAAGACATCGCCGTCATCGGCATCAACGGCACGCCCCTCGCTGAGTACGCCTCCCCGTCGCTGTCGATGGTGGAAATGCCCGCCCCCGCCGTTGCCGACCGCATCGCACGCGCTTTGAACGGCGAGGGGGACGCCGGGGGCGCCGCCATCGCCCCGTACGTGGTCGCCCGGGCCAGTTGCGGATGCGGAGACGTATCGGAACGGATTGAAGATGGCGCCCCGTAGAATCATCCTCGACTGCGATCCCGGTAACGGCGTCCCGGGGGCGAACGTCGATGACGCCCTCGCACTGGCCTACGCCCTCCGATCGCCCCTGGTCGACGTGGGGGCCGTGTGGACGGTATTCGGTAACACGCCGCCCGATCTGGGTTACCGCTGCGCGTCCGAGGTGATCCGTGTCGTCGGGGCTGGGGGCAGTGGGGCGGACGGGGGCCCATCCTCATCGCCGGTGCTGCGCTGCGGCCCGTTCCAGCCGGCATCGGGCGATCCCAAGCGCTGGCTCCGGCAAAGGCGCGAGTTCGCCTCGTCCCCAGCCGGGCTCGCCGCGTGGGGGCGGCGACCGGAGCGGGCCTCCGTCCGGGAGGAGGCGGACGGGGACGCGGCCGGGGAGGTCCCGCCTGCCCGTCTGGACGACCTCGTCGACGACTTGCGCTGTCCGGAGCAGACCACGCTCGTGGGGATCGGCCCCCTGACCAATATCGCACGTGTGCTGACTGGGTGGGGCGCGGCGCCGGGGCGCGTCGACCGCATCGTCGTCATGGGAGGGGCGCTGGCTTTCGGCACGATGGTGGACACGAATTTCGCGGTCGACCCGCGCGCCGCCCGGGTCGTCGTCCGCTTCGGAATCCCCGTCACGATCGTTCCCCTGGACACGACCCGCACGACGTGCCTGACTCGTGACCGCTGGCGGGGGATCATCCGGCGTGCGGCGGTGAAGGGGCCGATGGCTGTCGCCGCGGCCTCCGCCTTCGATGCGTGGGTCAGTCCCTGGTTGTCCTTCTCGGAGGCGACGCGCCCAGTCGATGGGATGTGGGTGCATGACCTGGTCGCCCTGGTCGCCCTCGCGCATCCGGAGTTGGTGGACTCCAGCCAGCACCGGGTCGATGTGCGCGATGACGGGAAGCTCGTCGAGTGCCCCGATGGAGTCCCGGTCGACATCGTCGAGGCTGTCGACAATGAGGCGATGATCTCCCTTTGGGAGCGCACGGTGTTCGATGCGGGCGCCGCCGCGCCGCCGTGACCGCCCCGGCCCCGCTGCCGCCGGGTCCCGCTGCCGTAGAGTCCCGCTGCCGCTGGGTCCCACTGCCGTCGAGTCCCGTTGCCGACCGGCCCCGCTGGACTTACGGTATGATCTACGCCATACTTTGGTAGCGTTAACGATGCTGTTCGAGTCGGTATGTTCGGGAACTATCATTCCGGCGGCGATCGGCGAGGACTCGAACCGTTGGAATCCCAACGGAAAATACGTCCACGACGGATGGGAGGACGTCCACCGCCAAAGTCTGAATATCCTATTGTCATGACCTGGTAACACGTGCTACCTTCCAACAGTCACGTTCAACGACGAATCGCGGCCGACCAGGCGCCGGAGCACGACGGTGCGACCGGTGCCGAACCCGCTGCGTTCCCCCACCGAGAGGAACCACAATGCGTCCCCACACACCCCGCCCCGCCCGAGTGGCCGCACTGGCCGCAGTCGCGCTGCTGGCGCCCCTCGCCATCACCGCCTGCTCCTCGGGAACCGCCCAGTCCGGCTCGGGCGGCGCCCAAACCACCCAGATGTACACGTGGGTCTCCACCGAGAACGACCGCGCCCAGTGGCAGGCGTTCGTCGATGCCGCCAAGGAGAAGGACCCCAACTTCACCCTCACCTTCGACGGCCCCTCCTTCAACGACTACTGGACCAAGGTGAAGACCCGCATGGTCGCCTCCGACGCGCCCTGCATCCTCACCACCCAGGCCGCCCGCGCCCAGGAGCTCTCCGGCATCCTCGAGCCCCTCGACGAGTACATGAAGGAGGCCGGCATCCAGGCCGGCGACTACAACGCCGCCATGATGCAGGGCATGACCGTCGACGGCCACGTCCTGGCCCTGCCCTACGACGCCGAGCCCGACGTCCTCTTCTACAACAAGGCGTCCTTCAAAGCGGCCGGCCTGGACGAGCCCACCACCGCCTACACCACCGACCAGTTCCTCAGCGACGCCAAGGCCCTCACCGGTGACGGCAAGTACGGCCTGGCCGTCAAGGCCTCCCTGATGGCCAACGCGGCCGGCGACTTCGCCATCGCCTTCGGCGGCGACGTCTCGCGCGACGGGCAGGTCACCATCACCGAGCAGAAGTTCGTCGACGGCATGCAGTTCGCCTTCGACCTGGTCGCCAAGGAGGGCGTCGCCGCCGCCCCCAACGCCGCCGACGCCGACGGGCCCTCGCAGGGCGCCTTCCAGAACGGCACCGCCGCCATGATCGTCGACGGCCCCTGGATGTACGGCACCTTCGAGAAGGCCCTCGGCGAGGACCTCGGCGTCGCGGTCCTGCCCACGCCCACCGGCCAGCCCCGCGCCGTCATCCAGGGCTCCGGCTTCGGCATCTCCAAGAGCTGCCCCGACAAGAAGGCCGCCTTCAACGTCCTCAAGCAGCTGGTCACCCCCGAGGTCATCGGCGCGGTCGCCGAGAAGCAGGGGACCGTCCCCTCCGTCGAGTCCGCCCTCGACAAGTGGGCGGCCAACAAGCCCGAGGGCAACGTCGCCGCCGTCAAGGCCCTCCTGGAGAACGGCACACCCCTGGTGACCACCAACACGTGGAACCAGATCAACACCTCCTTCGAGCAGTACTCGCCCGAAGGATTCCGCGGAACGCGCACAGCGGCCGACATCCTGGGCGACCTCGCCAAGACCGCCGGCTGACACCACACGACCGACGAGGCGGGGGCCGGGCCGCACCGACGCGGAACCGCTGAGCGGCGGCCACCGCCCGTGCGGACCCGGGCCCCTGATCCCCGCGGCCCCCGCCTCGTACCCCACAGTAAGGACAACAATGAGTACCGCTGCCGCTACTCAGGCACCACCCCAGCGCGCGCGCAAACGGGGCGACGGCCTCCGCGCGCTCGCCTACCTCGCCCCGGGGATGAGCGGCTTCCTGCTGTTCATCCTCATCCCCCTGGTCGCCTCCCTGGTCATCTCCTTCTTCGACTGGTCCCTCTTCGGCCAGGCGAAATTCGTGGGAGCCGGCAACTACCAACGCATGCTCAGCGGCGAGGACCCCGCCTTCTGGACGATCCTGCGCAACACCGTCGTCTTCGCCATCAGCTACACCATCCTCAACCTGGTGATCTCGCTCGGGCTGTCCTACTGGCTCCAGCACCTGTCCGACTTCTGGTCGCGCCTGCTGCGCGTCATCTTCTTCATCCCCGTCGTCACGCCCATGGCCGGCAACGCCCTCATCTGGAGGCTGCTGCTCGACGACCAGGGGGTCGTCAACTCCGCCCTCGGCAAAGCCGGCCTCGGCCCCGTGCCGTGGCTCAACCACCCGGTCCTCGCCATGGGCTCCCTGCTCATGATGAGCCTGTGGCAGGGCCTGGGCTACAACATCGTCGTCCTCACCGCCGGGCTCAACGGCCTCAACACCTCCGTGCTCGAGGCCGCCAAGATCGACGGCACCACCGGCTGGCAGCGCTTCTTCAAAGTCGTCTTCCCGATGATCTCCCCGACCGTGTTCTTCTGCACCATCATGACCGTCATCGGCGCCTTCAAAGTCTTCGCCCAGCCCTACATGCTCACCAAGGGCGGCCCCGGCGAGGCCACCAACACCATCGTGCTCGCCCTGTACCGCAACGGCTTCTCCTTCGACAAGCTCGGGTACGCCTCGGCGATGGCGTGGATCCTCTTCGTCATCGTCATGGTCCTCACCGCCCTCCAATTCAGCCAGCAGAAGAAATGGGTGAACTACGATGCCTGAGATCCCCGCAGCCAAGCGCAAGCCGCTGTCCCGCAGGATCGGCCGGGCCGCGTCCGCAGTCGCCATGGCCGTCATCGCCGTCGCCTTCCTCTTCCCCTTCGCGTGGATGATCGCGACCTCGCTCAAACCCACCACCGAGGTCTTCACCTCGGGCATCTCGCCCGTGGGCAGCGAGGTCGCCTGGTCGAACTACTCCTCGGCCCTCACGACCATCCCCTTCGGGCGCGTCATCCTCAACTCCTTCATCGTGTCCCTGGTGGGGTCGCTGCTGGTCATGACCGTGTCCGTCCTGTCCGCCTACGCCTTCGCGCGCCTGAGGTTCAAGTTCCGCGACCACCTCTTCCTGCTCTTCCTGGGCACGCTCGTGCTGCCCCAGGAGGTCCTCGTCATCCCCCTGTACATCGGGATGCAGCGCATGGGCCTGATCAACTCCTACTTCGCGCTCATCGTGCCCTTTGCCTTCGGGGCGTTCGGCGCCTTCCTGATCCGCCAGTTCCTCATGAGCCTGCCCCACGAGTTCGAGGAGGCCGCGCGCATCGACGGGTGCGGGGACTTCCAGATCCTCACCCGCATCCTGCTGCCGCTGCTCAAAGCCCCGATCCTGGTGGTCGGCGTCTTCGCCTTCATCGACTACTGGTCGACCTTCCTGTGGCCGCTCATCGCCATCAACGACCGCAATATGGCGACCATCCCCCTGGGCCTGCAGATGTTCTCCGGCGAGAGGGGCACCGACTGGGGGCCCATGATGGCCGCCGTCGCCATGACGACGATCCCCTCGATCATCATCGTCGTCTTCTTGCAGAAGCAACTCGAAAAAGGCGTCGCACTGGGCGCGTTCGGGGGCCGCTGATGGACCCGCGACCCGCCCCCGCCGCGCGCGCCCGGACCTGGGAGGACCTGCGCCGCCCCACCCCGCAGTGGTACCTCGACGCCCCCCTGGGGTTCTTCGTCCACTGGGGCCCCTACTCGGTGCCCGCGTGGGCCGAGGACCACGGGGAGCTCGGCGCCGACGACGACTGGAGGGCCTGGTTCACCCACAACTCCTACGCCGAGTGGTACTACAACACCATCCGCATCCCCGGCTCGCCCGCCGCCGAGCGCCACCGCAGCCTCTACGGATCCCTCGACTACGAGGCGTTCCTCGACATGTGGGACCCCAGCGCCTTCGACCCCGCCTCGTGGGCGGGCCTGTTCAAACGCGCAGGCGGGCACTACGCGGTGCTCACCACCAAGCACCACGACGGCGTCACCCTGTGGGACGCCCCCGGGACCGGCAGCCGCAACACCGTCCGGCGCGGCCCGAGGCGCGACCTCGTCGCCGCCTTCGCCGACGCCGTGCGCGGCGCGGGCCTGCGCGTGGGCCTGTACTACTCCGGCGGCCTCGACTGGCACTACCGGCCCCACCCGCCCATCCTCTCCGAACAGGACTGCAAGGACGCGTGCCGACCCAAGGACGCCGACTACGCGCGCTACTGCTACGAGCACGCCCGCGACCTCATCGACCGCTACCGCCCCGACGTCCTGTGGAACGACATCGACTGGCCCGACGAGGGCAAGGACTTCGGCGAGCACGGGCTGGGCCGCCTGCTGGAGCACTTCTACGCCACGCGCCCCGAGGGCGTCACCAACGACCGCTACGGCGGGGTCCACGCCGACTTCCTCACCTCCGAGTACCAGCACATGGGCGAGGCGGAGGACGGCGCCGTGTGGGAGAACTGCCGGGGCATGGGCCTGTCCTTCGGGTACAACCGCGCCGAGGGCCCCGACCAGTACCTCAGCGCAGCCGCCGCACTGCGCCACCTCATCGACGTGGTCTCCCGGGGCGGGCGCCTGCTGCTCAACGTCGGGCCCCGCGCCGACGGCTCCCTGCCGGACCAGCAGGTCCAGTGCCTGGAGGGCATGGCCGCCTGGATGGACCGCCACCGCGACGAATTGATCGCCACCGCCCCCCTCGGCCAGGTGGAGGTCCTCGACGCGGCGGAGGGCGCCTCATCCGGGGCGCCCGACGGCCACTCCTCGGGGGCCGGGTGGGCGCGCGTCCTCGCCCGCACCGGCTGCGCCGCCCTCTTCGTCGACCCGTCGGTGCGCCGCGTCGGCGCGCTGCCCGCGGGCTACGACTGGGCGCGCGCCACCATGGCCGGGGGCCGCGCCCACCACGACGGGCGCGGGGTCCTGGACATCGAGGCGCCCGCGGGGGACGCCCCGCTGGTCGTCACCGCGCCCGCAGTGTGAGCGCGGGGAGGGCGGCGAACCCGGCCGCTACCGCAGCGCCGCCTGATCAGGCTTCTCTGCGCGCGCACGCGGCCATTCGCCGCCGGACTCCTCCTCCAACCAGGACAGGGGGTCGTCCACCAGGCGCTGCAGCACGCGCAGGGCCGCTCCGCGCGCCGTCAGGGACTTCGACTCGCCCCACACACGGATCATGGGAGGCACCCAAGCCGCCTGCAGGACCCGGGTCCCGAGCTCCTTCCGGGCCGGTGCCACCAGTGCCGGAGCCAGTTCGGCGACCACCCCTCCCAGGATGACCACGGGGATGTCGGTGGCGTTGATGACCGCGGCCAGGCAGCGCCCCAGTGCGGCCCCCGCCTCGTCGAGCGCCGAGCGGGCGCGCTCCGAGACCGCCGCCTCGCGCAGTATGTCCGCAGCCCGCGCCCCCCGGTCCAGGCCCGCCCGCGAAGCGAGCGCGTACATGCCGAGGTAGGACTCCAGGCAACCGCGCGCACCGCACTTGCACACAGGGCCGTTCGGGTCGGCGCAGATGTGCCCGATCTCGCCCGACCATCCGCGCACCCCCCGAAACGGCCTGTGGTCGACGACGATGCCGGAACCGACGCCGACCTCGCCCGACACGTAAATGAAGGAAGAAGGGCCGGAGGGTGCGCCCGGCACACTGTGCGCCACTGCGAACGCCGCCAGGTCCGCCTCGTTCGCCACGACCACGGGATCCAGGCAGGAGACGGGGGCCAGCAGTTCCTCCAACGGGATGTCCCGCCACCCCAAGTTGGGCGCCAGCGCCAACGCGGTCGGCGACACCAGGCCAGGGATCCCCACGCCCGAGCCCAGGAACAGCGCCCCGGGCGGCAGACCGGCTTCGACCACGCGCCGGGCCGCCCTGGATGCCCTGCCCATCGTTTTGATGGGGTCGGAGCCGGCGAAATCCCCGAGGATGCGCTTGTGCGCCAGCACGCGCCCCGTCAAGTCCACCAACATGATGTCCAGCGCCGAAACATTCATCTCGATGCCCAAAGCCGCCACTCGCCCCGCCGTCGGGGTGAGTCGGTTCGCCGGGCGGCCTCGCCCCGAATCGCCCACGGGGTCCAACTCCTCGACGAAACCGCGCCCGATCAGGTCATCCACCAAGCGGGAGATCGTCGCCCGCGTGATCCCCGTCGACGACGAGATGGCCGCCCGAGTGATCTCGCCCGGGTTGGCCAGGATCTGGCGGAGCACCAATGACAGGTTCGACGCTTTGAGGTTGGTCGCCCTCATTCCCTGTGTGATCCGCTCCCCGTGCGCCGCCTTGAAACACGTGTGCCCGTTTCCGGACGGGGCGGGGGCGGCGGCGTGATCGGGCATGGCAACAGGCTACCGGTAGTTGTTCGAGAAGAAGGGACTGACGGGTGCGGTGCCGCGCCGCGCGGCCACCGGGGCAGGCGGGGTGGTTGAGGGCGGCGCTGTGGGCTCGTCGCGCGGCGACGGCTTGTCGTCCCCAGGTGGGATGGGCGGCGCGGAGTTGTCCACAGACGGGGTTGTGGTTGTTGCGGGAGGGGAGCGCACGGCGGAAGGTGGGTGCACGAGGGCAGCAGTGAGGGAGCGCGACATGGATGTTGCAGGGATGCGGGAAGTTCGATCCGCACTCGTGTTCGCAAGGGACCTGTCGGGGCGGAGCGGCATTTCCAGACGGGCGCGTTCCGGGGAACTGCTGAGGATCTCCAGTGGCGTGTACCTCGAGGCCAAGGCCCTTGAGGGACTTGAACGGTGGCAACAGGCCGAGTTCATCTACTGCGCCAGGCTCCATGCGGTTTGCGCGAAGCGCGGGAGTGCGGTCCTTTGCGGGCAAAGCGCCGCTTTCGTCCACGGACTGCCCATGGTGGAGATGGGGGAGGTGGCCTGCTATTCGAGATCCGCCCACGGGCAATCCGTCATGCGGTTGCCAGCGGTGCGCATCCCGGGCTCCATAGTGGTCAAAGGGCTTGCCGTTCGCCCATCCAGATCGGTCCATGGCGGGCGCATCGCGGCGGCCGCTGGCCTGCGGGTGAGCGACCCGCTGGAAACCGCGCTGGAGTGCGCATTCGGAGAGCACGAGGAGACCGCATTCGTCCAGACCTGTTCCGCTCTCCACCTGTTCAGCGGATTCAGCCGGTTCAACGCCGATAGCCGCAACGGCGCTGAAATGTTGCGCCAGCACCTGCTGGAGGGAATGGCGGTGCTGCCCCTGGTCAGGAAAATGCGGGCCAACGCCCGCTGGACCTTGGAGAACGCCGACCCCGGGTGCGAGTCCCCGGGCGAGTGCCGCGTGCTGTACGCCTTGAAGCGCGCGGGGCTGGAGGGGCTGCTCACTCAGGTGGAAGTGCCCACCCCTGAGGGCGTGTTCTTCATCGACATCGCCATTCCAGGACTGGGGATCGCTATCGAGTTCGACGGACGCGTGAAGTACGGGGCCTCCGTCCGTGAGGTCCACGAATCACCGGAGGCTGAGTCGCGGCGCCAGCGGCTACTGGAATTGGCGGGGTGGACGGTGATCCGCGTGCGGTGGGGTGATCTCAAACGGATTGACGAGATCATCGCGAGGGTGAGATTGGCGATCGCCGCGAGAAGGCGGTGAAAGGGAGGAGCGCCGCCGCGGGGCGTCCCTGATGGGCGTGTGCCGGTGCTCGGGGCCGATGGAACGGCGGCTCCGTGCCGACGGTGTGCCCGTTGCGCGCGTGTGCCGAAACACGCGGCAGAAGGGCGCGGCGCTGGAGTCGAAGCACGTCCAGACAGTTGGAGGCGGACGGAGCGCGAATCGACCACTCAACGACCGGGGTGTTCCAGAGGTTGTGGTCCAAAATGCGTCTGAGTCTCGAGTGGGAACGCGGGCTTGACGGCGAGTTGTTCCAAAAAGCGTCTGAGTCTCGGGAAAAACGGCGGATCCTGCCGAATTCGGGGTAACTCAGACGCATTTTGGACCAGCGCGCTGTGGCACCGCCTGGGAACTGCGAGACTCAGACGCATTTTGGACCATTTCGGCGCGGTCAGTGCTGCTGGAGCGGATCGTACTGGGTGCGGCGGAGGTTCTGGGCCCGGGAGTCCCCAGTGGGTCCCGCACGAAGGTGCGACGCTCGCCGCCTGCCCGGTGTGAGTAGTGTCCCGCATAGTGGTGTAACCGCGTGGTGGTCGGCCTGTTGATCGTGATGGGTGCGGTCGCCGTTCGGTTCTTCGAGAGAGCCCTTCGTCTTCGGTTCGATCGTGGTGGTGTGATGGCCGCTGCTCGAACCGGTGAGCCAGTGCGCCTTCTCAGAGGGTTCTGCGGGCGCGTGCTGAGCGGTCCGCAGCGCAGGACGCGCCACTCCGACTGCGAAGCGGAGGATGGCGCCCGTCAACGTCGTAGGGTTCCTGAGAGCCCGCAGCGGCGACGTGGTTGGGCACGGCAACAGGCTATAGGCGGTTGTTCGAAAAGTAAGGGCCCGATGGGGGGTGCCGCGCCGCGCGGCCGCCGGGGTCAGTGGGTGTGAGCGGGATCCCTTGACGCGGACCCCTTTCCCGGTTTAAGTTTAGTTCCGTAACAAAACAGTGACGGCCCCGCCCAGCGACGCCCGGACGGGCCGGCCTCCTGTGAACACCGCCGTTCCCGAAAGGACACACACATGACACGCCAGCCCCGCCCCGAGGACAAGTTCTCATTCGGCCTGTGGACCGTCGGCTGGAACGCCGTCGATCCCTTCGGAACCGCGACCCGGCCCGTCCTGGACCCGTGGGAGTACACCGCGAAACTCGCCGAACTGGGCGCGTGGGGCATCACCTTCCACGACAACGACGTCTTCGACTTCGCGGCCACCGACGCCGAGCGCCACGACCGCGTCATGAAGGTCAAGGAGGCCGCGGACGCGGCGGGCATCGTCATCGAGATGGTCACCACCAACACCTTCACCCACCCGGTCTTCAAGGACGGCGGCCTGACCAACAACGACCGCTCCATCCGCCGCTTCGGC
>ERZ772964.177-NODE-177-length-31781-cov-12.5405_pt1 | contig 31781 bp, 23 predicted proteins | sample MGYA00580675_ERZ772964 | MGnify/ENA primary metagenome ERZ772964 (study PRJEB29015, sample SAMEA2737941) | human oral metagenome | biome: human oral; feature: human-associated habitat; material: dental | place: China | collected 2139 ... | reverse complement strand
CTCTGTTGTATAATGTAGTTATGGAACAGCCAAATCGCCAGCCGCTCGCTGAACGCATGCGACCCCAGACGCTCGATGAAGTCATCGGGCAGGGACAGCTTCTGGGTGATGGCGAGTTGCTTAGGCGAATCGTTCAGCAAAAAGAGCCGGTTAGCTTGATTTTTTGGGGGCCGCCGGGCACAGGCAAAACGACGCTGGCGCGTATTATCGCGTGCGAAGTGAACGCGGAATTTATTGAGCTCAGCGCCGTCACAAGCGGTAAAAAAGACGTTGAAAAAGTAATCGAACACGCGCGGCAAAATTGGAATTTAGGTTTACGCACGATTTTATTTGTCGACGAAATCCACCGCTTCAACAAAGCGCAGCAAGATGCGTTTTTACCGCACGTTGAATCAGGACTCATCACCTTGATTGGCGCCACGACCGAAAACCCCAGCTTTGAGGTCATTCCCGCTCTATTAAGCCGTACGCGCGTGCTTGTATTGCAGCCGCTTGCAAAAGATGAAATTATTGCAATTCTGAAGCGCGCGTTAAAAACGCTTGGCAAATCAAAGCAAGCCACACCGAAAGCGCTAGATTATCTCGCAGAATTATCCGGCGGCGACGCACGCGTAGCACTCGGAAATCTTGAATTAGCACTCGGTTTTGGCGAAAAAATTACACCCGATATCGTAAAGGCAACAGCACAAAAGAAAATTCCTGGCTATGACAAAAAAGGCGACATGCACTACGACGTAATTTCAGCGTTCATCAAATCACTACGCGGAAGCGACGTACAAGCATCACTCTATTATCTCAGCCGAATGATTGATGCCGGCGAAGATCCAAAGTTTATCGCGCGGCGCATGATAATTTTTGCTTCTGAAGACATTGGGCTAGCGGGCAATGGCGCGCTCGCGCTCGCGGTGGCAACATTCCAAGCGGTTGAACGCGTCGGGCTACCGGAAGCGAACTATAATTTATACCACTGCGCCGTCGCTTTGGCGCGCAGCCCGAAATCGCGCGAAATCACCGATCTAATGCACACCGCCAAAGACCTAGCAAAACAATTTCCCGACGCGCCTGTACCGCTCCATATCCGTAATGCACCAACAAAATTAATGAAAGATCTAGGTTACGGCAAAGATTACAAATGGCAAGCAGGCTTTCAGCACGAGAAAGGGTTTTTACCCGACGAAATCAAGTCAAGCTGCTGATCAATTAGCTGCACATACGTTTTTAATTGTGCAGCTCTTCGCTTAGTTGTCGCACTGCAATCGGTGCTCGCTACATTCAACCAAGACACCCTCATACGGTCGGAGCGTTACAACGCCATTTGTGCCAATTGCTGGATAGTCAACCGGATGCGTTGAGCATAAAACAAATCCAGCGTGCGGCAACGTAACACGGCGCATTTCTTCGCTAAAATTGAGTGCCACAAACACGTGCTGCTCCTTGCCGATCCACCGGGCATACGCAAATATGTCATCGCCCGCATCACCGATCGGCTCGTATTCGCCCAATCGCAGAATCTCATACCGACTACGTAGTTTCAGTAGCCGCTGATATAAGGCAAAAAACGAATCGGGGTCGTGCTGCTCAACATTAACATTCACTTTTTTACTTATAGGATCAACGGGTAACCACGGTTTTGCTTGGCTAAAACCGGCGTTTTTTTCACCCGTCCACTGCATAGGCGTACGCTCGGGATCGCGCCCGACCGACTCGTCATTACCGTGGCTAAATACTGACTTATCTTGAATTTCATCAAATCGGATCGGCGCGTTCGTCATACCGATCTCGTCGCCGTAGTACACCACCGGCAGACCCGGCAGCGTCAACTGCATCAGCGCAACAAGCCGCGCCTGCTCTGTACCGCCATAACGCGTCGCAATTCGCGCTTGGTCGTGATTGCTAAAACAATACACCGGCGTATGAATATCAGGATTAATCATGCCCTGAAATTCATTCACCATCGTGCTAAACGATTCCGCTGAAAACTTCGCACTCAAGCCTTCAAAATTAAATGGCATCGACACGTCAGGGTTGACGCCGTAAAATCCGAGATACTGTTCCTGCGTACCGTAATTTCCATCGGGATAGTCTTCGAAAATCATGATTCTATCGTCATACGATGCCACAACATCCGTCAGCTCGCGCAAATATGGAAACAGATTTTCCCAAAAACGGCTATATTTATGCTGCAAATCATCAAACGACTGCACTGATTGCTCGTCAGAACAATGCGCCGCGAGCGGATCGTCACGCAACTGCGGATCTTTACTAATCCACCGCACTGCGTCAGCGCGAAATCCATCAACGCCTAAATCAAGCCAAAATCTCAGAACGCGCTTCATTTCTTGGCGCACCGCCGGATTGTCCCAATTCAAATCGGGCTGCTCTTTCAAGAACGTATGTAAATAATATTGCTGCCGCGATTCATTCCACTGCCACGCCGAACCGCCAAAAATACTCAACCAATTATTCGGCGGCGAACCATCCGCGCGCGCATCGCGCCACGTGTAAAAATCACTTCTATCGTTATCGCGCGACGATTGCGATTCCAAAAACCACGGATGCTGATCGCTTGTATGATTCGGCACAAAATCAACCATGACTTTAATACCGCTTGCGTGCGCTTTTTCGACCAGTTCGCGAAAATCATCAAGCGAACCAAACATCGGGTCAATGTCGCAATACTCCGACACGTCATAGCCCATGTCAGCTTGCGGTGATGGATAGAACGGAGAAAACCAAATCGCGTCGATGCCAAGCGATTTTTCACCGCTTTTTATATAGACTAGCTTGTCAATTACACCACGCAAATCACCAATACCATCGCCATTTGAATCCATAAATGATCGCGGATAAATTTGATACAGAGCATTTACATTTGCCCAGCGTTTACGCGCCATACTCTTTCTCCTGTTCGTCTTTGAGCGCAGCATATACGCCGTTCGTCCAGCCAAAACCGTCTTGCAACTCGTACTCGCCACCACCGCCTGGCGCCGCTGCGACGACGTCGTATTTCTCGACCATTTTTCGTTCACTCATAAACACCGATTCATTCAGCGCAAGCCAGCGGTCGCGGATTTCTGCTGCTAATTCGTCATAGCCATATAAGCCCAATCCTTTGATCGTTACCCACTGCAATGGCGCCCAGCCATTTGGCAAATCCCACTGCTGGCCGTTATCGACGAGCGTCGCCGCAACGCCGCCCGCATACAAAAAGTCCGTTCTAATCCGCTCGGCTACAGCTGCCGCTTGTTCAGGCGTCGCGATACCGGCATACAGCGGAAACACCCCCGCGAGTGTTAAACGGTTATTCAACGTTTGCCGAACAGTATGAAAATCCTCAAAAAATTGACTTGACTCATTCCAACAGTATCGCTGAATCGCTTTGGCTCGGTGAGCAGCAGCCTGCTCAAACCGCCGCGCTAAACGCTTTTGTTTGAGGAACCGGTACGATTCGGCGATCGCACATTCCAAATCATACATCAAACAGTTCAGATCAACCGGTACAATTTTCGTCGTTTCGATCGTTTTGATGTCGCGAGTGTCGCGAAACCAACGGCTACTGAAATCCCAGCCGCTTTCCGCCGCTGCTCGCAAATCAATATAAACTTGCTCTTTTTGGTCGGCGACTTCAGCCGTTTCAATGTCTTCGCGCTGTGATTCCGGGCGCGGCGTTGATTGATCGTCGTAAAACCGGTTAAGAATTTCACCATGCGACATACGCACGACACGGCGGTACGCAGTACAATCCGGTCTTGTCGCGAGGCGCCGCCGCCCATCCATCCAAAAACGATATTCAGCGAGCATGCTAGGCAAAAACTCAATATACGTACGCCGCGCACCGCGCTGCTGCGCCAACAACTGCACCATACGTGCGAAGAACGGCGGCTGCGACCGGCTCAAAAAATAGGTACGATTTGCGGTCGGAATCATATTAAATTTACGCAGCATATATGTATAGTTACGCATCATATCATGCACGGCGCGCCACCTGCCGTCCGCCGCAAGACCAAGCATAATAAAATAGCTATCCCAATAAAACTGCTCTTCAAATCGCCCGCCCGGCGTAATATATTTGTATGGCAACGCAATTAGTGAACCGCGATTACGCCGATTACGCCGTTCTAGCACGCGCCACAAATTCGAGACATGCTGGCGCGCCGTTGTCGTTTCGTCCGGCTCGTACTGCGGCACATTGTGTTTTACCGGCTGAAAATTATGCGAAACAAACTCCGCCAAATCAAACTCGGGCTTTTTGCGTTCTTTCATATACCGACGTACGACCGCTGCAACTGAATCGCACGGCACCATATCGACAAATGTTTTGCCGTCGGCATACACGCGTTCTGCCTGCACAGCATCAAATAAATCACGCAGCGACTCATCTGGGCTTTTTGCGACAGGCTTTAGCAAACCGACCGTATGGACTGTTGCAGTCTTAAGCGAATCGGAACTTTTTTTAATAATCTCCTCGGATTTTTTTGTTAACAATCGTTTGCGCATAGATGGCATTATACGCCAAATCTACCCCTGTTACAACCAGAATATTAAAAAATACTATTGACTTTTTATCATGCTTATGCTAATATAAATATAGTGGTTAATCACACAAACATCACTAAAACAAAAAGGAGAACTATGAAGCGAAAGCGAATTACCGTACAGTATATCGGCTAAGCTAATATCAATCCCCCGCCTGTCTTACCATGTGGGGGATTTTTATTTACGATTTGCTATGGCGTTTGCGTTCGTTAGCGTCGAGATATTTTTTACGCAGACGCAGACTTTTCGGCGTCACCTCAAGCAATTCGTCGTCTTCAATAAAATCAATTGATTGCTCTAAACTAAGTTCTGTATGCGGCGTCAACTGCACTGTGCCGTCGCTTGATTTTGAACGCATGTTTGTCAGGTGCTTCGCTTTGCAAACGTTAATTTCCATGTCGTCCATACGATTGTTTAGCCCGACGATCATACCAGCATACACTTCCACGCCGGATCCGACAAATAATTCACCGCGGCTTTCGGCGTTTTCAAGCGCATACGGCGTCGTTGTGCCGGCCTCAAAAGCAATCAACACGCCATTGCGCGTTCGCGGCAACGTACTACTCGCCGGCTGATAACCATGCGGCAAACTATACATAATCACCGTACCTTTCGTGTCGGTCAATAGCGTGTTGCGCAATCCAATCAATGCGCGCGTCGTGATGAGATAGGTCATACGCGCAGCACCACTCGCGGTCTGTTCTTGCTTAATCAACTCCGCTTTGCGCTTGCCAAGTTCCTGGCTGACAACGCCGACAAACTCTGCACCAATTTCAATCAGCAGTTCTTCAACCGGCTCTTTCTCAACGCCGTCTTCGTTTATCGTTACAACTTTCGGCCGCCCAACTTCAAACTCATAACCCTCGCGCCGCATCGCTTCAATTAGCACGCTTAAATGCAATTCGCCGCGACCCGAAACGATAAATCCAATGCCGTCCTCGCGCACACGAAGTGCCACATTTGTCTCTAGCTCGCGCCGCAACCGATCGCCGATCTGCCGCGATGTTGTAAATTCGCCCTCGCGGCCTTTCATCGGGCTGGTATTTGGCCCGAGGTACATGCTAATCGTCGGTGCTTCGACATCCATCACCGGCAACGCTTCAGGATTGTCGCGGTCGGCAAGCGTCTCGCCGATATGCGCTGCAGCCGCACCGACGACATAAACAATATCGCCCGCTACTGCCTCGTCGACTTCTTCTTTGGCGAGCCCGCGGCTAATAAATAATTTATCAATTTTAGCGTTTTGCGCCGTGCCGTCAGTTTTTATTAGCACAATCGGCATTGCGCGTTTAGCGACACCGCGGCTAATCCGCCCAATCGCATACTTTCCCAAAAAGCTATCATACTGCAGGGCTGTTACGAGCATCTGAAACGAACCGTCTACCGACACGTTTGGCGCAGGAATTTGCTGAATAATCGCCTCGAAAATCGGCGCTAAATCAGCCGGCTCACTTGGGTCGCTCGGCATATGCACCCACGATTTGCCATCGCGCGCCGCCGCATAATACACCGGATACTTTAGCTGCGACTCATCGGTCGCGAGCTCCAAAAATAAATCCGCCAGTTCATCTTCAACTTCAGCAACGCGCCGCGCCGGCTTATCAATTTTATTGATCACTACTACCGGCTTTAGACCCAGCTCCAACGCTTTACTCAAAACGAATTTCGTTTGTGGCATCGGTCCTTCCTGTGCATCGACGATAAGCAATACGCCGTCCGCCATATTAAGCGTCCGCTCAACCTCGCCGGAAAAATCCGCATGCCCCGGCGTATCAATAATATTGATTTTGTAATCACCATAGTACACCGTCGTCTGCTTGGCGGTGATGGTAATACCACGCTCGCGCTCCTGATCGCCCGAATCCATAATCAACGCTTGCGCCATTTCCGCCTGATTGTCGCGAAACGTATTTGATTGCTTGAGTAACCCGTCGACAAGCGTCGTTTTACCATGGTCAACGTGCGCAATAATTGCAACATTTCGAATATAATTTGGGTCGGTCATAATATTCCTTAATACCGCGTAGGCTTCTGCTTATTTCATAAAAAACGGTCTGCGGCGACACAGACCTTGCTTATAGTTATTATACCATAATGATCTACATCAACCAAAATAATCCGCGAGAAACTCCGCGTCGCACCCATACTACTCAGTAGCAACTACAACATCTGCATTTCGGTTATAGCGGCGAAAAAGTCGAAGCGCACTGCGAGCAATAGGCGCTGCCGCAAACATTTGCCAGAAAAACGCAGCACAAAAATTAACCGGCCACGCCAGTGCAAATTGTACCGGCATCGCAGCGAGCGGCGCACCAGACAGCACCAGCCCGATCACACTCATCGCGAGAGACATACCCGTCACCATGCACACCGTCTGGGCAAGCGCTTTTGCTGAAGCGCTGTCATTTTTTTGCGTCATGCCGTTCATGACTTTACGCGCTGCTTTTGATACGACCACATTTTCAACAATCATCACAATAGTAAAAATCACCGGCTGCAGCAACAAGGCGCGTCCGAGTGCCTCAACTGATATACCGCTGTGGCGAAACGTGTTAAATATATTCATAAATAATGACATCGTGAACGCCATAGCGACACCAAAAACTAATCCTTCACGCTTGTTGCGGGGCATATTTTCTCCTTTACTTACTATTTTTAGCAACAAAAAAGTTGCGCTTATCGTGCAACGGTACAACTAGGGGTGTGTTTCACGCATTACATTTTCCGTTCCCAGACGCCAATAAGCTCAACTTAAGCAACAGAAAACAACGTATTGACCTAGCATTAGTATAGCAAACGTGAGCGAAATAGTCAATGTGAAAAATAAAAAACAAGCAACAATGCTTGCCTGTATAATTTGGTGGAGTATAGGAGATTCGAACTCCTCACCTCTTCGCTGCCAGCGAAGCGCTCTAGCCAAATGAGCTAATACCCCACATAATATACTAGTTTGTGGTGGGAAATACAGGGCTTGAACCTGTGACCTCAGCAATGTGAATGCTGCGCTCTAGCCAACTGAGCTAATTTCCCGCAAACTTTCCCAAATCCACCCGAATATGGTGGAGCATGCGAGAGTCAAACTCGCGACCTCAGCAATGCGAATGCTGCGCTCTATCAACTGAGCTAATGCCCCATCACTACTATCGTATCAAAAAATCGCCCCAAATTCTAGAGGCGACTTTCGTGCTGTTACGCGCCCACCCGGGGCACGGAGGTTTTGATGTTTATTTTTAATCGCAACGGGCACCCCATTGCGTACCAGCATACTTAATAGTATCGCGTATTTACCGGTAAAATGCAAGTGCTTAATACCGCCCGAACAACGCAGGCAAAGGCAAAGCAGCAAAGACACCCCCGCCTGCTTGTAATTATGTATGCCGGAGCTGCGATTCAAACATATGGTAATACGCGCCGTGCTGGGCGACGAGCTCGGCGTGCGTGCCATGCTCGACAACTTTACCGTGCGCGAGCATAAAAATCATATCAGCTTTCTCAACTGTGCTCAGACGGTGCGATACAGTAATAATCGTCTTTTGTTTTTGCTGGAACAACCGGTCGAAAATGCGCGCCTCCGCCAACGCATCAATCGCACTCGTCGGTTCGTCTAAAATAATAATCGGACTGTCACGGTAAAAGTTGCGGGCAAGCGCCAATCGTTGCCATTGTCCGCCCGACAAATCCACGCCTTTCACGCCGTCATCGGATTCCATCCACTGGTTCACGTAGCTGTCGACGCCTTTCGGTAGCTTGGCGACAAATTTTGCCGCCTCGGCTTCGCGTAGCGCAGCGTTCACTCGCTCCTGACTCGGCGTTTTTGATACATCACCAAACCACACGTTCTCGGCGGCTGTCGCGAAATCATACTGTGTAAAATTTTGGCTGAGCACGCCTAGCTGCCGGTGCCACGTTTGCACATCGACCGACTTAAGCGGCACGCCATCAACTACCACTTCGCCGCTAACTGGCTGGTACAATCCCGCCAACAATTTCAATAGCGTTGTTTTACCCGCACCGTTTTCGCCGACAAGTGCAACATGCTGGCCGCGCTTAATGGTCAAATTGATATGATCAAGCACGAGCGTATCGCTGCCCGGATAGCGAAAACTCACGTCCTTGAATCGTATATCGCGATGCAACGCCGGCACTGTTTTACCGCCCTGCTTAGCGATCGGCAGCTCCATGAACCGCTGGTAATCAAATAAATTCGCCAAATCTTCGTCCATACTATTGACCGTCGAGACCAAGCTGCTAACGCTGCCGAGCGCGCGACCTGCTGTTTGCTGCACGAATAAAAACTGCCCGATCGGCTGACGGTGCGCGACGATTTCGCACACGACCCACACGAGCGCGCCGACCTCCACCGCCGCCTGGAACAATTCCGCACCGAGTCTTTTCGCCAAAAATTTCCGCTCAAAATCAATACGCGTTTTTTGATCTTTTTCAAGCAGCACCATGCGCATATCAAGCAAGTGACGAACCAATCCGTACAGCCGCAAATCAATCATCTTTTGCGGTTTGAGCATTTCCCATTCAATCCAGCTGGCACGCCGGCGCGTTTCGACATTTTCGCGCCAATGATTTGCATTAAGCCGCGACAACCGGAACTGCACGATCACGCTCGGGACTGCGGCGAGCACGACCGCCAGCCCCAACCACGCGTTGATCGCAATAAGCGCCCAAACTGTAAATACAAACGTAAACGTATGCGTCACGACATCTGCCAAACGCGCAAAAATATATGGAAAAAATTGCGCAAACTCTTTGGCGCGCTCGTACATATCGATCGTGTCTTTGTCGTCGTAGCGCCAAAATTCAATCGCACAAAAGCGCTCGTACATTACGTCGGACATAGCGGTTTTGATACGAAACCGCATGAGCTCGCTTGCGTAGCGCTCGAAAATACCCCACGCCGCCATCAACACGCCCGATAGCGCCGCTGCCGCCACCAGCCACACCACGCGGTTACCTGCTGCACGATCGCCTGCGTACGCTTCGGCGAGCGCCGTGGTCGTGAGCGCCGCTAGATACGTTGTGACAATTGGCAAACCGGCAGAAATCGCCGAGCCGGTAACCTGCAGCACCGACATGCCTGGCGCGATTCGCAGCGATGTTTTTGCCACGCTATAAAGCGCGCGGATCAGTTGGCGAATGGTTGGCTTGGGGCGGGACATCTGCTGCTATTATAATCGCCTTTTTCAAGAAATGATACCAGCTTTTCATTACAACAATTATTCGCGCGATTACCCATCACTAATGGCACACGCACCAAAAGCGGCGAACCCGTCATCGTTCGCCGCTTTGGTTTGCGGGATAGTGCTCGTGCTTATGCAGCGGTTCTCTTGTTTCTTAGGCTCTTATGCTTGCCAGTCTTTGCGGAGGCGGACACCAATGATGAGAGTGAGAGCGCCTGCGATGAGAATACCGGCAGTAAAGAGCAGGATGGTGAGGTTATCGCCGGTGTTAGCGAGGGTACCGCCTGGGCGGGAGCCGCGGTAACGCTGGCCGTTGCCGCCATGTGTGCTACCAGCGCCGCCGCTGCCTGGCGTGGCGAGGCTAGGACCATAACGGAAGGCATTTGCTTTAGTGACTTTGTAGAGCGGGTCGCCATTGCCAAGATCAACTGTAATGTCGACAAGACCGTTGGCATGAGCAGGGACTTTCACGGTGATGGTGTTGCTGTCTACAATCGTGACGTCTGTAGCGGGGACGCCGCCGATGGTTACTTTGGGGGTGGAGGGAGCGAGAGCGGAGTTGCCGGTAGTAGAGGTGGCTACGGGAACAGTGTAATTTATTGTTGTGCCATTTCCGAGCTGACCTTTGCTGTTATTTCCCCAGGAGTAGATTGTACCGTCTGAGGCGAGAGCAAGAGAATAAGGAGCGCCAGCTGCAACCTGTACGATTGTTTTGCCGTCCATCGGCGTGCCAGTGGTTTTTACGGCAACAGGAACGCTGGAGTCGGTGTTTGTACCATCGCCAAGCTGACCGCCGCTATTGTCTCCCCAGCTATATACTGTGCCATCTGAAGCGAGAGCATAAGAGGACTCGTCATTGCTTGCCACCTGCACAATCGTCTTCCCTTTTGGCAAAAACCCACTCCCCTGTATCGTAATGGTTTGTCCAGGCGTGACGTCTGTTGCTGGGTTGACCTGAGAGATAGTTGGAGTAGCATGCGGTATAGCAAGGAGGATTGGCGCGTAGGGGCTTGTACCGGAGGCTGTTTTAGCAGCAATGCGTACTTGGTACTTTTGGTCGTTAGTGAGGCCGGAGATGGTATGTGAGGTAGCGGTTGGAGCTGCATTGTTAGTTGTCCAGCTGCCGGCACCAAGGGTGCGGTGTTCGATGATGTAGTTTGTCAGTGAGCCACCGCCTAGTGATATTGGGCTATGCCATGATACGGTAATGCTGGCGTTACCGGCACTGAGAGAGACGTTAGTTGGAGATGATGGTGCTGAAGCAGCACTTGCTTGGCGGTTTACCGCAAGGTAGCTTACCGTACCGGTACAGACAGCCAGCATAAACGCTAAACAAACCGGAACGAGCCGGTTTTTACGAAAGAGATGGAGGCCGGAAGCATACCGGATAGAAGTGTGCCGAGTATTAGCAGCCGTATGGTTACTGTGCCTGCGGGCGAGCCCGCGCGCTTTCAGTGTGTGTGTGGAATTATGCCTGCTAGCGGTTACTGTGCGTGTGCCTGTATGCGTGCTAGCAGTTGGTGAGTGAACAGCTGAAGAGCCAGCCGTATAGTTGCGGAGACGATGCCACCCTAATATGATTGTATTTTTGTTCCTTTTCTATCTTTTGTTTTATCTAAAGATATTATTGGTATTTGATATTGTGTTTTGATTACATGACGCTATAGGTGGTGGTCTATCGCGGTTGGGTTTCGGGTTATGTTATATATGTTTTGTTTTTTCTCCTTTTTTGTGTTAAGTCTATTCTGAGGGGAATTGCAGCAAAGCGGTTGTGGTTTGTCAAGGATTTTTTGCGGGATTTTTTTCAAAACGGCAATGCCCCCGCCTGCCAATATTTACACATTCGGTAAATATAGCGTACAAGCAACAGGTTCGTTTGGATAGAGCGGACGATATTCATTTATTGTTTGCAGTAATAGTTTGCCGGCGGCGCGCTAAAAGCGCGAAAGCGGCGGCAACGAGCGATAGAGCAAGGCATACTATAAGCGCAAGACTATCGCCGGTGCGCGCGAGGGCAGCAAAGATGTTTGATGAGTTCGGCGTATTCGGCGGGGTCGGCTGAGGCGTCGGCGATGGCAGCGGCGTAGGAGCAGGCGCTTCGGTGAATTTGAGCTTAATGGTAGTTTCAGCGCTACCGATCGCCGGCGCGTTAGTAGCAACGAGCTTAAGGTCGTGCTCGGCGTCATCGGGCAGCGGAATCGTGAGTGTGATAGTTTGCCAGTTATTACTAAACGGAACAGCCCGCGACTGCGGCGCGCTCGTATCAAACGTGTATTCAAGGTTGTTCGAGCTGCGAATCGGAACTTCTACTTTGGCGTAGCGCTGACCGCCGACCTTATAGTACGTGACTGCGACCGTGCCAATGGTCGGCGTGGGGCGATAGACGGTAACTTGAATGGTGGAGTTAGCGGTGTCGGCGTAGACAGCGGGAGTGGCGTGCAACGAACTCAGCGCGCACAAAACTACAGCAGCAACAGTAGCGCATACGAAGCGGCTAGCCCAAGCGAATCTTTTTCTTTTTGGCGCGCAGCTTTTTGACAAGCGCATACATTACCCCTCCAACGAATGTTAATGTTAGTATGATAATGACCGCGAACATCCAGGCGGGCATAAGCAACACGGTTCTCTGGATCGTTTGGGAATTGCCGAGCATATCAATGCGGAACTCAATATTGTACAAACCGACGCGTGCGCCGTCCCACTCAAGCGGAATCGCACGCGTAGTACTTGGCAGAACAGCGTGTTCAGTTTCGGCGGTCTGATGAATGGTTGCGCCGCTGAAGAAATCTTTAACAATGAGCTTTGATTTAACAGTAAAATCGGTGTTACCGCTGTTTTTAGCACGCAACTTCGCTGTAAGCGGCGCTTGTTGCTGCCACCATGGGGTATCAATTGAAGCAAGCTCGCCGCTTTGACGCGTGTTGCCGCCCTCGGTTTTGCCATAGACGATCATACCGACGCGTTTTTTAGTGATGACAGTACCACCGCGGTCTTCGTCGCCCGTGGTTTCGGCGAAAATCGCCGCATACTGCCCTGCCGCTGGAATGTCGCGCGGCACATTGATAGTGTAACGAATGGTGACAACTTGGTTTGGCTCAAGTACATATTCGTTTTGCGAAAATTTAATCCAGCGGGAAATCTGCGTTTGCGCGCCGCCGCCAGTGAACGCCGGATTGTAGTCTTCGTCGGTCACGCGGTAAGGCGCAGCGTAGACTTTGGCGGTAAATGGGCGCGAGCCGCTATTGACGACTTTGAACTCGCCTGTTTTAGAGGCGCCCGGATGCAGATCAACATGAACGGAAGTTGGCGAAAGCGTTAGTTGGACGTTATCGCCCGACGAATTATCGGCAGCATACGCCGGCGGAATCGGCGCCGCTAAACTGCACGCCGCCGCGAACATGCCGCATAATGACAAAACTTTCAACCAACCTCCAAAGTACTTCATGCTAGTTCGTGACCGCCGTGTAGGTTACTTCGCGCGTATACGTACCATTTGGCGTTGCGGTACTGACATTTGCGCCCCAGGTGACAGCAGTGATGTCACCGCCCGCGATAGACGGCGTGGTCGTATTTTTGAGCGTGACGGGAGCAGTATTGGCAGTGATGCCGGCATATTGGTTCGCTGCAAACGAGTCAATACGGTAACCCCAGGTATCGGTAGTGAGCACTGCTGGCGTAGCAAACGAACCGGCGGCAGCTGGAATTGTGTCACTGCCTTTTTCAAGCGTAGTTGCTGCGGTGCTCGACGCAAGCTGCAACTTGTAACCGCTCGCGTTGTTCGTGCCGACCGTAACATTGTGCGCCGCACTGGCAGTAGCGCCGGCAGCCGTTGGCGTAACGTTAATATCAACCGTCGCCGCCGATACGCCAACCGTGATCGCCGAGTTGACATGCACACGAATCGTCGAGTTCACCGTCTCGGTCGCCGCCGAAGCGCTCATCGCCGGCATGAGGAGCACACACGCTAGGGCAAGCACACTCCCTGCAGTGATTTTTGATATTGCTTGTACTTTCATATTATTCCTCCTTATTTTACTGATTTCATTGATCGTGGCGGCGTTCTTACATCATATTAACCTCCACACCCTAATTATTGATAGCCGTATAGGTTACGGTTGCTGTATAAATACCACTCTGCTGCGAGCCAGTAACGCTGACACCGTACCAAACCGCGGTTGTTTCAGCAGTTGGGTTGGCGACAGTAGTAGTACGAATGACATGCGGCGCGGCGTGGTCTGGTACGCCCGCCCAGGTGTACGCCGAAGAGGCAACATTATTTTCGGCGGTTGTCGTGCTGCCAAAATTGCCTATACCGTTTACGCGATAACCCCAAGCCGAGCCACTAAGCGCGATAGGGGCGGTTTGTGTGCCTGCTGTTGGCGCGATGGTTTGCGAGCCATTGGTGAGATTGCGATTAGCGCTTTGCGTTGACAAGGAAAGCTTGTAGCCGGTAGCAGCGTTAGTCGCGACGAGAACATTTGCCGATTTACTCGACATTTTCGTACCGCCCGCTGGCGTGACAGCGATATCAACCGAAGTCGGTGCCGATAAGGTAATGTAGCGAACCTGTCCGGTTGCCGTGGCTGAATATGCACCCGTACCGATAGTATTTACTGCTGCTACGCGGAACGTGTAGGTCGTGGGCGTGAGGAATGGAATCGTGACAGCAGTGCTCGTGGATGCAATGTGGCTGTAGGTCGACCAGGTAATACCGCCATCGGCTGAATATTGAATAACGTAGTCAGTGATTGGGGCGCCGCCGTTATTCGCCGGCGCCGTCCAGGTTAGACGAACGGCGTTGTCAAGCGGCGCGGTTGCGAGGTTCGTCGGCGCATCCGGTACTGTCGCATAACGATAGCTACTCGTTTTGGCGGTTTTGTATAGTTCGTCGCCGTCACCGAGATCAATCGCCACATCAACCAAACCTGCCGCATGCGCCGGCGTTGTTGCAGTGATAGTTGTGCTGTTTACAATTGTGACATTCGTCGCCTCAATGCCATCGAAAGTAACTTTCGGTGCGGAAGGAGCGAGCGCAGAGGGAGGAGCTGTGCTGACGGCGACAGGGACTTTCGCATCTGTACCAATAGTGCTATCACCCAGCTGTCCATATTGACCCCAGCCCCAGGTGTACATCGTGCCATCATTCGCAAGAACCAACGAATTTGGGCTACCACCAGAAGCGATTTGTGTAATCATCTTACCTGCCAGCGGTGTACCGGTAGTTTTAACGATGACAGGAAGACTTGAATTGATAGTCGAATTATTACCCAGCTGGCCATACTGATTCCAGCCCCAGGTATAAACTGTGCCGTCATCCGTCATAGCTAATGCATGTGCATTACCAGCGGCAATCTGCGAGATAATCTTACCCGCCAGCGGTGTACCGGTAGTCACAATTGCAATCGGAATGCGAGAGTTCGTAGTTGTCCCATTACCCAGCTGGCCATACTGATTCCAGCCCCAGGTATAAACTGTGCCGTCAGAAGCAAGCGCCATTGACTGAGAATTACCAGCCGCCAACTGCACGATAACCTTGCCAGCCATCGGCGTACCGAGCGTCTGAACAGCAGCTGGAATATGAGTATCAGTTGCGTCGTTCTTGCCGAGTTGGCCGGAATTATTTCGCCCCCACGCGTAAACTGTTCCGTCGGAAGCAAGCGCTAATGAATGCTCGTAACCCGCATGTATTTGAATAATCGTCTTCCCATCCATCGGCGTACCGGCGGTTTTGACGGCAACGGGGACAGGGGAATTAGTTGTAGAATCATTGCCTAGCTGACCATATTCGTTCTTTCCCCAGGCGTAAATAGTACCATCAGTCGCGAGAGCTAGTGAATGAGTCGCACCGGCGGCAACCTGTACAATCGTCTTTCCTTCCATTGGTGTGCCAGCGGTTTTGACGGCAACGGGAGCGGAAGCGTTATTGGCAGTGCCACTCGTACCACTACCTAGTTGGCCCCAACTGTTAAATCCCCATGAGTAGACTGTGCCGTCAGAAGCGAGTGCAAGCGCATACCACACTTTAGCGGATATTTGTACAATCGTCTTTCCTTCCATCGGCGTACCGGCGGTTTTGACGGCAACGGGGACAGGGGAATTAGTAGCAGTGACTCCGTTACCAAGTTGACCGTATTCATTTCTTCCCCAAGTATAAACCGTGCCATCGGCAGACAGTGCAAGAGAATATCCGTTACCATTCGCTGTCTGTACAATTTTTTTACCTTTCGGCATAAAGTTAGTGCCAGTGATCGTCACATTCTGCCCGCCCGCAACCGGACCAATCGCTGGCGAGACATTGGTTATGGTCGGTTTGGCATGTGGCGTCACGAGGACAACATTACTAAAATCACCCGTCCCAGCAGTGATCTTGGCCGCTAAACGAATCCGATAGGTCTGATCATTTGTCAGTCCAGTTATCGTGTGTGATGTCGCAGCAGCGGCGACGTTAATGGTCGTCCAACTGGACGATCCAACTGCTTGATATTGCAATACGTAGCCAGTGATATTTTGCCCACCAGAAACAATTGGCGCTTGCCACGAAATAATTGCAGTGGTATCGCCTGGTTTAGCCATAACATGCGTAGGTGTAGACGGTGTATCAACAAGATTAATCGTAGTGATAACTGGCACAGAAGAGTCGTTATTTGTGCCGTCTCCCAGCTGGCCGTCAAAATTACGTCCCCACGAGTATACCGCACCGTTAGAGGCTAGAGCTAGCGAACTGGCTCCTGACCAACCACTACCAGAAACTTGTATGATATTTTTATCAGCTGGAGCCTGCCCGGCAACAGGAGTAAGCGCATTAACTGTTGAATTATTACCCAACTGCCCGCTACCATTATGCCCCCAAGCATAAACCTTACCGCTTGAGTCAATTGCTAATGAGTGTCGAGCGCCACTTGCGATTTCTACAATTGTTTTGTTGCTCATCGGCGTACCAGTTACCGTTACCGCTACCGGTAACATAGCATCGGTTGTTGCATTATTGCCGAGTTGACCTGTATCATTTCTACCCCACGCGTAGACCATACCGTCGTCAGTAAGTGCCAACGAATGCCCTTGTCCAGCAGCAATTTTGACTATTTTCTTACCAGCTATTGGCGTACTGATGGTTTGAACGGCAACTATCGTGTTAGAATTAGTTTTCGTATTGTTGCCTAGCTGACCATGATAATTCCAGCCCCAGGTATAAACTGCGCCATCAGACGTTAACACCATATTATGATTAGCACCAGCAGCAATTTGAACGATAGTCTTACCAGCTAGTGGTGTACCAGCAATTTTGACTGCGACTGGCACGCTAGAGTTCGTCGTTGTTCCGTTACCGAGCTGGCCGTAAGCATTGCTACCCCATGCATATAGCGCACCGTCACTATCAAGCGCTAACGAGTGGTCGGCACCAGCAGCAATTTGAACGATAGTCTTACCAGCTAGTGGTGTACCAGCAACCTGAACAGCGATCGGTGATCGTGAGTTAGTTGTCGTATTGTTGCCAAGTTGTCCGTACTGATTGAGCCCCCAGGTATAGACCGTACCATCAGATGCCAAGGCTATAGAGTGCGATCCTTCATAGCGCCCGCCACCCTCAACCTGTTTAACCACTTTTCCGTCCATTGGAGTGCCAGTGGTTTTTACGGCAATAGGCACATTAGAACGAGCCAATGTCGTACCGATGCCCAATTCACCAGACGTATTTCGACCCCAAGCATATATTCTACCATCAGACGTTAAGCCAAATGAATGGTAGCTACCGTTTGAAACTTTAACGATACGAATAGCCAGCGCATTCACTGAAAAATTACTAATGAGCCAAACAGCACTGATAATCACGGTTGCTATAAACGTACAACAGCCACCAAAGACTGCCCAACGATTTCGAACCGACTTTATCTGTAAGCCAACTGGGTTTAGTTTACAGAGCAAGCCAATTCTTGATAAATTTTTAAGTTTATTTTTGATACCCCTACCTCATTAATTTAAAGCCTGACTACTCTCATATTCTACCTAAAATGCTCATGGCATGTCAATATATCTTGAGCTCTTTAATTTAATAGTAGAAGCTAATCTTACACTTCTCTTACGATCTTTATAAATACTGCTTCATCAATAACTTTCGTACCATATCTCTCTGCCTTCGCCAATTTACTCGCCCCAACTTTTCCTCCTGCCACCAGATAGGTTGTGTCTTTGCCGACGCTAGTTTGGAATGTTCCGCCAAGTGCACGGATCTTCTCAGCTGCCTGATCGCGAGACATTGACTGCAACGCGCCAGTGATAACGAAGCTTTTGCCAGCTAATTCGCCCCGCTTTGCCTTGTAGATTGGCGTAACGCCGAGCAGGGTAAGCTTTTCAAGGAGCGCTGCATTATCCTCATCTGCAAACCACGCCATGATTGATTCCGCCACGACGACGCCAACGCCATCAACCGATTGCAGCTCATCAATCCCTGCCTGCGCTAGTTTATCAAGACTCTCAAAATGATTCACCAAATCAATTGCTGTCTGCGCGCCGACATGGCGAATCCCTAGTCCGTACACGAAGCGCTCCAGCGGCGGCTGTTTTTTAGCAGCAATTGCGTCGATTAATTTCTGCGCCGAAATATCCGCGAAACGCTCCAACGTCAACAATTGCTCTTTTGCGAGCGTGTAAATATCCGCCAAGTCTCGCACCAATTCTGCATCAACCAGAGCTTCAACATTTTTTTCGCCCAGCGTGTCAATGTCAAGCGCACCTTTCGATGCAAAATGTTTCAGTGCACGTTTCAGAATGAGCGAACCACTCAAGCCTTTCACGCGATACACTGCCTCGCCCTCAGGACGGACAAACTTCAATTCTGGATACTGCCGCGCCAGTTCCGCCGGATAATCAATCGGCCGCGTATCTTTCGGACGCAGCTCAACAAGCACATTTTCAATTTGCGGAATAATGTCACCAGCCTTAAAGACCACCACCGTATCACCGCGGCGCACGTCCAGCCGCGCAATCTCATCAGCATTGTGTAAACTCGCATGCTGCACCGTTGTACCCGCCACGACAACCGGATCAAACACCGCCACTGGTGTCGCTGCGCCTGTACGCCCGATTGATATAACAATGTCGCGCACAATTGTCGTCGCCTGCTCGGCGGCATATTTGTACGCCACAGCACCGCGCGGATTCTTACCGACCAGCCCGAGCTCATCAAAACGCATCCGGTCATTAACTTTTATCACTAAACCGTCAGTATTGAACGGTAGCTCCTGACGTTTCTCGTCCCACTCATTCACAAAATTCATCACACCCGCGATATCCGTGAATACGCTCGCCTGCTTATTCCGCGTAATACCAAGCGCCGTTAGTGCCTGATAGGCAAAACTATTTGTCGGCACATCGTCTATATCGTCGCGAATAATATCGTAGCCACGAAAATGGAGCGGTCGCTCCGCCACAAGTCTCGGATCAAGCTGGCGGATTGTGCCCGCCGCAAGGTTTCGTGGATTGGCAAACTCAGGTTTACCTGCTACACGCCGCTGTTCATTCAACACTGTAAAGTCTTTTTTGAGCATGACAATTTCACCACGAATTTCTGTACGCCCACGCAGAAAAATTTCATAGCCTTTCGTCTCATGCAAGCGTAGCGGCACGTTTTTAATTGTTCGCACATTGTTCGTTACGTCTTCGCCAACAAAACTGTCGCCGCGCGTCACAGCTTGTGTAAATATGCCATCAATATAAATAAGCGCGCATGCTAGTCCGTCCATTTTTATGTCAGCAAAGAATTCATGATTCTCCGCCGGCAATAATTTATCAATCCGGTTCACCCACGCGACAACATCGTCTTTGTCAAACACGTCATTCAAGCTAACCATACGCCGCGGATGACGAACTTTTGCAAAACCATCAGACAGTTTATTCCCGACACGCTGCGTCGGGCTATCAGGCGTTATCCATGCCGGATGCGCCGCTTCAATTTGTTTCAGCTCGCTCATTAAGCTGTCATACACCGCATCGCTTACTGACGGCTGATCAAGTGCGTAATACTCGTAGCTGTATTTGCTCAGCAGCTTTTTGATTTCATTAAGCCGGCTTCGCGTCATCGTCAACAACCTTTCGATACAACAGGTATACATATGCGGCATACCACACGACCGACCATGCGACAACGATCACGCCAACATACGGCACAATTGGCACGTTTTTTAACCACGACCACATTGACGATAACCAGTGGTCAAGCATGACGATAGAAACCATAATCACTAGCCAGGTCAATAGAACACAAAGCGCGCCCCACGCCAATCGATACATAATTCGCAAGCGCCGCCCAATCACCAAATCACCCGCCGCCTTGACGGCGCGCGTCGGATACATCCCCGGCAGTGTCACGACAACAAGCGCAATAACTGTGCTTGAAATCCAGTACAGTACGAGTGCTGCGATCACCGCTGCAAAAACGCTAAACAGCATGCGCGCGAATCCGGTACTCAGCAAATCAGCCGATGACAACCCAGCATACAATAGCGCCGCGATGCCAACCGGCAATAATTGGACGAGCAGCACTAGCAGGACGAGTGCTGTCGACATCATCGGCGCACTCGCATTATACAATCCGTCGCGCAACCGAGGGCGGCGGTTCATCTTTATTTCGCGCAGCAGCCAAACTGTCGTCAGCCACACCATCATCAAACACAATACCATTAATAATCGCTGGTCAGCCGGCAACGACGAGTTTATTGAAAACGATGCTAATACCGTTAGTCCCGCCTGCGCAAGCGAGTTTATACCGCCATCAAACAAGTTATTCATTGAATCAGATATTAGTTTTCCGACTGAATTGTACACTTCCTGGCTCGTAATCGCACCAGCAAATGCCATGATCGTCGCATATATCACAATCATTGGTACGAATATTCGCCAATGCACACGCAACATGTGGTTTACCTGGCGCGTAAATACAATGTAGCCTGGCAATTTTAGACTACGCTTATAATCGCGGCGGCGTGTACGGCGAAAACTGCGGTGCGGGCGGCGGCTCAAAAAATCATACCGCCGGATACTCCACTTATACCATATCGCAGTGAAAAAGACACTAACCGCCTGCCACGCCACCGCGAAACGTACACTCACTGCACGCCATATGTGTAAAATAAATTTGCAGCTATTATTTTTCCTCAACACAATATCCCCTACTCAAGTTTGGTGCGCAGAGCGGGAATCGAACCCGCACGCCTTTTGGGCATCAGATTTTAAGTCTAACGTGTCTACCAGTTCCACCATCTGCGCTTATATTCTATTGTACCGTATTTGAAATAAAAAACGACCCCCTTTTGGAGCCATCTCGTGGAGGCACGTACGAGAGTCGAACTCGTCTAAAAGGTTTTGCAGACCTCTGCGTAACCGCTCCGCCAACGCGCCATTTATTCTTTTTACCTTATAGTCTGGTGCAGACGAGAAGACTTGAACTTCCACGAGCGCAATGCTCACTAGCCCCTCAAGCTAGCGCGTCTACCAATTCCGCCACGTCTGCATATTGCAAATTGTACCATGCGATAGCAAAATACCTCATCATTATACTGTAGCTCACGGTGTTTTGTAAACAGTTGCCGGCGAAACCGACCACTCGCTCACACGAGCATAGCGATCCGACAACTCAGGCAGCGACCCTTTCGGCTTAACGACGTACGCATTCGTATTGACAAGATATTCCGACGACGCTTGGTATAGCGCAATTGCCGGCACATCGCTCAGCCATTGCCGTGCAAACTGCGCATATTTCGCCATGCGCAAATTTGACTCCAACCGAGTTCGCGCGCTTGCAAGCGCCGCGTCGCTCAATTGATTTGAATAATTCGAAAAATTATAGCCTGTCGCTGAAGCTTGCGACGAGTGCCAGTACGCATACACGTCCGGATCGGCGCCAAGCGCAAGTTCATACAGCAGCACGTCAAAATTGCGCGGTTGCAGCACACCTTGCACAAAATTTGAAACTGCCGAATTTGTATCGACTTGATTAACATCAACCGACACACCAACCGCATTCCATTGCCGTTTCACCGTATCAATGATCTTGCTATACTGACTACTATTCGTCGTTGTGATAGTCAGCTTAAGTTCTTGATCGCCCTTATACCGCACACCATTTTTTATTCTCCATCCAGCACTATCAAGCAGCTGGGCAGCTTTTTCAGCGTTTGGCTTTGACGCACGCGGCACCTCACCGCTTGAGAACATTGAATGTAGAATCGGACCATCTAGCGTTTGCACGCCGCCGCCGACTGCTTGGCGAATTGCCGCCGTATCTGTCGCGAGCTGCAAAGCTTGGCGCACTGTTTTGTCCTGCAGCACCGGATTTCTTGTATTAAACAGTAAATATACGCCCTTATTAAGCGGCTCCGATATGACGCGGTACTGCGACGGACGCTTACCATGCGCAAGCGCCGCCGGCGCACTTACCGCACCGGTCACTTCACTGTTCTTGATAGCTTTCGTAAACGCTGCGTCATCGGTGTAGGCGCGTAATTCAAAACGCGAAACACGAGGCACAGTGTTGTAATATTCTGTATGCGGTACAAGTTGCAACACCTTTGAAGCATTCGACAACCCTGCTGTCTGCAGGCGGCGAAACTTGAACGGACCGCTTCCAATCGGATTTTGGCTAAACGACGACTCACGGAGCACCGACGGTTCGACATTTTGCAAAAGATGCTTCGGCACAATCGGGAATGTAAGCGCATGCGGAAACGCTGCATAAACAGTCGGCAGCGTAAATTCAACAGTATGCTGATTGATTTTTTTCACAACCGCGTCCGTCCAATTAACGCGTAGCGGCGAGCGCGTTTGCGGATTTTTAATAAGCCCAATAGTATACACAACATCGTCCGCTGTAAGCGCATGTCCGTCTTGCCACGTTGCGTCGCGCAGTGTGACAGTGTAGATTTTTGAATCGCGTATCGTCATGGACGACGCAACATCAGCATGGAGTGCGCCAGTTGTATCATAATGATATAAGCTTGAAAACATCAGCCGCGCCGCCGACGCCTCCGCCTCGTTTGATGCTAATAACGGGTTAAGTGTATCAAGCGAACCAACAATACCTTCGGCGTATACGCCACCCGAACGATACCCGCCCTGCATATACGCCGACACGTTGCCCCATGTTTGCTGCAATCCAAGCGTTGCAACCAAAATGCCAACAACTGCCAGCCACGTAATAATTTCACCAGTCACCAACCGAACACTATTGATGCGCCGCAGAATAAAACGCCGCGCATGACGCTGCGTTACGCCGCCAGCACGCTTCAATCGACGCGTAATCTCTTTACGGTTCAGTGCGGAACGCTGCGGTTTTGGTTGTAGATCGCCCAAATCGTTCACACACCAGCCCCATTATGACAAACTTGGCAGTACGAGCGACGCAATAATTGATAATACAAATATCACTGCCAAAAAAATCGTCACTTCAAACAAACTCTTATCAAGCCCGCGCCGCGTGGTATATAACTCGCCAGAGCCGCCAAATCCAGCACCAAGGCTTGCGCCGCGTTGCTGCAGCAGAATTGCAATCACCATCAGCACGGCTGATACAATTGTTGCAATCTGTAATATCATCGTTATATTCATCGCCTAATCCTCCTCCCGCGCTTGAGTATACTCCAATTCAAGCAAACTGCTTACTATATAGTTTACCAAACTCAATACTAAGCCCGTCAATACCGAATTCCAAAATGTCATTTGCAATCCAGGTGCCAATTTCAGAGAAACCCATACCATCAGGCCATTGACAATGATAGTAAAGAATCCAAGCGTGATCAATATCGCTGGCAGCGACAAAATAATAACAATCGGTTTCAGTACAGCGTTCACGATTGAAAAAATAAGCCCAGCTATCAAAAATGCCGGCGCTCCAGCGCTAATTTGCACTTCGCTATATCCAGTCCCGAAAATACGCACAGCAACCCACAGACCAAACGAATTCAAGATCCAGCGCAATATAAACGTCAAGAATTGCCTTTTCATTTCATCTTAGTATAGCGCATTACGATATATTTCGCTAGAGTTTCGAGCCGTTGTCTATAAACGTTGCCCGAATACGCGCCGCCAGCACAGGATTCACAACCGTTCGCAGCTGCTCTTCGCTTGCCGTCTGCACACCGCGCACGCTGCCAAATGCACGCACAAGTTTTTTCTGCGTCGCCGGACCAACGCCGGTAATCGTACTAAGAACACTCTTAGTCGCATTCGCCCGCTTCAGCGTCGTGTGATAGCTAACAGCAAATCGATGCGCCTCGTCGCGAATACGCTGAAATAGTTTTATCGTGTCTTCGTATGGACTAGGCGCATCACCACCGCGCAAATTCTTTGAATGTGAACCGGCATTCTGCCGCCCGACATGTAAATTCACAAAATAGTATCCGCTTGAATCAATCACCACCGCACCAGGGGTCGGCTTCGCTACAATTTTCTCGATATACGACTCGTCGATCGGCGAACGGCCTTTTGCAATCACAATTTCTTCATCGCGCTTCGCTACCCCAATCGCCGGCACATTCACGCCGAGAACTTCTAATTCACATAGTACCGCGTTCAACTGTCCTTTACCGCCATCAATGAGCAGTAAATCTGGCATACCCCATGCTTTTACATTTTTTGCACTAAAACGGCGACGAATCGTTTCGCGCATATTTGCCGTATCGTCGTTGCGCTGCACGTGCATTTTAAATTTACGATACTGCGCACGGTCGCTCACACCGTTTGTGAATACTACCATGCTCGCCACTACATTCGTGCCGCTCATATGCGAAATATCATAGCCCTCAATGCGCGCTGGCGGTGATTGCAATCCGAGCAATTGAGCTAGTTGCGCCAATGCTTGGTCTTTTGATATATCCAAAAACTCGCGGTCGCCGAACATAATCCGCCGCTGCAGTTCGTGCATGTACGACAACTTATTGCGCAGCTGCGCCGCTGTTTCAAACTCTTGGCTGCGCGCCGCCCGCTTCATGTCGCACTCAATTTCTTTGGCGATTTTCATGCGCCCGCCTTCAATATATCTAATCAATTTGCGCAGTGATTTTTTATATTCTTGGCTCGTCATGTCAGCACTTGGCGCCAGTCCAATTTGCTCCTCTAGGTTCATACGTTCACGTTTCGGCGGCTTAATATAATATGGAAAAATTTTACGTAAATACCGCAGCGCTTTTTTCACTGCAAAGCCACTATAGAACGGACCAATATATGTCGCGCCATCGTCTGCCGGATTCCGCGTAAACGTTACCGTCGGCCATTCGCTCTTCATATCAATACGGACGAATGTTTGCGATTTATCATCGCGCAACAAAATATTATAGCGCGGCATATAACGCTTCACCATTTCGCTTTCCAAAAATAGCGCATCCATTTCACTTTCAGTTTCGATCCAATCGGTATCATTGATTTCCGCTACCAATGCGCGCGTTTTTACGTCCATATCAGCCTTGCCTTGAAAGTATTGCCGTACGCGATTTTTCAAAATAGCCGCCTTGCCAATATAAATAATCTCATCATCTTTAGACTTATGAAAGTACACGCCTGGAGTGCGCGGGAGCGTTTTCAATTTTTCCTTAAGCGCCGCATTCATATGTTTATTATATCGCGAATAGCGCGTTTTGGTTCACGACAATAGCATACTACTATGGAACAACCCTTAGATTGTCTGATTCATGCAAGTGTAAGTATTCTAACAACACTACTGCTTGATTATGTGCTGTATCTTTTGCGCTATAGAGCAGTGTAACTCGCGCATAAGAACGCCAACGCGCAAGAGCTGCTGCTGCTTCAGGATTATTCGCCAACTCTTGTAAATATTTTACCTTAAACTCATCATACTTAGCAGGATCGTGCGCAAACCATTGCCGCAGTTCATTGCTTGGCGCAATCTCTCTGCACCATTCGCCAAGCGCCGCCTTATCTTTGCTTATGCCGCGCGGCCACAATCGATCAACCAAAACACGGTAACCATCGCCTGGCTTCGCATCTTCATATATTCGCTTAGTATCGTACGTCGTCATGCCAGCGCCTCCTTTACTAAATCCTGCAAAATCGGAATCACCTCCGCTTCAAACCATGGGTTACGTTTACGCCAACCAATATTGAGCGGCGACGGGTGCACAAGCGGAAAATAATTCGGTAAATACGCATCAAATTGCGCTACCGTTGCAGTTACATTCTTTTTAGCGTGTCCCATTAAATAATATTTCTGCGCATATGCGCCAACTAAAATTATTAAACGCACATACGGCATACGCTCTAGCAACCGCGGATGCCACATTGCGGCAAAATTGTTTCGCGGCGGCAAATCGCCGTGCGCGCCTTTGCCAGGATAATAAAAATCCATCGGCATGAGTGCAAACAAATCAGGATTGTAAAACTGCTCATCACTTATGCCCAGCCACTGGCGCAACAATCGCCCGCTTGCATCATTCCACGGCTTGTGTGTTTGCTGTGCGATTCGCCCTGGCGCTTGCCCAACTAGCACAATGCGCGAATAGGACGACGCAGTATATACTGGCGTCCACCCTTTGGCGCGAAACGCCGCGTTCATATCATCGTCGACAATTTGCTGAAAAAGCAACGGGCTCGACATAGAATTACTCAGCCGTTCACCTACTTCTTCACGGCTTTTTCGAGCGCGTCAATCAAGACCTGCTTCGGTCTCATGCCAATCAGTTCTTGAACTTCCTTGCCGCCTGCAAAAATCTTCATGTTCGGAATGCCTTGTACACGATATTCTCTTGCCAATTCGCTACTATCACCGCTCGCTTCCGTGTCAATTTTGATAACATCAAAATTAGTTTCGTCGGCAATTTGCTGTAAAATTGGCGCCATCGCACGGCACGGCGGACACCAGGTCGCCCAAAAATCCACTAATACCGGATTGGCACTTTGCAGCACTTTCTCCTCAAACTCCTGACGATTCGTTATATTGTATAATGCCATATTCCCTCCTTGTCGCTCTTTTATTATACCATTCTGCCAACTGTCTATTCAGCAGAACAATTACAATTGCTAGCGCAATCTTGGCATGTGGTTTTTATACACTTGCATGCTTTATTCATCGACATGTTCCTCCTTTCTACAACAGCTACATTCTTGACACTCACCATAAACCGTCAAAGAACCGTCTAGCACGCAATTACACAATTGGGCTTGCAGAATCTTGCGACATGGCGCAGGACACGTAATGTCAATCAAACAATCGCACCGAGTGCAGCAAAAATGATCGTGCGGTTTCATATTTGCGTCGAACCGTTTATCACCATCCTTTGTCTTTGGTGCAAGCACTATTTCGCCGTCCTCAGCTAATCGCTGCGTGATTCGGTGAATTGTCGTTGCGCTCACCTGTATATAGCGATCAGTGTAGTACTGCATAATGTCAGCATGAGTCGCGTGACCTAACTGCTTTATACAATCCCGCACTAAATTAGCATATTTACTTTCGCGGCGCATGATGGTTGTCATATTCTTATTGTAAATCGTTTACATTAAAAATACAAGATTTACTTTTCTAGCGCTATCACAATACAATAGACTACAGAATGTTAATTTTATTAAACAAGCCCAACGATTAAATTGCTCCAACCTTACGATATGCACCATCAAATGTTTCTACATCATCGGGATTAAGAAAATATATAATCGTATCAGTTTTAATAATGTCTGGCGAGCACATCTCTTCTGTGCAACCATCAAGTCGTTCTATCATTACGCCAAAATCGCACTTAATAATTTCTAGTACAACGATTGGTTCTAGTAAATCATTTACATTAATGATAAATCTGCACGGTTTCAAAAGCTCGCGATAACCATTCAAAACTCCGTTTGTGTTATCTTCATTTTGACCATGACGAGCAATAAACAGCCTTGCAGTTTGACTCATGACTCTATCTTGCTATATAATCTACTTATTATGAACTCGTAAGAGAGTTCCTCTATTTTCTCTTCACTTATTCGCTCGACAATACATAAGAATTTAAGTTGCAAAACACTACAAAAAAGGAGATTTATCGTGAGTAAAAAATCAAAAAACAGCCAATCTATTCTGCGCTTATTTTGGCGTGCGTCGCAGCTATATAAATGGCGGCGAAATATAGCAATTATTGCCACGGCAGCTACGTTTATTGTCGGCATGTTTGTTGGTCCGCTGATTATTGCGCAGCTGCTTGATATGATCCAGCATAGACAGCTTAGCAGCACCAACAACTTATGGCAGCTCGTGATATTATATGGATTATCACAACTATGGTCGGAGATTATCGGTTGGCGCTTAGTGCTTTATCTAGTGTGGACATTTGAGGTCTCTGTGATGCGCGATTTGTATGTAAAAATATTCAACAAATTAGCAAACGAAACGTTATTTTTCCACGCTAACAAGTTTGGCGGCTCGCTCGTTAGCCAAACAAATAAATTTACCGGAGCGTTTGAACGCTTCTGGGATACTATCATTTGGTCGATTCTGCCGGTCGTGATTTCCATTATTGGATCAATCGTTGTTCTCTCAACATTGTTATGGCAATACGCTATCTTCTTGGCGATTTTAGCGGTTATTTTCATTATAGTGGTCTATTTTGGTTCGCGACCAATGATGAAGCTAAACGAAAAAGAAGCGGCTGCCAACAATACTATGAGCGGCAAAATCGCTGATGCTATCTCTAATATTATGGCAGTGAAATCATCAGGCGCCGAGATGCGAGAAAGTAAAGAATTTACCAAAACAGCAAACAACTGGCGCAGCGCTTCATTTAATTTGATGTCCGGTTTTCTGAAAATGAGCGCTATTTATTCATCAATTACGACGACCATCAAAGTTGCCGCTATCGCGTTCGCCGTCTATGCTGCGCAGCATAATACTGTATCGGTAGCAGCGATTTACCTAATTATTACCTACACCGGTACAATGACGCGCGAGCTATGGAATATGAACGGTATTATGCGCAATTATAACCGCGTGCTTGGCGACGCGCGCGACATGGCGGAAATTCTACAAACACCGACAAGCTTGATTGATAAAAGTGCGAGAAAATTACACATTTCGCACGGCGAAATCGTCATAAACAATGTAACATTCACGCACGATGAGGGACAAGGCGACACGCTGTTTAAGAATTTTTCGCTGATCATCAAACCCGGCGAAAAAGTTGGACTAGTTGGCATATCTGGCTCAGGAAAGACGACGCTGACAAAACTACTCCTACGCTTTGCTGACATTGATAGCGGCGAGATTTTAATTGACTCGCAAAATATCGCCGACGTCACACAGGCAAGCTTACGCTCAAGTATTGCGTATGTACCACAAGAACCATTGCTCTTTCACCGCTCAGTGCTGGACAATATCGCATACGGGCGACATGGCGCAACAAAAGCCGCCGCAAAGAAAGCCGCCAAGCAAGCTGGCGCGTATGATTTCATCACGAAATTACACGATGGATTTGACACGCTTGTCGGCGAGCGCGGCGTAAAATTATCGGGCGGACAACGCCAGCGTATCGCTATCGCCCGCGCAATTTTGAAAGATGCGCCAATTCTAGTCCTTGACGAAGCGACATCAGCACTCGACTCGGAATCCGAAGCATTAATTCAAAAATCGCTCGAAACGTTGATGAAAAACCGTACATCTATAGTTATCGCTCATCGCCTGTCAACTATCGCCAAACTTGACCGCATTATTGTCATGAAACGCGGTCGCATTATTGAGGACGGCACGCACAACGAGTTGCTGAAAAAGAACGGTACATACGCGCAATTATGGCAACGTCAATCCGGCGGGTTTATTGAGGAATAAAAAATCGTCCCCAATTCTGGGGGACGATTAAACATTTATATCACCTTTTATTCTGCTTCCGCGTCTGGCTTTTCGCCCTCAATTGGTACATCCTCAGCGTCAGCCGAAGTTGATTCTCCTGCCGCCGCTTCGTTTGCGGCCTCAAGCGCAGCCGGCTCATACACGCTTGCAACGACTAAATCTTTCACGGTCACATCGTCATCAGCCGTACCCTCACGACCATCGTCATTGTCGACAATCTCTACACCTGATGGCAACAGTATATCGCCAATCGTAACGCGATCGCCAGCATTCGCGAGGTCCATAATCGACACCTCTAGATACTCTGGCAGTTCCATCGGCAGTGCTTTGACCTCAATCTTCTCAATCGCTTGCAAAACGACCAATCCGTTACGCTCCGCCGCTGACTCACCCTCGCCAGCCAGGCGGATCGGCACTTCCGCCACCACCGGCTCATTGGCACGAACTGCATGAAATGAAATGTGGCGAATAACACCATGCTTAATAGGATGAAATTCCGCAGCTTTAATCATCGCAATACGGTGTTTCGTGCCCGACAACTGCACCGGCGTATGCTTGCCGGCTTCCGCGTACACACGCGCCACTTCTCCTGCGTCAGCCTGAATTGCAATCGGCTCCATATTCGCACCATACACAACACCCGGTGTCAGCCCTCGTCTCCGCAGCTGCTTTACTTTCTTGCCGAAAATTTCTCGGCGATCTACTCTCAATGTTATCTTGTCTCCCATATTTCTCCTTTTCGGATATGTTTCCGGAGTTACATGATATTGCGTATTCATTATAGCATATGCGGAAACTATTATTCATAGCACCCTAACACTCTGTCTGCAAGCGAGCATAAATACTACCCTGCTCGCAAAAACGCAATGTATGTTTATCCAGAATCTATCGGGTCCGGCGTTTCATTAAATAGTAACCGCCAACTATGCCACCTCCGAGCAGTGCGACCGCGCCGAATATATAAAACATTACACTATCTCCCGTATTTGCAAGTTGCCGACCACTCACCTTATTATTTGCACTCTGCGCCGATGAGCGAGCAGACGTACCGCCCGGCTGAGTGCTGGGAGGAGTTGGAGATGCCGGCACCAAGTAAACACCCACCGGATCAACAATCTCACCGTTCGCGATACCGTCCGAATCGCCAAATCCGCCATCTGTAAGCTGATACGACACAACCGTACGCAAACCATCTGCCGATGCCAAGAAACTCACTTTATTTGTTATATCGCTCACTGTCCCGTTATATTCCTTTACGACTCGCAATTTTGACGTGTCTGGGTATAAGCGACTAAGCTGCAGTTGAACCTGCACCGAATAACCGCTCGCCGGCGCTGAATGCGCACAATCAACCGTGAATGCAACCTGCTCGCGTAAATCGCTACCCTGGTGTTTCGACGAAATCGTACCGAGTGCAATCTGGGCTATATTAGAGCACTGACTACCAGAGACAGAAACTGTCAATATACCACCTTCAGGCTGAATGATCTGCCGTTTTGTCACCGGCGCCGGAGCTGGCGGCGTTACAATTGTAATCGCATTCAAACGATCCTGTAGAGCTTTTTTCTTGACTTGGTCTTGGACCTTGTCGACAAGCACTTTCGCGGCATCTATAGCGGTTCGTGTTTTGTCGTGTTCCGCTTTTGCCACAGCAGTTTCAGCAGCCGCCTGAGCGTCTGATTCTTTCTTCTTCGCCGCCGAAACAGCATTATTTAGCGTGGTCGTGGCTAAAGTTACATCTTGCTCGGTAGCGCTCTGCGAGCTATTTATTTCCTGAGCTTTCACAAGTGCTCTCGCTACAGTTTCGTCCCGCCTAATGTACAACGGTTCGTTTTGTGCAGCTGCTATTGCAGCGCGAAGAGCAGTTTTATCAACCGGCGCCGGTATAACGATTGCATCAAGGCGATCTTGGAAGGATTTTTTCTTGACTTGGTCTTGGACCTTGTCGACAAGCACTTTCGCGGCATCTATAGCGGTTCGTGTTTTGTCGTGTTCCGCTTTTGCCACAGCAGTTTCAGCAGCCGCCTGAGCGTCTGATTCTTTCTTCTTCGCCGCCGAAACAGCATTATTTAGCGTGGTCGTGGCTAAAGTTACATCTTGCTCGGTAGCGCTCTGCGAGCTATTTATTTCCTGAGCTTTCACAAGTGCTCTCGCTACAGTTTCGTCCCGCCTAATGTACAACGGTTCGTTTTGTGCAGCTGCTATTGCAGCGCGAAGAGCAGTTTTATCAACCGGCG
>ERZ772964.174-NODE-174-length-32091-cov-22.0187_pt1 | contig 32091 bp, 27 predicted proteins | sample MGYA00580675_ERZ772964 | MGnify/ENA primary metagenome ERZ772964 (study PRJEB29015, sample SAMEA2737941) | human oral metagenome | biome: human oral; feature: human-associated habitat; material: dental | place: China | collected 2139 ... | reverse complement strand
CCTTCTCCTGCTCGCGCGTGGCCTGGGGCCTGCCCAACTCCCTCATGGTGGACGTTCTGGGCTCCAAGGGCCGCGCCTCCTGGGACCTGTCCCGCTGCGGGGAGATCAAGATCGACGATATCCACTCCCCCGCCGGCCTGGGCGGTGCGCGCCGGGTCCTGGTCAACCCGGACTTCCCCTACTTCGCCCGCGGCTCCTCGATGGCGTTCGGCGGGGTGGGGCTGACCCAGATCGAGCAGTTCACCTACCAGGCCTACGCCTTCCTCCAGCAGGTGGCCGGCGTCACCGATGGGGCTCTGCCCCCCTGCGCGTCCTTCGCCGACGGCTACCGCGAGATGCTCATCGCCGACGCGATCGCCCGCTCCGCCGCCGCCGGTGGGGCCCCCATTGACCTAACCGCCCTCAACTGACATCACCGCCATCGCCATACCGCGCACGATCACGCAAGGAGTTCATCATGCCACTCAACTACGGCGCCTACACCGCATGCCTCGGCGACCGCCCGCTGGCCGCAGCCCTCGACGTCCTCAAGGAGGCCGGCCTGACCGGCGCCGAGATCAACGCCGGCGGCTTCATCCCCTCCCCCCACTGCCCCGTGGATGCGCTGCTCGCCTCGGCGGCGGCCCGCGAGGACTACCTGGGAGTCTTCGAGTCCAAGGGCATGCGCCTGGCCGGCCTCAACACCTCCGGCAACCCGGTCTCCCCCCTGCCGGGCGAGGGCATTAAGCACGCCCACGACCTGCGCCAGACCATTGAGCTGGCGGGCCTGCTGGGCGTGGGCGAGATCGTCACCATGTCCGGAACTCCCGGGACCGACCCGACGGCCATCTACCCCACCTGGGTGGTCAACCCCTGGAACGGCATTGACATGGAGATCCTGGACTACCAGTGGAGCGTCGTCGTGCCCTTCTTCAAGGAGATCGATGCCCTGGCCCGCGACAATGACGTTCAGGTCTGCCTGGAACTCCATCCGCGCAACCTGGTCTTCAACGTGCCGAGCTTCGAGCGCCTGGTGGAAGAGACCGGCGCCACCAACATTAAGGTGAACATGGACCCCTCTCACCTGTTCTGGCAGCACATGGACCCGATCGCCGCCACGAAGCGCCTGGGCTCTCTCATCGGCCACGTCCACGCCAAGGACACCAAGATCTTCCCCGGAGCGGCCTACCGCGGCGTACTGGACACGGACTTCGGCCACGTCCCGGCCGACGCTGAGGGCAAGGTCCCGGTGGCCTACGGCTACTGGTGCAACGCCTGGCCCCAGGATCCAGCCTGGCGCTTCGTAGCCTTCGGCCTGGGGCACGACACCGATTACTGGACTGAATTCCTCAAGGCCATTGAGGAGGTCAACCCGGACATGAACGTCAATATCGAGCATGAGGACGCCGAGTACGGCAATGTCGAGGGCCTGAAGATCTCCGCTAAGAACCTCCTGGAGGCCGCCGCCAGACTGTGAGGGCCGCACTGGGGGCGGGGGCCCTGGGCGCCCCGCCCCCGGCCGAGCGGAGATCAGGAGTTCGTCGACCCGCGCGAGCGGGAATGGCTGGGTAGCATCGTCCTCCACCCGCCCATACGAGTCATCGACCCGCGCGAGCGGGAGTGGTCCACGTAGTCCAAAGGAGTGGTCTCGTCGAGCTCGGCATCGACCCGCGCGAGCGGGAGTGGTCCCGCCCCGTAGCGCAACCCCCGCCCTGAGCAGCCTCCCACACCCCATCGCAACCCCATCGCACACGACGAAAGGTCAGGTCGTGCTCCCAGCACTCCTCGGGCTGCCCCATATGAGCACCACCGCCTGGGCCATGCTGGTCTTGGCGGCGGCATTGGCCGGCATTGCCAAGACCGCGCTGCCGGGCGCTGCCACCATTGCCGTAGCGCTGTGCGCCGCAATCCTGCCCGCCAAGGAGTCCACTGGGGCAATGCTGCTCATGCTCATGACCGGCGACCTTCTGGCGGTGTGGAGCTACCGCAGGGACGCGGACTTCAATATGCTGCGACGGCTGGTGCCCGCCGTCGGTGCGGGCGTGGCCGCCGGCGCCCTCTTCCTGCGCCTGGCCTCCAATGACTCCACCCGCCGCATTATCGGCCTTATCCTGCTGCTCCTCATCGCCGTCACCCTCGTGCAGCGGCGCCCACGGCCCCGGCGCCATGGCCGCGGCAGCGGCCCTGGGACGGACGGGGCGGACGGGGCACCGGGCCCGGCCGCAAGAGACTCAACGGGCGAAGCCAGCAGCGGGGCACTGGCGGCCAACGCCCCACGGGGTGCGGAATCGCCGCCAAGACCACCGGCCCTCGCCGACGCCCCACCAGCCGGCTCCCACACCTCGGTGGCGAGTTCACGCTCCGCCCGTCTTCTCTACGGCGGCCTCGCCGGCTTCACCACCATGGTGGCCAATGCGGGGGGCCCGGTCACCTCCATGTACTTCTTGGCCTGCCGCTACCCGGTCAAGGCCTTCCTGGGCACCACCGCCTGGTTCTTCTTCGCCGTCAACCTGATCAAACTGCCCTTCTCCATTGCCATCGGCCTGGTCAACCCCACCACCATTGCCCTGGCCGCCGTCAGCGCCCCGGTGGTCGTGGCCGCGGCCCTCATTGGCCGCAGGCTCGCCGAGCACATGGACCAGAAGGTCTTCGAACCCATAGTCGTCGTCCTGACCGTCGTCTCGGCGCTACCACTGCTCGCGTGAGACCCCGGCGCCCCGACCCTAAGGGGCGGGGCACCGGCCCCGGGCCGCGAGGCGCGCCCGTCGTATTCACCGGGTGCCCGCGGATCCCAATAGGACCGCAATCGGTCCGCATGTGCCCCTTTCCACATCATCGCCGACCGCCGACCCGGGCCCTTGGTCGCATCTTTGCGCCCTCAAAGGGCAGAATCGGGCAGTGAGGGGCACCGGACGATCCCGACCCACCCAACTCAACGTCGAGACACGAGAAGGATCCATCGTGGCGCGCAGCATCTATATCGCCTCACCCAACGCCGGAACCGGTAAGTCGACCGTGGCACTGGGCCTGGTCGCCTCTCTGACCAAGGTCGTCGCGAAGGTGGGCGTGTTCCGTCCTTTCACCGGGTCGCGCAACCTGGACCCCTTCCTCAACCTTCTGCTCTCACGCTCCGGCTCGACCACCCCCGCCGACCAGTGCGTGGGCGTGACCTGGGACGAGTACCATGCCGACCCCGAGGGCTCCCTGGCCCGGATTGTCACCGCCTACCGCGCTGTGGCCCGCAACCACGACGTCGTCATCATTGACGGCTCGGACTTCTCCGATGTCGTCGGAAACCCCGAGTTGGCCCTCAACGCCCGCGTCGCCGCCAATATGGGCGTCCCGGTGCTCCTGGTGGTCTCCGGTCAGGGGGCGCCGGAGGACGTGCGCAGTTCCGTCGAGGTCTCCATGGCCGAGATCTCGGACAACCTGGCTCGCACGGTCGCCGTTGTCGCCAACAAGTGCCCAGCCGACTCGCGCTCCGCCGTGGCCCAGGCCCTGCGGGGCATTAAGGGCATCGCCACCACGACCCTGCCCGAGGTCCCCCTCCTGGCGGCCCCCTCGGTGCGCGAGGTCATGAAGCGCATTGACGGCACGCTCATCTCCGGGGACGAGGCCCTACTGGACCGCGAGGCCGAGTCGGTGCTCGTGGCCGCCATGGATGTCTCCCACCTTCTGGAGCGTCTGCGCGAGGGGCAGGTCGTCATTGTCCCGGCCGACCGCTCCGCGGTCCTCATCTCCTTGGCCGCCGCCCAGGCCTCCTCCTCCTTCCCCTCTATGGCCGGCCTGGTGCTCAATGGGGGTTTCGCGGTCGCCCCCTACGCCATGCGCCTGCTGCAGGGCCTCAACCAGCCCCTGCCGGTCATGACCTCCGCCCTGGACACCTTCGACGCCGCCTCGGCGGCCGGTTCCTTGACCGGGGCCCTGGCCCACGGCTCCGAGCGCAAATTGGACGTGGCCGTGACTACTTTCGAGAAGGAGGCCGACGTCGACGCGCTCATGGCCGCCTTGGAGGTCGAGCCCTCCGGGGTGGTCACCCCCATTATGTTCCAGGCCGAGCTGGTGGAGCGCTCCCGCTCCCACCGCAAGACCATTGTCCTGCCCGAGCCCGACGACGACCGCGTCCTGCGCGCCGCCGACGCCATTTTGCGTCGCGGCATCGCCGAGATCGTCCTGCTGGGAGAAGAGACGACCGTGCGCGCCCGCGCCGCCGAGCTGGGCCTGGACATTGCCGCCGCCCGGGTGGTGTCCACCAACGACGCCGAACTGCTGGAGAAGTACGCCACGGAGTTCGCCCGCATCCGCGCCAAGAAGGGCGTCACCCTGGAGCAGGCCCGTGAGAAGGTCCAAGACGTGTCCTACTTCGGCACCATGATGGTCCACATGGGTGATGCCGACGGGATGGTCTCCGGTGCTGCGCACACCACCGCTCACACCATTGTCCCCTCGTTCCAGATCATTAAGACGCGCCCGGGCACCTCGATCGTCTCCTCGGTGTTCCTCATGCTCCTGGAGGACCGGGTCCTGGCCTACGGCGACTGCGCCGTCAACCCCGAGCCCACGGCGGAGCAGCTAGCGGACATCGCCATCTCCTCGGCGGCCACGGCCCGCCAGTTCGGGGTGGAGCCGCGCGTGGCCATGCTGTCCTTCTCCACCGGCACCTCCGGCAAGGGCGCGGACGTGGACAAGGTCCGGGAGGCCACTGAACTGGTGCGCGCCAAGGCCCCCGAGCTGGCGGTGGAGGGCCCCATCCAGTACGACGCCGCCATTGACCCGACCGTGGCCGCCAAGAAGGCGCCGGACTCGGCGGTAGCCGGACGGGCCACCGTCTTCATCTTCCCCGACCTGCAGTCCGGCAACATTGGCTACAAGGCGGTGCAGCGCTCCAGCGGTGCCATCGCCATTGGCCCCGTGCTCCAGGGCCTGAACAAGCCGGTCAACGACCTATCCCGCGGCGCCCTCGTGGAGGACATTATTAACACCGTCGCGATTACTGCCATTCAGGCCCAGGCCTGAATCCTTGGGCGGTGCCGTCACTCCCCGACAGACGGCACCGCCCATCCCGTCCCACCGCGCCCGCACCGAACTGAAAGGCCCTTGCCGCCATGACCACCCGCACCGTCCTCGTCATTAACTCCGGCTCCTCCTCCATTAAGTACGCCCTGGTAGACCCCGACTCCGGGGCCTCTCTGGCTTCAGGCCTGGTGGAGCGCATTGGCGAGGAGATAGGTGCCATCACCCACAAGCGCGGGCAGGAGAAGACCGAGCTGACCGAGCCCGTGGCCGACCACGGCTTCGGCCTGTCCGAGGTGCTGCACCTCTTCGAAGAACAGGGCCCTAGCCTGGCCCAGGCCAATATTGTCGCCGTCGGGCACCGCGTGGTCCAAGGTGGGCGCTACTTCTCGGGCCCGGCCCTGGTCGACGACGAGGTCGTGGCCCGTATTGAGCAGCTGGTACCACTGGGGCCGCTGCACAACCCCGCCCACCTCAAGGGCATTGAGGTCGGCCGCCGCCTGCTGGCCGAGGTTCCCCACGTCGTCGTCTTCGACACCGCTTTCTTCCAGGACCTGCCCGAGGAGGCGGCCCGCTACGCCCTGGATCGCGAGATCGCCGACACGTACTCCATCCGCCGCTATGGGGCGCACGGCACCAGCCACCAGTTCGTCTCCGGCGCGGTCTCAACGCTCCTGGGCCGCGACGACCTCAAGCAGGTGGTTCTTCACCTGGGCAATGGGGCCTCGGCCTCCGCCGTCGTGGCCGGGCGCGCCGTGGACACCTCCATGGGCCTGACCCCCTTGGAGGGCCTCGTCATGGGCGGGCGCACCGGCGACATTGACCCGGCGGCTGTTTTCCATCTGGCGCGGGTGGCGGGCATGAGCATTGACCAGATCGACCACCTGTTCAACCGCGGCTCGGGCATGAAGGGCCTGGCCGGCGACAATGACATGCGTGAAGTGTGGAAGCGCATTGAGGCCGGGGATGCCCAGGCGCGCGACGCCATGGACATCTACCTGCACCGCCTGACCAAGTACGTGGGTGCCTACACCGCCGTCATGGGCGGCCTGGACGCGCTGACCTTCACCGCCGGCATTGGGGAGAATGACGACCTTCTGCGCGCCGAGCTGTGCCAGCGCCTGGCCTTTATGGGCGTGCAGATCAATGAGGGGGAGAACGCGGTGCGCTCAAGCGAACCGCGGGTCATCTCCACCCCCGACTCGGCGGTGACCGTCTTGGTGGTTCCCACCAATGAGGAGTTGGCCATTGCTCGCCAGGCCATGACGCTGCTGTAGGGCCATCGCCACGGGCGCGATCGCCCGCCGGGCGGGTGCCCGGGCCTTAGAGCCCCGAGCCTTAGAACAATGTGCCTTCCTCCCGGCGCAGGCGGGCGCGGCGAGCCGCTGTGGCCCCGGGAACCACCGTGGTCCCCTCCGTCTCCGTGGGGCCGGGGGCGGGCGATACGGCACCAGGGCTCCCCGCTGCCGTATCGCCCCCCTCACTCGCCCCCGGCCATCCCGGCCCGCCGGGCACGTGGGCGCCCCGTTGGTAGGCGGTGGCGGCGGCCCGGGCACGGGAGTCCGCGGCCTCATTGAGGGGGTGGCCCACATGCCCGCGCACCCATTCGAACTTCACCGACCGGCCCGCGAGTGCGGCGTCGAGAGCCTTGATGAGGTCGGCGTTGAGAACCGGCTTGCCGTCGGCCTTGCGCCAGCCGCGCTTCTTCCAGCCGGCCATCCACTTCGTCAGGGAGTTGATGACGTACTGGGAGTCGCACTGGATGACCAGGTCCTCCCCCGCCAAGCCCGCGGCCCGCGTCGCACGCAGGAGCTCCAGGACGGCGGTGAGCTCGCCGCGATTGTTCGTTGAGTTCTCCCAGCCCCCGGCCGCCCAGCAGGCGCCATTCACGTACCAGGCCCAGCCCGCCGGGCCGGGGTTGCCCAGGGCGGAGCCGTCCGCCGCCGCAATAATCGTCATGCGCGCACCCTACCGGGGGTCCTAGTGCGCCAGTCCGGGCAGCACTGCGGCCAGGCCGACGGTGAGCATTTCGACAGCGATTGAGGCCAGCATCATGCCCATGAGCCGCGTCATAACGGTGCGCAGCGTCATGGACAGGTGGGCGCCGATCTGGGCGGAGAAGAAGAGCACGACGCCGAGCATCACCAGGACCCCGATCAGTGCCAGGGCCACGGTCAAGCGCTCGGGCAGGCCATGGGCCTGGGCGTCAATAACGACAATGGTGGTGATGGTGCCCGGCCCCACAATCATGGGAAAGGTCATGGGGTAGAAGGCGATGTCGTTGACGGTCGCGTGGTGGCTTTTCTCCTCCTGGCTGCCCTCGTGGGCGCTGGACCCGCGGCCGGAGAGCATGCCCAGGGCAATAGTCAAGAGCACCAGGCCCCCGGCGACCCTGAAGGCGTCCACACTCACCCCGAAGAACCCGAGCAGCCGGGAGCCGGTCAGCACAACGACGGCGCACATCATGGTGGAGAACAGGATGGTGCGCAGGGCGGTGCGGCGCTGGCGACCCGGGTCCTGCCCGGCGGTCAGGCTCAGGAAGATGGGGAGGTTGACGAAGGGGTTCATGATTGCGAAGAAAGCCCCGAGAGCCTTGACCAGGAGTGCCGTATTCACGCCCCCATTGTCAACCGGCTGGAGGTCATTGGGGCGGGTATCGGGACTCTGCGGCATGTGGCGAGGACCAAGCGGGGTTCGGTGCCCGCGGCGCACTGCCCCCGACCGCCCTGTCCGGGCTGCCCGCAGAGCCCCGGAGCGAGCGCCCCAGCGGCACGGGCCGCCCCGACCGCGCGGCGGGACCGGCCGGGCCTCACTCCCGCGCGGCGGCCGCCCCCATGAGGATGAGGCCGGCTACGGCGACGACAATGCCAATCAGGGTGGTGCGCGTCTCCGCAGGGGTCTTGCGCTCCCCCAGGATGGTCATGGCGCCAATAGTGGCGATAACGAAGCCGAGCTGGGAGAGGGTAAAACCGCTGGCCACGCCGACGGCCCTGGTGGAGCGCAGCAGGGCCGCATTGCCCACCGCCCACACTCCCCCGGCAATGATCCCGGGGAGGATTCTGGGCCCGCGCAGGGGAACCGGTCGCGGCAAGATGAAGGCGACGAGTACGGACCCCACCAGCAGGCCCAGACCCATGGGGCCCAGGGCCTCGCCGGGGCTGACGCGGACCAGGCGCAGCATGGAGGCGTACGAGCCGTAGAGAGCAGACGAAGCCGCGGTGGCCAGGAAACCGAGCCGGCGGGAGGCGGCGTCGGGCCCCGGCCCACTGCGCTCCTGCCAGGAGCAGGCGGCGGCGCCGACCATAATGAAGATCAGGGACGTCACGCCCAGGGGCATGGCCCCTGGGGCGCGCCACTCACTGAAGAGGATGATTCCCAGCACGGCGTTGAGGACCAGCTGGAGGGCGGTGGTTACTGGCATGGTCAGTCCCACGCCCCAGTAGTTGTAGGCGCGCAGCATGAGTACCTGCCCACCGGCCCACATAAGCCCCGCCAGGGCGCCCCAAATGGTGGCGCGCGGGCTCCAGGCGCCGCCCATCATGAGCGAGCAGGCCAGGCTCACCAGGCCGGCGCCAATGAGGACGGCGACGTTCTGCCGTCTCTGATCCGTGGCGAAGCCTCCAAGCAGGAGGCTCATGATTCCGAACAGGAGGGAGGGCAGCAAGGCGATCGCGAGGTCCACCCACCGATAGTAGTGGTGCACCTCACTATGTGGGCGTCAAACGGGCCCTCCTCGTGCTCCCGTCACTGGGCTCGTCGGGCGCCGGTCGATCCCGCAGGCCGCCGGTACGCCGCCAATACGTCAATGCTCAGAGCATGCAGGACGTCACCGGTGCCGAACGCGCCGAGGGGGCGCGCCTGATCAGGCGCGCCCCCTCGGACAGGATCTGACAAGCGTCAGGCGTCGAGGTCGGTCTCAAGCAGAGCCTTGAGCTCCTCGAGGGCACCCTCGGCACCAGCGGCCTCGGAAGTGAGGGTCACGACGTCGCCGAAGCCGGCGCCCAGGGTCATGACGCCGAGGATGGAGGAGGCGTCAACGGGGGCACCGCCCTCCTTGGCGATGGTGACAGGGACACCCTTCTCGGCGACGGCCTTGACGAAGGTGGCAGCGGGACGGGCGTGAAGGCCGACCTTGGAAGCGACGGTGGCGGTGACCTGGGCCATGAATAGCTCCTAGTGAGGGATCTGGTGCCGACTCCCGGGGCATGTGCGCCCGCTCGTCGGCAATGACAGCGCTTAGGCTTGTGCCCACACAGTACCGGAGATTATGAGCGCGCAAGGCGGAGTGGAGGATTGATTCAAGAAATCGTTCACCGCCGCCCGCCCTCACCCCCCTGCCGGGGCCCAAGGCCCGCGCCACCACGAGCCGGCGCCCGCCCGCCGGGCCTCACGGCGCCTGAACGTCCTGAGCGCACTGAACGCCCTGTCTCGCTGCGGTTCAGGAGGGATCGTAGGGGGCCAGGACGATCTCGACGCGCTGCAGCTCCTTGACGTCGGAGTAGCCGGTCGTGGCCAGGGTCCGCCGCAGGGCACCCATGAGGTTGAGGGTCCCGTCGGCGCGGTCCGAAGGCCCATTGAGGATCTCGGCCATGGTGCCCACCGTCCCCACGCGACTGCGGTAGCCGCGTGGAAGTCTCTCGTGGCGGGCCTCATCGCCCCAGTGGTAACCGCCTCCGGGAGCTTCCCGGGCACGGGCCAGGGCGGCACCGAGCATGACGGCGTCGGCCCCGCAGGCAATGGCCTTGACGACGTCCCCGGAGTTGCCCACCGAGCCGTCGGCGATAACGTGGACGTAGCGGCCCCCGGATTCATCAAGGTAGTCGCGTCGCGCCCCGGCCACGTCGGCCACGGCGGTGGCCATGGGCATGTGGAGCCCCAGGACTTGGCGCACCGAGGAGGAGGCGCCGCCCCCCTGCCCCACCAGGAGGGCGGCGGCACCGGTGCGCATGAGGTGGAGGGCGGCGGTGTAGGTACTCACGCCGCCGACGACGACGGGCACGTCGAGCTCGTAGATGAAGCGCTTGAGGTTGAGGGGTTCGGTCGAGCCCGAGACGTGCTCGGCGGAGACCGCGGCCCCGCGGATGACGAAGAGGTCGACGCCGGCCTCGACGACTGTGCGCCAGTGCCGCTGAGTTTGCCCGGGACTGAGGCGCCCGGCGACCACGACGCCGGCGGCGCGGATCTGGGCCAGGCGGGCGGTAATGAGCTCGGGGAGGACCGGGGGCCGGTAGACCTCTTGGAGGACCCGGGTGGCGTCTTGAGGGTCGGCTTCGCGAATGCGGGCGAAGGCCTCGGTGGGGTCCTCGTAGCGGGTCCACAGGCCTTCGAGATCCAGCACGCCAATACCCCCGAGCTGCCCCACGAGGATCGCGGTGCGGGGGCTCATGACAGAGTCCATGGGTGAGGCGATGACCGGCAGCTCCACGTGGTAGGCGTCGATCTGCCAGCCCACGCGCACGTCATGCACGTCCCGGGTGCGCCGGGCGGGCACCAGGGCGATGTCGTCGAAAGAGTAGGCCTGGCGCGCCCGCTTGGAGCGCCCAATCTCGATCTCTGAGGTCATGGCCCGATCGTAGGCGACCGGCCGGCTCTGGCGGCCGGCACAGGCCGGGGCGCCATGAGTGTCGCAGGCCGGTGGCACACTCGATCCATGAGCGCCGCACCGGACCGCACCGTCTCCCGCCGCCCGTGGGTTTATGGACCCCTGGTCGGCTTTGACACCGAGACCACGGGCGTGGACCCGCGGCATGACCGGCTCGTCACGGCCGCGGTCGTGTCCCGCGAGTCAATGGATGCCGGTGGGGTTCGCGCCCAATCCGTGCGCATGTGGCTGGCGGATCCGGGGGTCGAGATCCCCGCCGCCGCGGCAGCGGTTCACGGCGTGACCACTGAGCGGGCGCGCGCCGAGGGCAGGCCGGCGGTCGAGGTGCTTGAGGAGATCGCCTCGGTCCTCACTGAGGCCATGGCGGCGAACATCCCCGTCGTCGTGTTCAACGCCAGCTTCGATCTCACCCTCATGGAAGCCGAACTCGCCCGCCACGGCCTGCCGACTCTGCGTCAGCGCCTGGGGCGGGAGCTTGGCCCCGTGCTTGACCCCCTCGTCCTTGATCGGGCGGTGGATCGTTACCGCCCGGGCAAGCGCCGCCTGGAGGACCTGTGCACGGTCTACGGCGTGAGCGTCGAGGATTCGCTGCACACAGCGGAAGTTGACGTCACCGCCACTCTCGATGTCTTGGCGGCGATCACCGTCGCCTACCCCGCACTGTCCCGCAGGAGCACCGACGAGCTCGTCCCCTTCCAGGCCGGCGCGCACCGCGCCTGGGCGGAGTCCTTCAATGACTTCCTGCGCCGCCGCGGCCGCACACCCGATGTCTCCACGTCCTGGCCGCTCGCCGAGGGCCTTTGAGCCGTGCGGCCGATGATCCACGTAGCCCTGGTAAACTAATGTATCTTCGGTATTGACAGTCAGGAGGATCGGGCATGGCCCAGCCGTTACTGCAGCAACCGCCTTCGAAGCGCATCGCCAAGCGGCCGTCTGTCGCCGCCACGAAGACTTCTGTCGGCACTCCGCGCATTATCGTCCTATCTCAGCAAGTGGCCCCGAGTCCCGCATCTGACGAGTTGTACGCGAACATTCCGACTCGGGCGCAGCTCAAACGCGGGCGGCCGCGGCGGTCGCTGCGCCGGAAGATGGCGTAGCCGCCTCGCACCGGGAGTCCCGCCCACGGCGGTCACTCGTCATCGATCGTTTATGAGCCATGCGATTCCCTTGCCGGAGGCCGGTCCGTCAACGCAGTCTCAACTCGGCGAGACCGCCTCGCCGAGTGACGCCACGCCAGCCGGAGCGCACCCCATACTCCGAGCCCGGTCGGGCAGAGTCGCTGTTCGACCGGGAGACTGGTGCGTTCACCGGCGACATCGCCGAACTCATTGATCGCATCGGCTTCCAGGGGTATCTCTGGAAGGAGCGCATCCACTGGCAGCGGCGCATCGTTCAGACAATCACCTTCGCCGACGAGGAAACCCATCGGCGCTCCATGAGCATTGATATCAACGGAATTCACCTGGCCGCCATCCTCAACGCCTGGGATCACGAGCACTCGGCTATCTGTCTGCCCGTGCTAGCAGGAATGATTCCGGGCCCGATTCTCGACATCGACGCCAAAGACGGACAAAATAGAGTCCTCAGCATCGCCCGGCGACACGAGAATAATGAAGCGATCACCTTCCAGTTAATGAGCGCTCTCTTGGACGCCGACTCCATAAGAGAATGGCATTGGATTCCAGAGGCCGCCCAAACGATCTATCGGTTCCTCAAACACCAGATCCCGACCACAGATGTTTTCCACGATCATATCGGAGGAATAGAGCAGCTACCTGAATCCGTGAAGGGCATTGCGAAGTCACCGGGATTCACTGATGAGCTGAACAGACTCCGAGAGCACTATACCCTGCACGTCATCTACACGCCGCATCGAAACGGCGATCGCTTTGTGCGCGACGACGTCCTGAAAGTCTCGTGGCTCGAGCGCAGCATCCCGGCGTCTTCGTGGTGGCTCGAGAGCCTTGCCACACGGATGCTCCCACGACCAGCTCCCTATGAAATCGCGCTACCATTACTCAATAGCTCCAAACGGGCCGGAACCCATATTAGAATTCTCGCACCGGAGGAAATGCAGATCGGGGGAATCGCCATCTCATTCGGCGAGCATGAGTTGCCCCTTCTGCCGTCGCAGCCCCACCGGAATACATCAGGTTCCACGCCAGAACCGGTAGAACCGGGGATGCGCATTATCGCTGACGACCCGGTTCACCCGTTCATCGAGCTGAATCGCAATCGGCGCCAGATCGAGATTCTCACCCACCCCGACGCCCTTCATGAGCGCAGCGATGACATTGCCTCTCTCCTAACAGACATTCCCGGGCCCGGCGCCGATCAACCGATCTGCAAAGCAACCGTCACGTTCATCCCCGACCGCAGTCATTTCGCCATCTCAGCAGTCTTGAACCTCCTGCTCACGCTCCTCCTTCTCAGCCTCTCCTACCGGTACCTTTGGGACAGCAATGCAGCAGAGACGGGACCGACAACACTCCTGTCACTGCTCCCACCTTTGGTGACGATGTATATCGCCGCCCCGCACGAGCACGCCATCATGGCTGAATCACAGGCAAGCGGACGACTCGGCGTGATCATTGCCTCGTGCGCGGCCTTCAGCTACGCCGCGGTCGAGACCTTCAACGGCTCGCATCCCGCCCTCCGCGTGCACATGCCGCAGTGGCTCCCTGATTTCCTCGGCCAGTGCTGGGATCTGCTTTTCCTATCCGTGATCGGCGTGTGCACGGGCGTGATCCTCTATCTTGTCACTGCCGCAATTCTGACGACCATCGCCCAGATTGACGCTTTCAGGCTGTACGCGTACTTCCGCAATGATCAAGCCCTGCTCTCCGAGAGCATCGACGCGAGCGAAATCAGTTCATACCGCCGGGAACTGAGGCGGGAGGGTTTCGGCATCCTGGGACGAAGCCTGCTGCTCCTCGATAAGCGCGGACGCCGCTTCATCTCCGAGACGCCACCACCGTGGCGCCGCGGCGACGGCGCAGCGCCACTGCAATCCTCCGGGCCGCCCGATACGGGGTCATCCTGAACTGCTTCGCCTACTCCCGTCCGGTGTAGTTGGGGGCCTCCACCGTCATCTTGACGTCATGCGGGTGGGACTCCTTGAGCCCGGCACTAGTAATGCGCACGAACTTGCCATTGGCCTTGAGCTCGGGGACGGTACGGGCGCCCACATAGAACATTGACTGGTGCAGGCCGCCGACCAGCTGGTAGACCACGTCCGCTAGGGAACCGGAGAAGGGCACCTGCCCCTCAATGCCCTCGGGCACAATCTTATCGTCCCCGGAGACGTCGGCCTGGAAGTAACGGTCTTTGGAATAGGACTTGCGCCCGCGCGAACTCATGGCGCCCAGCGACCCCATGCCCCGGTAACGCTTCCACTGCTTGCCGTTGACGAAAACCAAGTCACCGGGGGATTCGACGCATCCGGCCAAGAGCGAGCCGAGCATGACAGTGTCCGCACCGGCCACCAGGGCCTTGGCAATATCGCCGGAGTACTGCAGGCCGCCGTCAGCAATGAGGGGAACTCCGGCGGGGGCGCAGGCGCGGGCGGATTCGTAGATGGCGGTGATCTGGGGCACGCCGACGCCGGCAACCACGCGGGTGGTGCAAATCGAGCCCGGCCCCACCCCCACCTTGACGGCGTCCACGCCGGCGTCGATCAGCGCCTGGGCCCCTTCGCGGGTGGCGACATTGCCGCCAATAATGTCCACGCCGGCGAAGGCCGAATCGGACTTAATGCGGGAGATCATCTCCAGGGCCAGCGCCGCCCCGCCGTTGGCGGTGTCGACGACGATCACGTCCACACCGGCCTCGGCTAAGGCGCCAGCCCGTTCCCACGTGTCCCCCCAGTATCCGACGGCGGCGCCCACGACCAGGCGGCCCTCTTCGTCCTTGGTGGCATTGGGGTACTGCTCGGTCTTGACGAAGTCCTTGACGGTAATCAGGCCGGTCAAGCGCCCTTGGTCGTCAATGAGGGGAAGCTTCTCAATGCGGTGCTCGGCCAGAAGGGCCTTGGCGTCCTCCCGGGAGATGCCGGTGGCCCCGGTGATCAGGCGCTCACGAGGGGTCATGCACTGACGCACGGTCAGGGAGGACCACCGCGCAGGCGGCACGAAACGCAGGTCGCGGTTGGTGATAATGCCCAGCAGGCTCCCATCCTCCTCAACCACGGGCAGGCCGGAGACCTTGTAGTGGCCGCAGAGGCTGTCGAGCTCGGCAATGGTGGCGTTGGGGCCGACTGTCACCGGATCCGAAACCATGCCGGACTCCGAGCGCTTGACCCGCCGCACCTGCTGCGCCTGGCTCTCAATGGGCAGGTTGCGGTGGAGAATGCCAATACCGCCTTGACGCGCCATGGCGATAGCCATATCCGACTCTGTGACCGTGTCCATGGCAGCGGAAAGCATGGGGGTGGCCAGGGTGATTCGCCGGGTTAGGTACGAGGTTGTATCAACCTCGGAAGGGATCACGTTTGTGAGTCCGGGAAGCAGGAGCACGTCGTCATAGGTCAATGCGGTGGGGGCGAAGAGGTCGGGGTTGGTGATCGAATCGCTCACGGCATCATCGTAGGGTCGAGGCCCCGGACGCTGCACCTCATAACCGGATAGCCGGCGCCGCGCCCGCCCCGCTCCCCCGCCCGGCACGGAGCGCACCGACGCCCTTCTTTCGTTTCTCATATGAAACACATAAGGCGACCTCGCGCGAGCCGCGAAAACACACTAGTTTCCTAGGAAAAGTGGGCGTCGAATCTTGCCTCCGACACCAGCATTGGCTAAGGTTTTCTACAAGGTCAACACATCTATCCGGTGTGTTTGGCACACCCCGCTGATGGTCGAACCCAACGGAGGGACACATCGATGCTCGACAACTCACGCCTTCCAGGGCCTGTACTGGCCCTGTGGGAGTGGCAGCACAGCGGAGCCTGCATGGGAATGGACTCTGCGCTCTTCTTCCATCCTGAGGGCGAGCGTGGGAACTCCCGGCGACGTCGGGACGAGGACGCCAAAAACGTCTGTCGCACCTGCCCGGTGATTGACTCCTGTCGCGCCCACGCCCTAGCCACCCATGAGCCGTACGGGGTCTGGGGCGGGATGACGGAGGATGAGCGCCGCACCTGGATTAAGCAGAAGGAGCGCTATGCCCGCAGCGCCGCCACAGGCTGACCGGCGCCGCCGGGCCGGCCGCCCGAAGCGGGCTCGCCGCATCCCGCCGCACTCAGAACCACTCAGAACTGGGTGTAAGACTCCGATGAGATGGTGAAACCTCGACCAGTGACCGTATTCCAGCAGGTCATACCGGTGAGGCGGGCGGTGCAGGCGAAGTTCGAGAAGGTTGTGGACTGTTCGTACTGGAGTTCGTGGAAAGTCATCCCCGGCACGCCCAGGAACTGCTCTCCGCAGCGCAGTTGCGAGCTGCCCTGCCCCACCGAGATGGAGAAGTGCGAGGAGGAGCAGTCGCTCTGGCCGGCGGCGCTGTAATCGCGCAGCAGAATCGAGCAAGCCACGTAGTCCTCATGGAGCTCACAGGAGATGTTCTTCGAAGGCGTGTCTATGTACTGGTAGGTGAAGGAGCTGGCCGGTGCGGGACTGGCCTCGGTCTGCGTGTAGCTGCTGAGCGTCGTGGTCAGGGCCGGGGTCGCCCCTGAGGCGGTGGCTGTTTGCGCCACCTGGCGCGCATAGTCGCGCCCGCAGGAGGACTGCAGGTCCGCCATGGCCAGGATGACGGAATTCTCACCGTCCGCGGTCGTCCAGGTGGCCCCACGGGAGTTCGAGGCCCCGTAAGACACGAGCACACTGGCGTCCGTGGAGGCGGTGGCACAGCTTGAGTTGCTCAGGGCCGTCAGGCCTGTGGCGGTAGTTGCGGTCGCAGTGGGCAGGGCCGCGTTGTCACCAGCGGCCGCCCCGGGCGAGGCCTCGGTACCCATGACACTGGGTGCCGCCGTGGCCGACGCGGAGGGCTGCCCGGAGGGGCCGGAGGCGCGGGTGTCGTCCCCGCCGTGAAGCAGGGCGCCGGCGAATCCCCCGCCGACAGCGACCACCACGGCCAGGACGGCGACCAGCGCTATGCGCATACCGGACCAGGCGGACCCTTGGCCGCGCCCGCCGGCGGGTTGAGGCTCAATGGCCGGGTAGCTGGATCTGACCGGGATGGGGGCGGGCGGCGGGACGGGGCCCGCCTCATGGGGCTGCGGGGCGGGCATGACCATATAGGGCGAGCCCGCGGCCTCGGCCGTGGGCGCCCAGGACAGGTCAATGTCGACGGGGCTGACGACGTCGGCGTCGGCAGGGTCGGCGACGGGGTCGGCGTCGGCGGCCGCAGCGGTTGCTGCTGAGATGGCTTGAGCGTGGATCCAGTCGCGCAGCTCGGGGCTGGCCGCCGGATTGGCGACGATTAGCGGCCAGAGCTCGGCCGATCGCTGGGCGAGCTGGTGGAGCATGGTCGGGTCGGTCGTGGGGTCTGCGGCCAGACGCGCTTCATCATCAAGGGAGGCAGGCACGGCAAGATCATAAATGCTACCGGCAGTGCGCTGAACTGTTTTATCGGTCATGGACTCGCCGAGGACCCCGCCCCGCTCGAGAGCGATGGGACACGCACGCCTGTGGGGCGGGAAGCGTACGCTTCCCGCCCCACAGGCGTGCGCTGCGGCTGGGCAGCAGGCGGGCCGGAAACCGGCGCCGCCTAAGACTCAGCGGGTGACGACGGCGAGAACGTCACGGGCCGAGAGGATGAGGTACTCCTCACCCAGGTACTTGACCTCGGTGCCGCCGTACTTGGAGTAAATGACAATGTCGCCCTCGGCGACATCCACCGGAATGCGGTTGCCGTTGTCGTCGACGCGGCCGGGGCCCACGGCCACGACCTTGCCCTCCTGGGGCTTCTCCTTGGCGGTGTCGGGGATGACCAGGCCGGAGGCGGTGGTCTGCTCGGCCTCGACCGTCTGGACGACAATCCGGTCCTCGAGCGGCTTGATGGAGATCGACATTGCGGACCTCCCCTTCTCGCTTCATAGCGTGTGTAGATGACAGGCGGGTCGCCCTCGTCAACACGACCGGACCGCCGTCGCGGGGGTCGGCCGGTCGCGTCGGAGTGCGGGTCGCAGAAGCGTGCCGGAGCACGCCCCCGCGCCTGGTGAGGAATCTACGTCGGCGTTAGCACTCAGTCAAAGCGAGTGCCAGCGCGCCGGTTGCGGTTCGCCGATGGCGTTCACTGCTTCCCGCGATTGGCGCGGGTCCAGGCCACGGCGTCATCCACACTGGTCTCGTGCCTGCCGAGCACGGGATCGCGGCCGGTCACCACATCCGCGACAGCCTTGATCGCGGCGAGCCGCTCGCGCAACCAGCTTTTCACCCAGGTGCTCCGGTAGGCCCGGGCGCGCGTATCGGCCACCCCTTCGACCTGGAGCCCGGCGGAGCGGCAGGCGAATACGGCGCGCGGCTCATGGAAGTCCTGGGTGACGATAATCGCCTCGTCGATTCCAAAGATCTTGGTGGCCCGCACACAGGTCCCATAGGTGTCGAAGCCCGCGTAGTCCAGGGCGACCGCCTCACTGGGCACCCCGATCTTCACCAGGTAGTCGCGCATGGCCGAGGGCTCGTCATAGGTGGTCCGGCCGTTGTCCCCCGACACCAGGATGGCGTCAACACGGCCGGACTCGTACAGGCCGGCGGCGACCTCCAAACGGTAGCGCAGCCATGGGGAGGGGGTGCCGTTGGGGTACACCGAGGCTCCCAGCACAATGGCTACCGGCGCCCGCGCAGTGTCCCCCTCGGAGCCGTAGACGTGGATATGGCCGCGAGAAGCCCCCCAGATCCAGATATTGGGGACCGCCAGGATCATGGTGGCCAGCACAAGAAGGCCCACTAGCCCCCTGAGCACCGGGCGCCGGCGCCGTGGAGCCCGCCGGTGAGCCGACCGCATAGTGCCCCTAGTGCTGGCCGCCCTTTCACCGCCGGGCACGGCGCCCACAAGAGTCGAGCCGTCGCCGCCCGCGTCGGCATTGCCGGCTTTATCGGTGTTGCTGCTGGCTTTATCGGTGTTGCTGCTGGCTTTATCGGTGTTGCCGGCGTTGTCAGCGTTGTCGGCGTTGTCGGCGTTGGGGTTCCCCTCTTCCTGATCGGGGGCCGTGCGGGTGGCGTATCCACCGTCGGCGGCCGTGGGGTGGGCGCCTCCAGGTCCGCGGTGGTCGGAGTGCTCCGACTCGGGCACTTCGTCGCGGTTCGTCATGTGCTCCCACCTCTCCTATTAGCGTCCAAGCACCCACAACCGGCCCCGGGCGTCAACACGACTCTAACGACTCTAACGCCGTGGTCTGGTCCGGGCCGGCCGCCGGGCCCTCACATCCCAGGGCAGAGATCCCCATTCGGGACGCGGCCCATGACATGATTCCGGTGATGAACGCCGCCGACCTCGCCCCTCTGCTCACCTCTGAAGGCTGGGCTCTACTGTCCTCGCTGCCGCCCTACCGGGAGGATGAGGCGCTGGCCCTGGGCACCTCGCTACGCGAACAGGGGCACGCACCGGACCTGGTGGCCGCCGCGCTGACTCAGCAGCGGTTGCGGTCACGAGCCACCGCAAAATTTGGTCCCTTCGCCGCCCAGATGCTCTTCACCCCTGAAGGTTTGGAGCAGGCCACGCGCCTGGCGGTCGGGGCCCACCACGCCTCCCGCTACGCCCATGCCGGAGTTAGTCGGGTGGCCGACCTGGGCTGCGGCATCGGCGGGGACGCACTCGCCCTGGCGGGCCTGGACCTGTCGGTCCTGGCCGTCGAGCACGATGAAGCCACAGCGGCCCTGGCCACAGTCAATCTCATGCCCTTCCCGCAGGCCGTGGTGCGCTGCGCCGACGCGCTGGAGGTGGACCTGGCCGCCGAGGGGGTCGACGCCGTCTTCGCCGACCCCGCCCGACGGCGCGAGGGCGAACGGGTGGGCGACCCCGAACAGTGGTCCCCTCGGCTCTCCCAGATCCTGGCGCTGCGCGAGCAGGTGGCGGCCTTGGGCGTCAAGGTTGCCCCGGGCATTGACCACGCCATCCTGCCCGCCGACACCCACGTGCAGTGGGTGAGCGTGGACGGACAGGTCGTCGAGGCCGGGATCTGGTGCGGCCCACTGGCCGTCGAGGGCCCGGGGCGCAGCGCCCTGTGCCTGCGCTCAAGCTCCGAGGGACGGCAGACCGCCCGCACCCTGGTCGACCCCGACTGCCAGGACCCCTCCACCGAGCCCAGGCAGGTCGACCCGCTCACCGGCGTCGACGAACTCGGCGAACTGCTCATTGAGCCCGACGGCGCCGCTATTCGGGCGGGCCTGGTGGCCCACCTGGCCGAACGGCTGGGGGCGGCGCCGGTGGCCTCGCGCATCGCGTACCTGTCCGGCCCAACACCGCCGGGAGGTGACCTGGCCCCCTTTGTGCGCTCCTGGCGGATCCTGGAGGTGCTGCCCCTGCACCTCAAAGACCTCAAGACCCGGGTGCGTGAGCGCGGTATTGGGCGCCTGGAGATCCACAAGCGCGGCGTGGAGGTCTCACCCGACGCCCTGCGCGCCTCCCTCAAACCGCACGGGCCGGCCGGGGAGACCTGGGTGGTCACACGCATTGGCGTCAGCGCAGAGGCATCGGGCCGCGCAGGGGCCAGGGGCGCGGTGCTCGTCGTCGAACCCCTCTAAGGGCCGTGTCAAAAGGTTAAGGACTGCGGCAAAAGGGGCCGACCCCGGCCGGCAGGGCCCGCAGGACGCCCGTCAGGGCGCTGGAACCGCCGAATCGGGGCCTCAGTGAACTCAGTGAAGAACGTCAGCGGAGGTGTCAGTGGACGACGGTGACGCTCAGGGGCATCCCGGAGTCGGGGGCGAAGCCCAGCGGGGAGGGTTCCACGCCCGCGCGTACCGCCGCCGAGCCCAAGGCCGCAATCTGGGCGCCGTTGTCGGTGCAGTAGCGCAGCGGGGGCAGGCGCAGCGTAATGCCGGCCGCCGCGCAGCGCTGGGCGGCGAGCTCGCGCAGGCGGGAGTTGGCAGAAAAGCCGCCCCCGACCACCAGGGTGTCGCAGTCGTGGTCCAGGCAGGCCTGCACCGCCTTGGCCGTCAGGGAATCATTGACGGCCTCGGAGAATCCGGCGCACACGTGAGCACCCGGCACTTCTTGGCCGGCGTCTTGAAGGGACTCCACATAGCGGGCCACCGCGGTCTTGAGCCCGGAGAAGGAGAAGTCGTAACGGTGGCGCTCCTTGTCCTTTCCGGCCGCCAGGCCGCGCGGGAAGCGGATGGCGTGGCGGTCGCCGGCCCGGGCGAGCCGGTCCACGTGGGGGCCGCCGGGGTAGGGCAGGCCCAGGAGGCGCCCGACCTTGTCGAAGGCCTCCCCGGCGGCGTCATCGAGCGTGCCGCCGAGTTCGACAACGTCGGTCGCTATATTGCGGATGCTCAGCAGGTTGGAGTGTCCGCCGGAGACAATGAGACCTATGAAGCGCTCGGGCAGAGGGCCATCAGTCAGTTCGTCGACGGCCAGATGCCCAATAACGTGGTTGACGCCGTAAACCGGCCTGCCCAGGGAGACGGCCAGGGCCTTGGCGGCGGAGACCCCCACGGTCAGTGAGCCAATGAGGCCGGGCCCGGCGCACACGGCGACGGCGTCCACCTGCCCCAGGTCGACGTCGGCCGCGGCCAGGGCGGCGTCCAGGGTGGGGATGAAGGACTCCAGGTGGGCGCGGGAGGCTATCTCGGGGATGATGCCGCCATACCTGGCGTACTCGTCCATGGAGGTGGCGGTCACGTCACCAAGGAGCTCGCGGCCGCGCACCAGGGCCACGCCGGTTTCATCGCAGGTGGACTCAATGCCCAGGACTAGTGGTTCGCTCACGGGCACCCAGCCTATCCCGCTCATACCCCGTCATATCCCCGCGGACTCGTGCACCCCTCCTTGCTAACCTTGCCTCAGCTCGCCCCGCCCAGATTCTCGGCCCCGCCCCTGGAGGCACCATGCTCTTCCAGCTCCTGCCGGCGTTAGGAACCGACTCCCCCCGCCATTGGTGCCAGCCATTGGCCCGGGCCGAGGCGGTCCTGTGCGATATGGACGGCACGCTGGTGGACTCCACGGCCGTGGTGGAGGCCATGTGGGAGCTGTTCGCCCACCAATACGGCCTGGGCGACCGTTTTGACGAGATCATGGAGTACTCCCCCGGCCGAACCAGCATGGACACCATTGGTCACTTCCTGCCCCACCTCCCCGAGGAGCAGCGCGCCGCGATTAGCCGGCGTTTTGTGCGCGAGGAGACCACCCGCACCGAGGGCATTACCGAGGTACCCGGCGCCGCCGCCCTGGTGGCCGGCCTGCTTGAGGCCGGCGTGCCCACGGCACTGGTGACCTCCGCCTCGGAAGGCCTCATGCGGGCGCGCATGGGGGCCGCGGGCGTCCCCGTCCCGCCGGTGACCGTGTGCGCTGGGGACGTCGCCCGCGGTAAGCCCGCCCCGGACGCCTACCTGCGTGCCGCCGAACTCGTGGGCGTGCCAATCGGCTCCTGCCTGGTCCTGGAGGACGCGCCGTCGGGCTACATCGCCGCCCGCGCGGCCGGGGCCGCAGTCCTGCTGGTGGGTTCGCAGCCGGGCTCCGCCGAGAACACGCCCTGGGTGCCCGACCTGCGCGGTTTGCGGGTGGCCCGGGTTTGAGCCGCCCCTCGCACGCAGACCCGAGGGGTGGTCACCGCCCGCGTTGGTGACCACCCCTCAGGTTGGGCAGCGACACTGTCAAGCAGCCTCAGCGTCGCCGACGTGGATCAGTGCGCGTGCTGCCCCTTCCACAGGGCGTGACCCAGGTCCCGGTTAAGGCGCGTAATGACCTCCAGGGGGACCGACTTGGGGCACACCGCGGCGCACTCGCCAATGTTCGTGCAGCCGCCGAAGCCCTCGGCGTCGTGCTGGTTCAGCATGTTCACCACACGTGCTAGGCGCTCGGGCTGACCCTGCGGGAGCAGGCCCAGGTGAGAGATCTTCGCACCGGTGAACAGCATGGCCGAGGCGTTGGGGCAGGCGGCCACGCAGGCGCCGCAGCCGATGCAGGCGGCGGCCTCGAAGGCGGCGTCCGCCTTCTCCTTCTGCACGGGCACCGAGTGGGCCTCGGGGGCCGCCCCGGTGTTGACCGAGATGTAGCCGCCGGCCTGGACGATGCGGTCCAGGGCGGAGCGGTCGACAATGAGGTCCTTCAGGATCGGGAAGCCCGCCGAGCGCCAGGGCTCGATGGTGATGGTGTCGCCGTCCTTGAAGGAGGGGTCCTCGGCCAGGTGGCGCATGTGCAGCTGGCAGGTGGTGGAGCGGATGGGCCCGTGGGCCTGCCCGTTGATGACCACACCGCACTGGCCGCAGATGCCCTCGCGGCAGTCGGAGTCGAAGGCCACCGGCTCCTTGCCCTCGGCGAAGAGCTGCTCGTTGAGCAGGTCGAGGACCTCGAGGAAGCTCATGTGCTCCTCGATCCCGCTCATGGCGTACTCCTCGAAGTGGCCCTTCGAGTCCTGGTTCTTCTGGCGCCAGATCTTGAGCTTGATGTTCACTTGTAACTCCGCTGCTTGAGCTCGATGTCCTTGTAGATGAGGTCCTCCTTGTGGAGGATCGGCGGCCGGTCCTCCCCGCCCCACTCCCAGGCGGCCACGTAGAGGAACTCGTCGTCGTGGCGCATGGCCTCGCCCTCGGGGGTCTGGGACTCGGCCCGGAAGTGGCCGCCGCAGGACTCGCGGCGGTGCAGCGCGTCAATGCACATGAGTTCAGCCAGTTCGAAGAAGTCCAGGAGGCGCCCGGCCTTCTCCAGGGCCTGATTGAGCTCCATGGCCTCACCGGTGACGCGGGCGTCACGCCAGAATTCCTCCTTGAGGGCCCGGATTTGCCCGATGGCGTCGCGCAGGCCGGGCTCGCGGCGCTCCATGCCGCAGTACTCCCACATAATGCGCCCCAGCGCCATGTGGAAGTCGTCCACACTGCGGGTGCCGCGCAGTGCCATGAGGCGCGCAATGCGCTCCTCCACGTCGCGCTTGGCGGCGGCGATCTCGGGCGCATTGGGATCGACCTTGCCCTCGCGGAGCATGTCGGCCAGGTAGTCGTTCATGGTGTCGGGCAGAACGAAGTAGCCGTCGGCCAGGCCCTGCATGAGGGCCGAGGCCCCCAGGCGGTTGGCCCCGTGGTCGGAGAAGTTGGCCTCCCCGGCCACGTACAGGCCCGGGATATTGGACTCCAGGTCGTAGTCCACCCACAGCCCGCCCATGGTGTAGTGCACGGCCGGGTAGATGCGCATGGGCACCTCGTAGGGGTCGTCGCCGGTGATGCGCTGGTACATCTCGAACAGGTTGCCGTAGCGGGCGGACACGGCGTCCTTGCCCAGGCGCCCGATGGCCTCGGAGAAGTCGAGGTAGACGCCGCGGCGCATCATGCGCTCGTTGCCCGCTGCATCGCGCTCCTTGATGGCCGGGCCCACGCCGCGGCCCTCGTCGCACATGTTCTTGGCCTGGCGCGAGGCGATGTCACGCGGGACCAGGTTGCCGAAGGCCGGGTAGATGCGCTCCAGGTAGTAGTCGCGGTCCTCCTCGGGAATCGTGCGCGGGTCCTTGTCGCAGTCCTCCGCCTTCTTAGGCACCCAGATGCGCCCGTCGTTGCGCAGGGATTCGCTCATGAGGGTGAGCTTGGACTGGAAGTCCCCGGACTGCGGAATGCAGGTGGGGTGGATCTGCGTGTAGCAGGGGTTGGCGAAGTAGGCGCCCTTGCGGTGCGCGCGCCAGATGGCGGTGCCGTTGCAGCCCATGGCGTTGGTGGACAGGAAGAAGACGTTGCCGTACCCGCCGGTGGCCAGCACGACGGCGTCGGCCAGGTGGGTCTCGATCTGCCCGGAGACCATGTCGCGGGCGACAATCCCGCGGGCCCGCCCGTCGACGACAATGAGCTCGACCATCTCGTGGCGCCGGTACTCCTTGACGGTGCCGGCGTGCACCTGACGCTCCAGGGCCTGGTAGGCGCCGATGAGCAGCTGCTGGCCCGTCTGGCCGCGGGCGTAGAAGGTGCGCGAGACCTGCACCCCGCCGAAGGAGCGGTTGTCGAGCAGGCCGCCGTACTCGCGGGCGAAGGGCACGCCCTGGGCCACGCACTGGTCGATGATGTTGGCGCTGACCTCCGCCAGGCGGTAGACGTTGTCCTCGCGGGCGCGGTAGTCCCCGCCCTTGACCGTGTCGTAGAAGAGGCGGTAGACGGAGTCGCCGTCGTTGCGGTAGTTCTTGGCCGCGTTAATGCCGCCCTGGGCCGCAATGGAGTGCGCGCGGCGGGCGGAGTCCTGGTAGAAGAAGCACTTGACGTTGTAGCCCTGCTCGCCCAGGGAGGCGGCCGCGGCGCCCCCGGCCAGTCCGGAGCCGACGACGATGATGTCGAGCTTGCGGCGGTTGGCGGGGTTGACGAGCTGGGCGTTGAACTTGCGCTGCTCCCAGCGCCGGGCGATGGGCACGTCGTGGGGGGCCTTGGTGTCGGCGATCTTCTCGCCCTGGCGGTACAGGCCGTCGATGAGGGGGCTCATCGTTCTCATCATTCACTCGCTCTCGGTCAGTGGGTCAGCGCGGCGCACTGGGCGAACTGCTCGGCGGACGAGCCGATCGCGTCGCACAGCTGCGGGTAGTAGTCGGCGGCGGCCATGGGCGGGTCCACCCAGCCGCAGAAGATGGCCGTGGGCACCGCCATGAAGCAGGCGAACAGGCCGAAGGCGACGACGAAGGCGATGAGCCGGATGAAGGGGACGGTGTCGCCGCGGGTGGCGCCCAGGGTCTGCAGCGCCGACCACACGCCGTGCCACACGTGCAGGCACAGGGCGGCCAGGGCGACGAGGTAGATGAGGTAGACCCACCACAGCTGGAAGCCGTACCACATGTTCATGTACGCGCGCCCGTGCTCGTAGTGGCCGCCGGGCGTCAGCGTCAGGGTGGTGAACTGGAGGATGTGCCAGACGATGAACAGCAGGAGGATGACGCCGCCCCAGCGCATGGTGCGCATGGCGTAGCGGGAGGCGAAGTAGTCGGCATTGGACTTCTTAACCGCGTACCGGTCGTTTCCGCGGGCCTTCCTATTGCGGTTCCACAGGTAGAAAGCGCTGTAGGCGTGGGCGCACAGGAGCACCAGGAGCACGATGCGCAGGATCCACAGGACCCCGCCGCGGGGGAGGATCGGCACGAGCAGCTCACGCAGGAAGTGCGCGTAGTGGTCGTAGGCGATCTCGCCCTCAAAGTAGTGGAGGTTGCCGTAAGCGTGGAAGAGGACGAAGAGCAGGAACACGATTCCCGAGATCGCCATCATGCGCTTGATGAAGACAGTCGTCGTGAACGCGGTCCGCTTCTTGGAGGGAACAGTCGTTTTGGCCACACGCGAAGGGTAATCGGGAACATGTCCGGCTCGCCCGCGGATGTTCCGCCCACCCGAAAGGGGTCGTTGGTGATCGGCGCCGTTCCAGGCGAAAGTGCCGGTCGCCCGGGGAGTCGGAGGGCCGGGTGGGGCCGCGGGAGGGGCCGGTAGCGCAATCGGGCCGTCGCCATTTCGTGACGCGGTCGTCAGACAAATCTATTGCGGGCGCCCAGGTCCAGGCGCATGACCAGGGCGTCCTCAGCAGGGTGCTGGTAGTAGCGCCGGCGCCGTCCCAGCTCCACGAATCCCCGCCCCCGGTACAGGGCCTGCGCCCCGGCGTTAGAGGCCCGCACCTCCAGGAGTACCGCGGTGCAGCCGCGGTCGCGGGCGGCGTCGACCAGGGCGTCGAGCATGAGCCCGCCCAGGCCCTGGCGGCGGGCGGCGGGCACGGTGGCAATAGTCAGCAGGTCGGCCTCACTGCGCCCGTCACCGAACCACAGGCCCGCGTACCCCAGGATCTGCTCGTCGTCGGTGAGCACCAGGTAAGTTCGGTCCCCTGCCTGCGCCTGAGCCAATTCGGCCTCCAGCAGCGCCCGGCTCCAGGACTCGCCGCCGAAGAGCTCAGCCTCCAGGCGCTCCAGGGTCGGCAGGTCCTCCGCCCTCATCTCGCGCAGAATCAGCCGCCCCCACTGGCGTGACGCGGGGCTCATTGGACGCGCTTGCGCGGCCTCGGCGCCTGGACGTCGGCATGACGCAGGTAGAGGGGCTCGGTGCCCAGTTCCTCACCCCGGGCCAGGCGAGCCAGGGCAATGCGGACCTGCGTGGCCCCATCCCCTGAGGCGGCGGCCAGCACCGGAGCGTCCCCGAGGACCGAGGCGTACTGGCGCGCGCCGGATCCGGCCAGCAGTGCGCGCTCACCGACGCCTTCCCGGGCCCGGTCCGGGGCCCCCACCCGCAGGTCGGTGAGTCGCTCGACGTCGTCGGCGCCGCGCGCCCGGTAGGCGGCGGAGTAGACCTCGCGGCGGCGGGCGTCGGTCAGGACGATAATGGTGGCGCCAGCGGCCGCCTCCTGCCCCCGCTCCTGGGCCAGCTCATCGAAGGCGGCCCGGGCCACCGCGTCCAGGCTCGGCACGCCGTAGACCGGGATGCCGCGGGCGCGCCCCACGGTGCGTGCGGTCACGAGCCCAGCACGCAGACCGGTGAAGGGGGCGGGCCCGGTGGCGGCGACGACGGCCCCCAGGGGGGCGTCGGCCACGGCGGGGTCGGCGAGTGCCCGGGCCAGCATGGGCCCCAGGGACTCGGCGTGACGGCGGGGGTCCGGCTGCTGGGCGCTGGCGAGCACCCGCAGGCTCACGGGGGCACCGGCCCTCCGCACGGCGTCGCACACCAGGAGCTGGGTGCCCAGGGAGGAGTCAATGGAGAGGATGCGCACGCGCCCAGCCTAGGCCTTCCCCCACGACCCCCTGGAGTACCGGCGCACCTTGGAGGCGGAGGGGCGCGGGATTCGGGCGGCATCGAGGGTGTTCTCCAGCTGGAGGGTGGCCTCCAGGGGGCGGGGCCGCTCGGGCTGGGTCTGGTGCGTGGCCCGGTTCGCGCTTTGACGGTCCTGGCGCCGCTTACCCGGAGCACTCACGTTCACCCGCCGCAGGGGCTCGGTCACGCGCCTCTCGTGAAGGATCGTGGCGGTCAGGCAGACCACGCCCAAGGTGACCACCGCCAGGGCGACCGCCCACACGGGCACGTCCCCCAGGGACAGGCCGTCCTTGTCCGTGGCGGTCTCGGTGCGCAGGGTCCCTGTGCGCTCCCGCAGGACCACGGAGAACACCTGGGTGCTCACCGTGCCGGCCAGGCCCGCACGGGCCTCGGCGTTAATGGCGCTGACGGTGGAGTCCTTCACCAGGTACCAGGCGCCGTCATCGCGCACCAGGAAGCCGGCGCCCTTGTCCTGCCAAACAGCGGCCGCCAATTCGGGGTCGGCGTTCAGTGAGCCGGTGGCCCCGGTGGCGGAGACGGTGACGATGAGGACGCCGTGAGCGGTGTCGTCGACGCGAACCGGCACGGCCCAGTCCCCGGTGAGCACCGGGGCGGCGGCGGTGTCACGCCCCTCCAGGAAGGCCGGGGCCCAGGAGCGGATCTGCGTGGGGGAACCGAGGGCAATGGTGGCCTGCGCGCCGGCCCGCTGCCGGACCAGTTGCAAGCCCTCATCGTCAACCCAGGCCTGGACGGTGGCCCGGGCCTCCTCGTCCCCGGCGGCACTGGCCGGCGAGATGGGGGTGGCGGTGGTGGCGCCTGTGGCCGGGGGCGGGAAGGCCAGGGCGGGGAACATGGGCAGGAGGGCCGCGACCAGGAGTAGCCAGCCGAGCAGGCGGGCCCGGTGCCGCCAAAGCCACCGGCCCGGGCCATGAGCCCGTGGCCGCCCCGCTGCGGCCGGGGCGGCCAGAGGCGGCGGTCGATGGTGCGGACGGGAGGCTGCGCTCACGGGCGCACCACCCCCAAGTCCACCCCGGCCCACCGGGCTCCCAGGGCGCGAATGGTAATAACGCGGTGGCCGTCGTCAATGCCGGCCAGGTCGGTGTCTGCGGCGGCCGGCGCGTCCTGGGCGGTGGTCGCGGCCTTAGCCGTGTCCGCCTTGGAGGCGGTGACCATCGGGTCCGCCAGGGCGCCGCGGGGGCGGGAGACCTCGATCTCCAGGCGGTCGGCGGCCAGTGACTCGACCTTGCCCCTCCCCCATTCCACCAGGGTCACCGAGGAGTCCATGGAGGATTCCAGGTCGAGGGCGTCAATCTCCTCCAGGGAGCCCAGCCGGTAGGCGTCGACGTGGATGAGGTCGGGGCCATCGCCGGTGGCGCGGTGAGTGCGGGCAATGATGAACGTCGGGGAGGAGACGCGTCCACGCACCTTCATGGCGGCCCCGACGCCCTGGGCCAGGGTGGTCTTGCCCGCCCCCAACTCGCCCGAGAGCATGACCAGGTCACCGGGGCGTAGGAGGGCGGCGAGGCGGGCGCCCAGGGCGCGGGTCTGCTCGGCGTCGGTGACGGTGAGCCGTTGTGCGGGGGCGGTGCTCATGGCTGCTCCTGGCAGCCGGGCCCTGTCGGGGCGCCAATATGGTGCCGGGGGACGTTGGGGCCCAGGCGGGTGACGATCTCGTAGTTAATGGTGCCGCACACCTGCGCCCACTCGTCGGCGGTGGGGGCACCGGGGGTGCGGGCCGGATCGGCCCACAGCACGGCGAGGTCCCCGGCCTGCGCCGGCGCTGGGCGCAGGGACCCATCCGCGCGGGTGGCCGGCCCCAGGTCCACAATGATCTGGTCCATGCACACCCTGCCGACAATGCGGGTGCGGTAGCCTGCCACGCTCACCGGCCCGGCGCTGGCGGCGGCCCGCGGGACGCCGTCCGCATATCCCAGGGGCACTAGGCCCAGCCAGCGCTCGGTGGGGGCTGTCCAGGTGCCCCCGTAGGAGACGGCCTGCCCGGCGGGGATGCGCTTGACCTGGACGAGGGGCGCCTCCAGGCGCATGGCGGGGCGCAGGCCGAGTTCGGCGGACGTGGCCAGGGCCGGATCCGGGGAGAGCCCGTACAGGCCGATGCCGGCGCGCACCAGGTCCAGACGGGCCCGGGGGTGCCACAGCAGTCCGCCGGTGGCGGCCAGGTGGCGCACGCCTGGGGTGAGCCCGGCGTCAGCCAGAACCTGCTCGGCATGGTGGAAACGAGCGAGGTGCTCCTCGGTGGAGCCGCTGGCCGGCTCATCAGCCCGTGACAGGTGGCTCCACAGGCCGACGACGGCGACACTCCCCTCATCCTGCGCCGTGCGGGCGGCGCCGGCCAGTGCCGGAAGGTCCTCGGCGACGGCGCCGGCGCGAGACATGCCGGTGTCGGCCTTCAGGTGGATGCGAGCAGTGGTGCCCTGGGCGTTGGCGGCGGCGGCCACCGCCGCCAGCATTGGGCGGGTGGAGACGGACAGGTCGATCTCAGCGTCCAGGGCGGCGCGCAGGGGTGAGCGGGGGGCGGCGGCGGCTTCGGGGGTCATGACGGGCAGCAACCAGCACATGAGGCGCGGCGCCGCCTGCGTGGGGGTGGTGTGCGCCCCGGGGGCGGGGCGGGCGGTCCCGGCGGCATCCAGGAGGGTGCGCAGGTGGAGGGCTTCGGCGAGCTGGGCGACACCCAGCCAGGTGGCCCCCGCCTCCAGGCAGGTGGCGGCCACCGGTCCCAGGCCATGACCGTAGGCGTCGGCTTTGACCACGGCCATCCAGGGGACGCCCGCGGCCTTGGCCAGGACGCCGGCATTGTGGGCTATGGCGCCCAGGTCGATGACGGCGCGGGATGTCGCCGCTGCGGGGGTCGGGGCGTCCGAGGGGGCTGGTGCTGGCCGGTGATTCACGGTGGTGATTGTCTCACCCCCGGGCGCCGCTTTGGTCAGCGGCTCAGGTGGCAGGACCTGGCCCGCCGGCGGCCTGCTCCCCGGCGGCCCGGCGGTGCGGCGCACAGGCGCCTTGGGCGGGCGGGTGGGCTCGTAACTCGGCCCAGGCCCGCGGCACGGCGCGGGCGATGTCGAGGGCGGCAAGGGGGCGCCCAATGCTGGGGCCGGAAGTCTCCTGGGACCCGGCGGCGCAGTGGCCCGCCAGCGCGTGGAGGCGGACCGCCAGTGCCGCGAACCGGGGGGTGTCACGGTCTCCCGGCCCGGACTGATCGGCCTCCTGGCGTGCCCGCATGCCGGCCAGGAGTGCGCCGAGGATGCCGGCGAGCACGTCGCCACTGCCGGCGGTGGCCAGCCAGCCGGGGCCGGGGTCCACGCAGAGCACCGGTGACGGCCAGGGCGGGGCGATCAGTGTTGGGGTCCCCTTGAGTAGGACGGTGGCCCCGGTGAGTCGGGCTATCCGGTCGGCGGCCCGGGCGGGCGCGGCCTCGACCTTCTCGCGTGAGGCGGGCTCCCCCAGGGCGGTGAGCAGCGCAGCGGCCTCACCCGCGTGGGGGGTGAGGACCTGCTCCGCGTCTAAGCGCGCGCCTGTGGCGAGCAGGGCCGGCACCAGGGGCAGGGCCCCGGCGTCAATGACGGCGGGCAGGGGGCCGGCGCCGGGCGGTGCTGGAGTCTCGGGCCGTGGTGCTGCCTTGGGCCGGGCCTGCCGCATGAGGCTGCGCAGGGCCCGGCGCAGCTCCTCGGCGCGCGGCTTGTCGGCCGGGTCGGTGCCGGGCCCAATGACGAGGGCCTGGCAGCGCCCCGGTGCGGGCACCACCTCGGGTCGGACTGCCAGGACGAGGTCTTCGACGCGCCGGGGCGCCGCCAGGCGCACCATGCCGGCTCCGCAGCGCACGGCGGCCGAGGCGGTCAGGACGGCGGCGCCCGGGTAGGTCTGGGAGCCGGCCCACAGCCCGAGGACCCCGCGGGTGTACTTGTGGTCCTGGGGGCCGGGGGCGTGCAGCAGTGCGGCGAGCTCGCCGTCGTCGGGACTCACGGCCAGGGGCGGCCCCGGCGGCAGGGGCAGCCCCAGGTCGACCGTCTCAATGATGCCGGCGGCAGGGGCGGCCGGGGGCAGAAGGTGGGCGCCTTTGAGGCAGGTGAAGGTAACGGTCCGGTCGGCGGCCAGGACCGGGCCGGGCAGGGTGCCGTCGTCTACGCCGGTGCCGCTGGGAAGGTCCACCGCCAGGACCCTGAAGGGCCGTTGGCCGGGCGGGCCCGCGGCCTGAAGCGGGGCGATCAGGTCCGCGGCGCGGGGCCTGAGGGCCCCGGTGGCCCCAATGCCAGTCAGTCCGTCCAAGACCAGGTCGAAGCGGGCGCCGTCGGGAGGCCCCGCGTCAGGGGCGTTGGGGGCGTCTGGGCCTGCTCCCTTCCCTCCGCGCCCCCCGGGCTCGCCCCCGCCGGCGGGAGTGGGCCCGGCCGCTGCGGGCGCGGCTCCCGCGCCGGGGATGGGGTTGACGGAGCTGATGGGGCCGATGGGATCGTCCTCGACCGTGCGCACGCCGGCGCGGCGGGCTTGGGCCAGAGCCTGGGCGTGGGGTCTGTCGGTGGCCAGGGCCGCGGTGACGGTGCAGCCCCGGCGGGCCAGGGCGCCACCGGCCAGGAGGGTGTCGGCGCCATTGTGCCCGCCGCCCACGAGCAGGAGCACCCTGGCCCCGGCCACGCGCCCGCGCGCCCGGCGCAGCTCGGC
>ERZ772964.169-NODE-169-length-32737-cov-7.66186_pt1 | contig 32737 bp, 36 predicted proteins | sample MGYA00580675_ERZ772964 | MGnify/ENA primary metagenome ERZ772964 (study PRJEB29015, sample SAMEA2737941) | human oral metagenome | biome: human oral; feature: human-associated habitat; material: dental | place: China | collected 2139 ... | reverse complement strand
CCGGCTCACCGTGCGCACCGCCCGGTGGATCGGGGGCCGCTTCGTCGCCTCCTTCGACGAGGTGGGCGACCGCGACGGCGCCGAGCGGCTGCGGGGCGCCGAGCTCGTCGTCGACGCGCCCGCCGACGAAAGGCCCGCCGACGGGGACGAGTACTACGACCGCCAGCTCGTCGGGCTGCGCGTCCACGACGCCGCGGGCCGTGACGCCGGAGAGCTCGTCGACGTCCTCCACAACCCGGCGCAGGACCTGCTCGTCGTGCGCACCGCCGACGGGGAGCGCCTCGTGCCCTTCGTCGCCGCGCTCGTGCCCGAGGTCGACCTCGACGCCGGACGCGTCCGCCTGGCCGATGTGCCCGGTCTCCTCGACGAGCCCGCCGAGGCCGCGGACGGCGCCGGGGAGGACGGTTCGTGAGCGCCGGCCCGGGGGCGGCGGACGGGCCGGCCATGCGCCTCGACGCCGTGACGATCCTCCCCGAGTACTTCGAACCGCTCCGCCTCAGCCTCATCGGGCGGGCCGTCGAGAGCGGGCTGCTCGAGCTGCACGTCCACGACCTGCGCGAGTACACCCACGACCGCCACCGCACCGTCGACGACACCCCGTACGGTGGGGGAGCGGGCATGGTCATGAAGCCGGAGCCCTGGGGCGAGGCCCTCGATGCACTGCTGGCCGATCTCGGGTCGCGCGAGGACCGGCCGGTCCTCGTCGTGCCCACCCCGTCCGGGCGGCCGTTCACGCAGGCCGAGGCCGCCGACCTCGCCTCCCACCCGTCGATGGCCTTCGCCTGTGGACGGTACGAGGGCATCGACCGCCGCGTTCTCGACTGGGCCGGCGGGCTCTTCGACGTGCGCGAGCTCAGCCTGGGCGATTACGTGCTCAACGGCGGCGAGGTCGCGGCGTTGGCCATGATCGAGGCCGTCGTCCGGCTCGTCCCCGGCGTCATCGGCAACCCCGACTCGCTCGTGGAGGAGTCGTACTCCGACGCCGACGACCCCCTGCTCGAGTACCCGGTCTACACGAAGCCGGCCAGCTGGCGGGGCCTCGAGGTGCCGCCGGTCCTGCTGTCCGGCGACCACGGCAGGGTCGGGGCCTGGCGCGCCGAGCGCTCCCTCGAGATCACCCGCGCCCGCCGTCCCGACCTGCTCGGGCGGCCCGCCGCCGAGTGATGAGGGGCAGGACGACCCGCCGCCGGGGGCCGGGCCGCTCCCCGTCGCGGCGTTTGGCCCGGGGCGGTGAGTGTGCCAGAATGACTTGCTGTTGCGTCCGGTCCGGCTCCTGCCACGGGGGGATCGTCCGGCCGGGGGCTCCCACCGATCTTTCATGACGAGGCGACCCGTGGCGCCGGCGAGGACGAGAGCATGACCAACAGTCTCATCAGCAGCATCGATCGGGCGTCGCTGCGCGATGACGTCCCCGAGTTCCGCGTGGGCGACACGCTCCGCGTCCACGTGAAGGTCGTCGAGGGCAACAAGTCCCGCGTCCAGATGTTCACCGGCGCCGTCATCTCCCGCACCGGCGCCGGCGTCCAGGAGTCCTTCACCGTCCGCAAGGTCTCCTACGGCTGTGGCGTCGAGCGCACCTTCCCCCTGCACAGCCCGATCATCGACCACATCGAGGTCGAGCGCCGCGGCGACGTGCGCCGCGCCAAGCTCTACTACCTGCGCGGTCTGCGCGGCAAGGCCGCCAAGATCAAGGAAAAGCGCGATCACGCGTGAGCGGGGCAGACAAGGACCCGGACGCCTCCGGCAGGACTGGGAAGACGAAGGACCGCGGCGGACGGTCCACCCGGTCGGGTCTTCTGGGCTTCCTCGGCGAGTTCGGGATCATCGTTCTCGTGGCGCTGATCCTGTCGGCGCTCCTGCGCACCTTCCTGGTGCAGCTGTTCGTCATTCCCTCCTCCTCGATGGAGCACACGCTCGACATCGGTGACCGGGCGGTGGTCGTCAAGACCGTGGACTTCCACCGCGGCGACGTCGTCGTCTTCCGGGACCCCGGCGACTGGCTCTCCGAGAACTCGATCACCACGACGAGCCCGGTGCGCAGGGTCTTCGAGTTCCTCGGGGTCATGCCCGCCTCGTCGGCCGACCACTTGGTCAAGCGCGTCATCGGCATGCCGGGCGATCACGTCGTCTGCTGCACCGACAACGGCCGCATCGAGGTCAACGGCACGCCCTTGGACGAGGACCCCTATCTCTACGAGGCGAACGGCTCGATGGTCTCGCCGAGCGACATCCCCTTCGACCTCGTCGTGCCGGCCGACCGCGTCTTCGTCATGGGCGACCACCGCAACGACTCTCGCGACTCCCGCTACCACCTGTGCGACAGCGCCCCCGGTGAGGCCGAGGGCACGGGGGCCTTCGTCCCCGTCGCCGACGTGACGGGCCCCGTCGTGGCGATCGCGCTGCCGTTCTCCAGGGCGACGAGGCTGCACATCCCCGGCACCTTCGCCTCGGTCCCGGACGCCGGCGCGGCGCCGGCCCAGCCCGTCATCAACCTCAGTCCCTGCAAACCCTCGTGAGTGTGCGGGCCGAGCGCCCGTACGGCTACGAGCGCGCCCTGACCGAGGCCGGTCTCGGCCCCGTCGCCGGTGCCGACGAGGCGGGGCGGGGCGCCTGCGCGGGCCCCCTCGTCGCAGCAGCCGTCATCCTCGACGACTCCCCGGCCGGTCTCATCGAGGGTCTCGACGACTCCAAACGGCTCACCGCGCGGGCCCGCGAGCGCCTCTACGAGGAGATCACCGCCCGCGCCCTGGCCTGGTCGTGCGTCCGCGTCGAGGCCGATGAGTGCGACCGCTTGGGCATGGCCGAGGCGGACCTCCAGGGGCTGCGCCGCGCCCTGCTGCGCCTGGACCCCGGGCCCCGATTCGCCCTCATCGACGGCTTCGAGGTGCCCGGGCTCCCCGTCCCCGGCCTGGGCATGTGGAAGGGCGACCGGGTGTGCGCCTGCGTGAGCGCGGCCTCGATCATCGCCAAGGTCACCAGGGACCGCATCATGGTCGGCTACGACGAGCAGTACCCGGCTTACGGCTTCGCCACCCACAAGGGCTACGTCACGGCGCTGCACCGCGAGCGCCTCGAGCGGCTCGGGCCGTGCGCCATCCACCGGCTCGGCTACGCGAACGTCCGGGCAGCGGCTAGGCTGGTCCAATCATGAGCAGCGCCGATGATCTGGATGCCTACGAGAGCAGACTCGAGCTCGATCTGTACCGCGAGTACAAGGACGTGGTGAACATCTTCGCCTACGCCGTCGAGACCGAACGGCGCTTCTACCTGTGCAACGCGGTCGACCTCAAGGTGCGCACCGAGGGCGGCGACGTCTACTACGAGGTCTCCCTCGGCGACGCCTGGGTCTGGGACATGTACCGGCCCAGCCGCTTCGTGAAGTCGGCCAAGGTCCTCACCTTCCGCGACGTCTCCATCGAGGAGATCCAGCACACCGACCTCGAGGTGCCGGAGACGAAGTGAGTCCGGCCCCGGACGGACCTGTGGACAACTGATCGGAACGGCCCGCGCCGACCACACTCCCAACGGAGGTGGTGGTGATGAGCACCAGATCGACGGGCAGAGGAACGACGGGGGCATCGCGGGGAGCCGTGCCGGTGGGCGCCCGGCGCACGGGCGATGGGCGCACCGACGGGGGCCCGGCGGGTCACTGGGCGGCGGCGCCGAACGGCGCGGCGAGGCGATGCCCGGCCTCGAACGGCCCCTCGGAGCGCGGCGCTGCGGCATCGGGCCGCGACGAGGGGCGGCCGCTGGGCACCGGCGGCACCGCGGCATCGGGTCGGCGGGGCGAGGCCTTGGCCGCCGAGCACCTGGAGCGGCTGGGCTGGCGCGTCCTCGACCGGAACTGGCGGTGCAGTGCCGGCGAGATCGACCTCGTCGTCCACGATCCTCTCGAGGACGCCCTCGTCTTCGTCGAGGTGAAGTACCGCACCGGCACCGGCTACGGGGCGCCGCTCGAGGCGATCACGCACGCCAAGAGGATGCACCTGCGCGCCGTGGCCGCCGTCTGGCTGCGCGAGCACGGCATGTCGCTGCCCGACGGGACGCGGGTGCGCATCGACGGGCTCGGCATCGTCAAGCTGCCCGGCCGCCGCGCCGAGTTCACCCATGTGCGGGGGCTGTCATGAGCGCCGCGCCGAGCACGGCGTCGGCGTGGTCGGTCGCGCTCATCGGCGTGCAGGGCACCCCGGTCGAGGTCGAGGCCGCACTCGGCCCGGGTCTGCCCCGCACCGTCCTGGTGGGGCTGCCCGACGCCGCCCTGTACGAGGCCCGCGACCGGTGCCGCGCCGCCGTTGCGGGAGCCGGCCTGGCCTGGCCCGACAGGCTCCTCACGATCAACCTCACCCCGGCCAGCCTGCCCAAGGCGGGCAGCCACTACGACCTGGCGATCGTCGCCGCCGTCCTCGCGTGCTCCGAGCTGGTCCCGCGAGGCATCGCCTCGTCCTCGGTGCTGCTCGGCGAGCTGGGGCTCGACGGCAGGGTCAGACCCGTGCGGGGCATCCTGCCGGCCCTCCTCGCGGCGCGGGCGGCCGGCCTCGGGCGCGCCGTCGTGCCCGCCGGTCAGACCGGTGAGGCGCAGCTCGTCACGGGGCTCACCGTGTGGGGTGTGCGCGACCTCGCCGATCTCGTCGAAGTGCTCCACGGTCGGCCGGTGCTCACCGGGGCGGGGCCCCGATCCGTGCCGGCGCCCCTGGCTGTGCCCGACCTGGCCGACGTCCTCGGTCAGGAGCAGGCCCGCTGGGCCCTCGAGGTCGCCGCGGCCGGCGGCCACCACATCTTCTTCCACGGGCCGCCCGGCACCGGCAAGACGATGCTCGCCCAGCGTCTGCCGGGGCTCCTGCCCCTTCTCGACGACGAGCAGGCTCTCGAGGTCTCGGCCGTGCACTCGCTGGCCGGCGAGGACCTCGGCGGCGGCCTCATCCGGCGCGCCCCGTTCGCCGATCCGCACCACAACGCGACCGTCGCGGCGATGGTCGGCGGCGGCGCCCGCGTCGCACGGCCCGGGGCCGTCTCGCTGGCCCACCGCGGGGTGCTCCTCCTCGACGAGGCGCCGGAGTTCTCCCCCCGGGTGCTCGACGCCCTGCGCACCCCGCTGGAGTCCGGTCGCATCACCATCGCGCGCTCGGCGGCGTCGGTCACCTATCCGGCGCGCTTCCAGCTCGTCCTGGCCGCCAACCCGTGCCCCTGCGGGAACCACGGCGTCCCGGGGGTGCAGTGCCGATGCACTCCCATGGCGGTGCGCCGGTACGCCCAGCGGATCAGCGGCCCGGTGCTCGACCGCATCGACATCCACGTCCGGGTCACGGGCGAGGGGACCGCCGGGCTCACCGCCGGTCCCGATGCGCAGCGGGGCGAGGACTCCGCGTCGGTCGGAGGCCGCGTCATCGAGGCCCGGCAACGCCAGCGAGCGCGCCTGTCCGGGACGCCGTGGACGCTCAACGCCCACGTCCCCGGCTCCCACCTGCGCCGCGGGCTGCCGCCGGTCCAGGGCGTCGAGCTCATCGACCATGCGCTGGCTCGGGGTCTCGTCTCGGCCCGGGGCATCGACAAGATCCTGCGCGTCGCGTGGACCGTCGCCGACCTCGCCGGTCACGACGAGGTCACGCGGGCCGACCTCGCCGCGGCCGTGGGGCTGCGGCGGGGCGAGCTCTGGACGGGGGCGGCGGCATGAGCACGACGGGAACGGCCTGGACCCCCGAACGCCGCGCCCGGGCGGCGCTCACCTTCATCTGCGAGCCGGGCAGGCCCGATCTGTCCCGGTTCGTCGCCGAGCAGGGGGCGCCGGACGTCGTCGAGGCGCTCCTCGCTTCGAGCGGCACCGCGGCATGGTCGCGGCGGGCGCGCTGTCTCGACCTCGACGCCCTCATCGCGCGCGCGGAGGCTCTCGGCGCGCGTCTGGTCGTCCCCGGCGACGACGAGTGGCCTGCCCCGCTGGCCGAGCTCGACCGCATCGAACCGGTCGGCGGCATGTGCGGGGCGCCACTGGCCCTGTGGGTCGCGGGCCGCCGGCGGCTCGACGAGATCCTGCGACCGGGGTACGGGGCGCTGGCGATCGTCGGGGCCCGGGCCTGCACGCGCTACGGTCAGGCGCTGGCCACCGACCTGGCCTCGCGCCTGGCGGGCCAGTTCCCCGTCATCAGCGGGGGCGCCTACGGCATCGACATCGCGGCCCACAGGGGGGCCCTCGCCGCCGGGGCCCCGACCGTCGCCGTCATGGCCGGCGGCCTCGACGAGTGGTACCCGAAGGGCAACACCCGGGTCTTCGAGCAGATCCTCGACGAATGGGCGGTCGTCTCCGAGCTGCCGCCGGGCATGCGCCCCACCCGGCCCGGCTTCCTCGCCCGGAACAGGCTCATCGCCGCCCTCTCCGCGGGGGTGCTCGTCGTCGAGGCCGCGATGCGCTCCGGCGCGGTCAACACGGCGCACTGGGCGGGTGCGCTGGGCCGGATCGTCATGGCCGTCCCCGGGCCCGTCACGTCGGGCATGAGTGAGACACCGCACCGGCTCATCCGCGACCACGAGGCCGAGCTCGTCGCGGGGCCGGCCGATGTGCGGGCCCTGCTCTGCGCGCCCGGCGAGCAGCTCGAGGGGCCGTGGATGACACCGACCAGACCCCTCGACGGGCTCGACCCGCGGCTGCTCGCCGTCCGCGAGGCCCTGCCCGGGCGGGGGAGCCTCACCGTTGACCAGCTGGCCTCCCGAGCCCGCTGCACCAGCGCCGCCTGCGACGGCGCCCTCGTCGAACTGGAGCTGCTCGGCCTGGTCGAGCAGGACGAGTCGGGGCGCTGGCGGCTCCGTAGGCCCCGTTGAGCGACGGTCCGTGGCCGACTCTCGGCCGTCCCGGCAGTCGCCCCCGTTCCCCGGGAGCGTCCTCCTGCGGGCCCGGGACCCGGCTCGATAGCCGGCTTCGAGCCGTTCCTGTTGAAGCCGTTCCCCCTGCGGGCCCCGGGGCCCGCAGCGCGGGGGCAAGGGCCGCGACCGCGACGCGCAGCGTCCCTCTGCGGGTCCGGGCCCCGGGTTCCGCGGGACGCGAGCAGCGCGAACGGGCCGTTGTGACTCCGATGTCCCCGTGCGGGGCCCGGGCGCGTCGGACAGGCGGGGTGGGCGGCGGAGCGCCCGCCGGTTAGGATGAGCTGCCGGCGGCGCACTCCGGCGCGCATCCGAAGATGGCGGTGCGCGCCCAGCGCGCCAGGACGACGACGTGCCCGTGCCCAGCGACGAGTCCGGGGACCGGAAGGAGCATCACGGTGAACCAGACCACCCGGCAGGAGGCCGGGGCCCGCCCCGGCGGCCCCGGCCTCGAGCTCGGCATCGAGGTGCCCTCACGGGTGCCCACGCACTGGTACAACCTGAACGCCGACCTCCCCGAGCCCGCGCCGCCGCCGCTCGACCCGGCCACCGACGAGCCGATCCGTCCGGCCGATCTCGAACCCCTGTTCGCGAAGGCCCTCATCGCCCAGGAGCTCAGCACCGAGCGCCGTCTCGAGATCCCGCGGCCCGTCCGGGAGGTCTACTCCCTGTGGCGTCCCAGCCCGCTGCGACGCGCGGTCCGGCTGGAGCGGACCCTGGGCACCCGGGCCCGGATCTACTACAAGTACGAGGGCGTCAGCCCCTGCGGCTCCCACAAGCCCAACAGCTCGGTGCCGCAGGCCTACTTCAACCTGGTCGAAGGCATCAGGAGACTGACCACCGAGACCGGGGCCGGCCAGTGGGGCGCCTCGCTCGCCTTCGCCTGCGCCCTGTTCGGCATGAGCTGCGAGGTCTGGCAGGTCCGCTCCTCCTACGAGCAGAAGCCCTACCGGCGCCTGCAGATGGGCGTCTACGGCTCGCAGTGCCACGCCTCGCCGTCCGAGCTGACCGAATCCGGGCGCCGGATGCGCGAGCGCTTCCCCGACACCACCGGCTCACTCGGCATGGCCATCTCGGAGGCCGTCGAGGTCGCGGCGAAGGACCCCGGCACCCACTACGCGCTGGGCAGCGTGCTCAACCACGTCATGATCCATCAGAGCGTCATCGGGCTCGAACTGCTCGACCAGCTCGCCGAGGCGGGGGAGGAGCAGGCCGATGTCGTCTTCGCCTGCGCCGGCGGCGGTTCGAACGCGGCGGGCATCATCTTCCCGCTGCTCGGCCGGAACCTGCGCGAGGGCTCGACCACCCGGTTCGTCGCCGTCGAGCCCGCGGCCTGCCCGTCGATGACCAGGGGCGAGTACCGCTACGACTTCGGCGATGTCGCCGGCATGACTCCCAAGCTCAAGATGTACACGCTCGGCACCGACTTCGTGCCCCCGGCCATCCACGCGGGCGGTCTGCGCTACCACGGCATGAGCCCGATGGTCAGCCATGCCGTCCACCTCGGACTCATCGAGCCGATCGCCGTCGAGCAGGACCGCTCCTTCGAGGCGGGCGTCCTCTTCGCCCGCACTGAGGGCATCGTCCCGGCCCCGGAGTCCACGCACGCCATCGCCGGCGCCCTCGACCACGCCACCAGCGCCGGGGTCGGGGACGGCGAGGTCATCGTCATCGGCGTCTCGGGCAACGGGGTGCTGGACCTGGCGGCCTATGACGGTAGGTTCTGAGACATGACCGAGAACACGAGCACCACTGCCGGGCGCCGCGTCGTCGCGCTGGCCCTGACCGCCGACGGCGCGCCCTGCGGTCTCGGCCGGGCCCCGCGGATGGCCGTCGCCGCCGTCGAGGACGGCAGGATCGCCGACTGGCGTGTCGCGGAGACCGACTGGGACGTCCTCCACGACCAGGGCGGGCACGGCCAGCACCACGCCCGGATCGTGCGCTTCATGCGTGAGAACGGCGTCGACGTCGCTGCCGCCGGTCACATGGGCCCGCCCATGGTCAACACGCTCGACAAGCTCGGGCTCGCCGTCGTGACCGGTGTGCCGTCCGACATGGACGCCGAGCAGGCCGTCCTGGCGGTCGTCGAGCGTCTCGTCGAGGGCTGAGAGGCCCCGGCGAGACGCCGTCGGGCCGGAGACACGGGTGCGCGCCGGGCTCAGGCGGTGACCGCGTCGAGCATGAGCAGGACGATGATCACCGCGGCGAGGACGACGCGGTAGACGATGAAGCCGGTGAACTTGTTGCTCGAGACGAACTTCAGCAGCCAGGCGATCGAGAAGTAGGCCACGACGAGCGAGACGAGCGTCGCGACGATGGTGGGCAGCCAGCCGATCGCGACGCCGCCGCTCGGCGCGGCCGTGATGTCGGACGCCGCGGTGACGGCCTCGTAGATGCCAGCGGCCACGAGCGCCGGGATGCCCATGTAGAACGACAGCCGCGTGGCGGTCTCGCGCGTGTAGCCCCGGAAGAGTCCCGCGGAGATCGTCGCGCCCGAGCGGGAGATGCCGGGGAACAGTGGGGCGAGGGCCTGGAACAGGCCGATGACGAGGGCGTCCTTGATGCTGACGTCGCCCATCTCGCGCGTCAGGTTCCGGCGCCGATCGGCCACGGCCATGGCGATGCTCCAGCCCAGCAGGGCCGCCACGATGATCCACAGCGAACTCAGCGCGCCTTCGATGAGGTCCTTGAACACGAGGCCGACGACCGCGACGGGGATGGAACCGATGATGATGCCCCAGCCGAGCGTGTAGTCGGGATCGCTGCGCTCGTCCTTGTGGGCGAGGCCGCGGCACCACGCGGCGATGATCCGGACGATGTCCTTCCAGAAGTAGATGATCGCCGCGAGGATGGCGCCCACTTGGATGATGGCGGTGAAGGCGGTGATCCCGACGCCCTGGATGTCGTAGCCGAGCAACTTCTCGACGATGCGCAGATGACCGGTGCTGGATATGGGCAGGAACTCCGTGATGCCCTCGACGATGCCGAGGATGATGGCGTGGAGAAGGTTCATGACTGCTTTCGCGGATCGGGGTGCCGTTCGACGGCCGGGCCTTCCAAAGCCTAGCCCGACCGTTCATGTGTCGGAGCGGGCGACCACATCGGTCCTCCCGGGCCGATCCTCGGAGTCCCCGGACGGCGGTCGGCCCGGGTCCTGCGCATCGACTGCGCGGCCCGGGCCGATCTCGACCTACGAGGATTCGTGGTCATGCTGTGAACAGTGCTCGGCGAACGAGGGTGGCGCCTCGCCCGCCGCGCTGGGGGTGGGCCCCGATGGGGGCGCCCGACGAATCACCGAGGGGGAGCGCCGGCGGTGGGGGTGCACGCCTGGCGCATTCGGTGTCCTGCCGGGTGCACGATCCCACCGGGGTCATGCGCGACGGACGTGGGGGTGGGTGACGCAACGCCAAGCACCGCTCACAGCTTCAGGATGCGATCTTCTTACGAAAACCACAGGAATCAGTGTAGGCGATCCGCGGGGCGAATGCCAGTCGGAGAGCATGGTCTGGGGGTTCAGTAAGGGTAAGTCTGTGTCACTCAAGGTATCGCGAGCTAGATGCAGGAAGATTTGTCGCGAATGCGAGGAAGTACAGAAACAAGTCCTGTGAGATTCCTGGGGGTCCGTCTCAGGGAGTGGACAGTTCGCAGTGTGGAGCTGTGAGTCGCTCACAGCTTCCTCACCACCGGCGTCGCCGATCGGTTGCCCGTCGAAGAGGGGGCCCCGCCGCAACGGTGGGGTCCTGAGGGGGTGTCCGAGAGAGGACTTGAACCTCCATGGCCGACGGCTCTGACAGGCCATGATGATCCGAAATGAGATCGCGTGCATCGAATGTGCATCGAGCTGTCGTGCCGCCGCGTCGGACCGTGGCCTGATCCTCGGAGCGCGCAGAAGCCGCCCCCGTCGCCCGGAGTCGTGGGCGGCGGGGGCGGTGTGCGCTGGGGGGCTGCGGTCAGTTCCAGGCCGGCGCGACGTCCGTGATGACCTTCGCGGCCTGCTGCGTGTAGGCGATGATGCCGGTGAGGCGGCCTGCGGCGGCCCCGATCCTGCCCCATCCGTTCGATGCGACGGCCTCGGTGGAGCAGTTGTGCATCCACAGCTGCTTCCCGGTGCCGGCGAGGGCCTGCCAGCCGTCGGCGGTGACCTCGCCGGCATTGCCGGAGACGATGTCAGCGCACGTCAGGTCGGCACCGGCGATCTCGGACTGGGTGAGGCAGACGAGCTGGACGAGGCCGGGGTGCGCGGCGCGCAGTGCGGTGCGGCACCATGCCGCGGCGGGCCACGTCATGGCGATCATTCGGTCGCCGAACATGGAGGCCATCGCGGCGAAGAACTTTGCGGTGTCACTTCTGAGCTGGTCAGACGGGGCCGAGGTCGCCGAGGACGGGCCGTACTCGATGATGAGCGGCGTGTCCGGGCCGGCGGCTGCGGCCGCCTCATCGACGGTCGGTGCGGCGCCGGACGGCTGGCCGACTGCCTGCAGGGCGGCGAGTGTGTTGTTGTAGATGCTCTTCGGCGTCCCGTCGGCGGCTTTCAGCTGCCACGACGTCGAGAGGATGTAGCGTTCGTCGCCGGTCATCCAGCAGTCCATGTGGACGGCGTTGAAGCCGGCGGCCATCGCCTCACCGACCCGCAGGGCGCTCGTGCCGGCGTTGAGGCCGTCCTTGTAGGCGAAGCCGTTGTAGGCGATCGTCATGGCGCGCGGGCGAGGCCCGTGGCCGCCGCCGGTCGGGTGGGCGGCCGCGTATGCGATGCCTGCGAGGCTGCTGCGCACCTGCCCGTAGAGGGCCCAGTCGCGCAGTGCGGCGGCGCCGTGGGCGATGCGGCCGGCGAGGGCGAGGCCGAGCGCCTCGGACCCGGCGCCGGTCGGGTGCGTGCCGTCGGCGCTGATGTACAGGTCGCGGTTGCCGTCGCCGGTGGGGGCGGTGCGATGGCCGGTGCCGGTGAACACGTCTGACACCTGCAGCCATGCGCTCGAGGCGGGCGGGGGCGTCCGCTCCTGCCCGTCGACCCATCTGAGCGCCCGGTAGATGGCGCCGAGGTGGGCGACGACATCGCGGGCGCGGTAGGTCGCGCCGGCCTGCCACGGCTTGGCCTGGCCGACGATGCCGGCGACTCCGGTCCAGTCTTCGAACGCGACGCCGGGGCCCGCCTTCCGGGCCGCGGCGGCGACGGCCTGCACGTTGGCGTGGTGGGCGGCCTCCATTGTGCGCCCGCCTCCCGTCGGCTGCGGGCCTACGACGACGATGGGCGTCTCCGGCAGGAGCGCCCGCAGGTCGGCGAGGCACTTGGCGGCGGCCGTCTGGATCGCCGCGGCGCCGGCTGCCTGGTCGTTGACGCCGCCGACGATCGCGACGAGGTCGGGCTGGCATGCCGCCGCGGCGGCGAGGCGCTGCGCGGACCCGAACGGGCTGTTGGACGGGTCGTTCCCGGTGCCGTCGGACACGTACCCGGTGCCGCCCTGAGCAATGGGGCAACACTCTGCGGACAGCTCCCTGCAGGCGACGCGGTCGATCGTCTGGCCGGCGGGCACCTCCGACGAGCCGGCGCAGTAGGAGTCGCCGATCACGGCGATCCTCGGCCGGCGGCTTTCGCCGCGGGCGAGCCAGGAAATGTCGTCGACCACCTGTCACGCCCCCCTGGCGGGGACGGTGCCGGGCTCGGCGGCGGGCGCGCCGCCGGGCTCCGCCGGGGCCTGCCCCTGCGGCGGCTCGGCCGGCACGTCGACGTTCGACGCGGCGACGAGGCCGAATGCGGCGCCGAGATAGTTGACCGCGGCGGTGAGGGGCTGCACCCAGTCGGGCAGCACGTAGGCGTCCGAGCTGCCGCAGAACACGGCGATGGAGCCGAGGGCGGCGGTGACGACGGTGAACGCGTAGTAGCAGGCCCGGCGGGCCTTCGGGTTGTCGATGGTCATGCGTGCTCCTTGCTGGTGGGGACGGTGATGCGCTGGCCGGCAACGAGGTCGTTGGGGGCCAGGCCCGGGTTGGCGTCGACGATGGCCTGGACCGTGGTCCCCGCAGCCTCGGCGATGCCCTTGAGGGTTTCGCCGGCTTCGACGACATGGACGTCGGCGGCGAGGGCGGCGGCGGCGACCGTGCCGGGCTCGGCCTGCTGGCGCGCCTGGTCGTCGGCGGCGCGACGGGCAGCCTGGAGCTCGTTGACGAGGGCGGTGACGTCCTCGCGCTGGGCTGCGCGGCTGATGAGGTCCTGGAGGGCGGCGAAGTTTTTCGGGAGCCAGCCGACCTCCCAGCACAGGTCGGTGCGGCCGGTTTCGTCGCCGTCGCCGCGGCGGGTGATGCCGCCGGCCTTGACGATGCCCATCAGGTCGTCCATCTGGCCTGCGAGCGTTTCGCAGCGCATGTCGATGTAGCTGAGGACGTCCTGTACGGTCGCCTCGTGGCCGTCAGGCCGAATCACGATGTCCGTGAGCTGCACGTCGCTCTCCTTTCCGGCGCCTCCGGCGCCTGTCACGTAGGCGTCCCACAGGGTGCGGTTGCCGTAGAAGATGTCGAGGTCGAGGTCTCCGTCCCAGCCGGGCAGGCGGCCGGTGGCCGAGTACTGGCGGATGTCGCACTGGTAGGAGCCCTCGTTCCAGGGGTGGTCCTGGTATCCGGTCTGGGTCATGTCGGCGTACTGGGCGACCCACGTGCCGCAGTCGCGGCTGGCGCAGACATCCCACGGGAACGCGGCGGCCGACGCGTAGACGACCGGGGGGCGGCCGGTGCGCTCACGGACCCGGTCGATCACCGCGCCCAGGTAGCCGAGGTCCCCCCAGCGGCTGTTGCTGCCGGGCTCCCAGTCCAGGCAGACGAGGGCCCGGTCGACCCATCCGGAGATCTGGTCGACGAAGAAGTCGGCCTCACCGACACCGGACCCGTCGATGTAGTGGTACACGCCGACGAGCTTGCCGGCGGCCAGGGCCTGCTCGACGGCCCGGACGCAGTCCGGGTTCATGTAGCCGGCGCCCTGGGTGGCCTTGACGATGATGAAATCGCACGGCACCCGGGTCAGGTCGATGCCGGCCTGATAGCTGGATATGTCGATGCCCTGCATGGTCATGCGGTGCCCTCCTTCTTTCCTGCCAGTGGGGGTGCGGGGTAGGGGGGCGGATCCTCTCGGGCCCGCCATTGGGGCCACCGGGTCCTCAGGTCGTCCCAGCCGGCCTGCCACTGCTGCTCCCGGGACGCGAGGGCCTGCACCTGCGTGCGGAGCCGGTCGGTCTCGGCCTCGAGGGCGGTGACCCTGCAGGCGAGGGCCTCGTAGGGGGCGGCCATGAGCTGCCGCTCGTGGTCGGCGGCCTGGATGACGGCCGCCTGCACCTGCCCACGGCTGCTGATACGGCCGCCGAGGACGCCGAGGAGCCCGGTGATGAGGGCGACGAGGACGGCGTCGGTGATCCACGGGGGCATCAGGCGCCGCCCTCCCACCGCGTGTCGGCGTCGACGCGGGCCCAGGCGCGGCCGAGGCCGGCGGGCTCGCAGGAGCCGCAGATGCGGGCGGTGAGCCGGTGCCAGGGGCCGGGCGGGTACCAGCCGTTGAGGAGCCGGAAGATGGTCGCGGCGCCCTCCTCGGCCTTGCGGCGTCCGGTGTGCCAGCAGATGACCGTGACATGCCTGCCGGCCTCGGTGGCGTAGGTGGAGACCTGGAGGCATGGCAGCCAGTCGGCGAGCCGCTCGTCTGAGGAGATGGTGTGCAGCGGCGCGAGCCGGGCCTGCACGAGGGCTGTCAGGTCGTCGGTGGTCTGGGCGTCTACCATGCTTGCCTCCTGATGAGGAGCCCGACGATTCCGGCCTTGCCCTTGTGGAGGGCGCCGTTCTGCACGTGGATTCGTATCTTGCACTGGTCGGGGTCTGCGGAGATGACCTTGAGCATCGTGTCGGCCGAGTCGTCCCAGTCGTAGACGGTGCACAGGGGGAACCATTTGCCGCCGGGCCGGACTGGGAGGCCTGAGAAGGTGAAGGTCATGTTGGCGCCGGCCTGCAGGTCTGCGCCGACGAGCGTCGAGAAGCATGTGCGGATCGCCGAGCCGTCGCCGATGATGCCGTCGAGGACGAGCGAGCCGGACGCGTTGACCCACAGCTGCGCCGCCTGTCCGTCGGCGGCGTCGGATGTCATGTGGATTCCGGTGGAGTCGAGGCGGAGGTGGCGCTCGTGCCCGGCCGGCTGGTCGGCGAGGTCGCTGATGATGGTGTTCTGGGCGCGGTCGTTCTGCACGATGGCGCGGCGCTGCTCGCCCCCGCCGTTGTCCGTCTGCCCGCGCCACTGCTCGATCACAGTCGTCCCGGCGCTGGTGGTCGACGGGTCGTACATCATCATTCTCGACACGCCCCACGACGTGCCGGCGGGGTGCTGGTCGGATGCGAGGGCGCGGCCGGGGCAGATGATGTCGATGGACGGGTCTTGGTATATCCAGTGCCTGTTCAGTCTGATGCTCGTGTCCTCCGCGTGCAGGACCGCGGACGGGCGGGTGGCGGCGCCCTCGGTGAGGGCGTAGTCGCCGGCTGTCAGGTAGAGACTCGCGTAGGTGTCGCGGAGGCCGGGGTGCGCCGTGCCGGAGTCGCCGGTGCGCTTCGACGTCAGGCTGGCGGCGCGGGCGTCGAGTATCACGTAGTTCTCGTAGCCCTCGACGTCGCCGACCACGCCGCCGATGTTGAACTGCGTCGACCCATTCGACAGGACCGTGTACCGCTCGGCCGACGGCACCTTGTCGGGCAGCCAGCCGGCCGTGTCCGACACGGCGACAAATCTCAAGTGCGGCGCCTGGAGGGCGCTGCCCTCGGTGACGGCCGACCAATCTTTCAGCCAGGCGCGGCCGATGTAGCTGGTGCCCCAGCTGTCGCCCTCGTGGGTCCAGCGCTTGTGGATGAGATCTGCGAGGACGGCGTCGCCGTCGATGATGTTGTTCTGCCCGTCGAGGCGGAGCGTCTGCCGCCCTTCGGCGTTGAATGCGGAGAACCCTGCGCCGTTGAACCCCACCTTCGGGTTGGTGAGCGACGTCCAGAATTCGTCGGAGCGGATGATTGCGGAGGCGATGGTGGATGCGGTGATGAGGCCGGAGTTCTGGACGGCGACGACCTGCCCCGCCGGCAGGGGGCGGCTCTCCCACGCGCCGGAGGCGATGGTCCATGTCGCGACCGGCGTCAGGTCGGCGTCGGATGCCACCTGGGTCCACCATGCGCCGTCCGGGTAGCCGGCCGGCGTGGTGGGCGGCTGGGTGGAGACGGTGTTCCATCTGCCCTGGGTGGAGACCCCGGCGGCCAGGTTGGCGACCTGCCCGGCGATGGTGTCGACCTGCTGCTGGGTCTGGCGGACGGAGCCGGCCGGGCTCGTCGTGGTGTGGATCTCGTTCGCGTCGACGGCGGCGGACTGCGCCTGCTGCCATGTGATGTCAGCGCCGGGCGGCACGGCCGACTGGCCGGCCGGTGCGGTCGATGCGGCGGCTGCGTCGCGGCGGGCGGCGGCTGCGGCGGCGGCGACCTGGCGGATGGACGGGTCGAGGTCGCGGCGTCGCATCAGTCCTCCTGCATCTTGACAGTGACGGCCTCGGTCGCCATGTCGTAGTCGGCCGCGATCGTCGTGGCGAGCACCTCGCGGCCGGCCGGCGGGGCGGGCCTGTCCGGGCCGTCCTCGAGGCGCGCGTACGAGCGGGTCGGGGGGACGACGAGGGTGACACGGTCCCCGACGCGCCAGTCGGTGACGGGCCGAGTGCCGGGCGCGCAGGCGTCGGCGGTGACCTGCCACTGCACTGCCGGGCGGGCTGCTGCGGCGAGGTCTGCGTCGATATGGTCGAGGAGGGTGCCGTGCTGGGTGACTGACTGGTACGACTTGGTCTGCTCCATGAGCGGGAGGCCGGCTGCGTGAGCCGCGGTGTTCTGGCGGACGTCCATGAGGATGTCGGCGTCCTCGCCGGCTCCGGTGGCCCATGAGCGCGTGTACATTTTCGACGCGTCGGTGGTGACCTTGGCGTCGACGATGTTGCCGGCTGGCCGGGTGGCGTCCCAGACGCGCTGGACGGCCTGCGGGATCTGCGGCTGCCCCTCGACGCCGTGGTGCACCTCGACGGTGACGTAGTCGGGCCGCATGCCGTCCGCCGGCGCGACGAACGCCGGCCTGAGGGCGACGTCAGGGCCGCCCTGGCACCCCGAGAGGTCGTCGATGAGCTTGCCGGCGCTGTTGTTGGACAGGTTTGATGCGGTGTAGGTGCGGCGGTGGCCGTCGTCGTCCGGCATGCCCTCCTGTGAGAGCTCGGGCCGGTAGGAGATGGGCAGTCTCCCGGCGGTGCGGGCTGTCGCGGTGCGGATGATGCGGTCGACGATGGAGCCGAGGCTCATGCGCGTCCACGTGACCTGCTCGTGCTGGAGGCCCCACGTTCCCGACGTTCCATCCCAGTCGCGCCATCCTGTGATGATGCGGCGGTCGAGGAGGGCGCGCAGGCCCTGGCCGGCGATGGTGGCCGGCATGCCGGCCTCGCCATGCGGGCCCATGTCTGCGGACGGCATCGCCGTGACGGGCCCGTACATGACGGGCATCCATCCGGCGCCGTCCGCCGCGTCGTGGCAGATGAGTGCTGAGGCGGCCCACGGGTACCACCAGCGCCGGGCGACGGTGTCGAGCCAGTCGCCCGGGCAGACGATGGCCCACGAGCCGGCTGCGCCGAGCTCGTCGGTGGCCTTGGAGCCGTCGAGGAGCGGCACCTGCGGGCCGATCCGGCCGGTGGTGGTCTCGCACAGCCAGGCGGCCCAGCTCATTCGACGGGCCCCGTATCCTGGACGCGGTAGTAGCCGACCTGGTACCCGTCGGCGCCGCCGAAGTGGTAGATCTCGGTGTCCTGCTGCTGCCACTGGCGGTGCCTGTCGATGCGGACCGTGTGCCGGCCGGCGTGCACCCAGCGGAACAGGAGCGTGTGCTGGCGGAGCACCCAGCGGCGGTCGACTGGCAGCTCGAACCTGACCGGGGCGCCGCCGTCGAGGCTGACGGACCAGAGGATGGAGGCCGGGTTGACCTCCGCCTTCGTGTCGGTGTGCAGCTCCTGGCAGATCTCGACCGCGATGCCGCGGTCCTGCGGCAGGGCGAAGCTCATCGTCGTCGACCAGTCCCCGGCGATCTTCGTGCCGGGCGCGGCGTTCTCCTGCCAGTAGGCGAGCTCGCCCAACCTGGCGCCGTACGGCATGGCGTAGCGGCGGTCGTATGCGCTCGTCGTCGCGGTCGTCGCCGTGCACCCGGCCGGGACGGTGCGCCTGTCGAGGATGACGGTGCCCGCCGGCGCGCCGCCGCGCCACACGTGCACGACCCCATCGGCGTCGGCGCCGATCGTGTCGGTAGCCGTCCCGACGGCGGGCGGGCTGGTGAGCGACGTGTCCGTGTCCCCCCAGGCCGTGTACACGGCGCCCGAGCCGGTCGACAGGACGCCCACGCCGGCGGAGACATGGTAGGCGAGGGTCGCGGTGCCGGAGACGGCCCCGCCGGACAGGATGGGCGACGAGGCCGAGTTGCTGTACAAGGCCGCGATGACCTGCTGGGCGGTCTGCGGTGTCGTCCTCTGCCCGGCCGAGTCGGCGGCCGCCCCGAGCTGCGCCATGGTGCCCCTCCTGCTGTCAGATGTAGGTGTCGTAGATGGTGATGTCGCAGCGGCACGTCGTGCCCTGCTGGAGGCTCTCGACGACCGGCTGGACCCGCCCGGCCGGCGGCACTGACCACCAGCCGCGGCCGGTGACGAGCTGCGTCCTGTCCCCGCCCTGCGACGCGGAGCCGGCGGCGAAGTCGAGCCGCACCGGCGCCTGCTCGGTGACGGCGCCCCGGTAGACGACCCAGTGGCCGAGGCCGTCGCCGAGGCGGAACCCGGAGGCCGCATTCCCCGACACGACGGCAACGGGCCACGCCTCCGCGCGCCCGGCGTTGGCGAGGGCGCCCGTGCCTCCCGGCCCGTCGACGCCCCAGTCGAGAAGCCCCGCCGGGTCGAAGAGCGGCCAGACCAGGCCGTAGTCGGCTCCGGGGGTCGTCACCTGGACGGTCCGCTCGGACCCGTAGAAGTGCGGGTCCTCCGCGTACAGGGGCAGCTCCCACTCGACGCGCGCCCAGTCGTCCTCGACGACCGGGGTGACCTTCGGGTCGCCGTCGAGGCGGGCCGTGCACCAGCGCACGCCGACGCCGGTGGTTCGGCGGACGTCGACTGCGCGGCCGTCGTCGCCGATGGCCGTCAGTGTGTCGATGAAGCCAACGGCGGCGGCCTGGCCGGGGCCGAACCAGACGCCTCCGATGGTGAGCTCCCTGCCGGGCCGGCGGGCCCCGGACTGGACGGTCCCGGCGCCGAGGCGGCTGGTCTTCGTGGAGTCGACGCCGAGGCCGCCGTCGAGGGCGGCCGAGGAGGTCCACAGGTTGAACTGGTCGGCGGACGTGTCAGGCCTCCTCGTGGCCGTCAGGCGGTTCGGGCCGTCGGTGATGGTGATGATGTCCGTGGGGCTCATGAGAATGCTCCGGCCATCTCGTGCCTCCAGTCCTCCATGTCTCGGCGGACGGAGCGGCCGTCGTCGTAGTAGGTGGGGCTGAACACGTATGTCGCGCCGGCCCCGGCCGAGCCGAGCTTGTCGTTGGGGATGACCTGCTCGCCGCCGTGGAAGCGGATGAGCTCGGGGCCGTTCTCGCCGACCCAGGCGAGGCCGCGGCGGGCGTTCGACGTGCCGCGGGCGTAGCCGACGTAGCCGCCACCGGAGCGCATCGACACGATGCCTGGAATGTTCTCCGGGCCGCCATAGCGGGCATTGACGTAGTGCCACCACGCCAGGAGCTGGTCGACGGCGCCGAGCCAGTTGTCGAAGCCGGGGTGCTTGTACGCCTCGAACGTCGGCAGAATGAACTGCATCAGACCCGCAGACGGGTGCCCGGCCGCCGCGTTCGAATCCCAATTGTTCTGGATCGTCGGGTTGAACCCGGACTCCATCTTCGCGACCGTGGCCGCAATATTCTTGTACGGCGCCATCTCCGGGATGATCGCGACCGCGGTCTCCCACCACCCGTCGAACGCCGCCGAGCCGGACCCGCCCCCGAACCAGTCCGACAGGTGCTTCTTCACCCATTCGCCGATCGCCTCAGCGACATGCCGCGGGACACCCTTGATGACTTCGACCCAGCTGGACGAGCCGAGCCCGTCCATGAGGTTCCCGATCAGGCCCTTGAAAAAATCGACCGGCCCCTTGACGAGATTCTTGATGATATCCGCGATACTCGGGTCCTGCATAGTCCCCAGGTCATGCCCGCCAATCGCGTGCTTCGCGTCGCCGACGAAGCCGCCCTTGTCGTAGCCGCGCCAGGTGCGCATCGCCTCGACGACCCCCGGGCCGCCCCAGCGGGCGACGTCGGCCTGGGACCAGACGACTTCGCCCTTGTGGACGACGCCGGCCGGCTGCAATCTGCCGCCGGGGCCGGTGTAGCCGCCGACGGCGAAGTCAACGTGGGGGACGTCGGCCTGGTCGGCGCCGAACTTGCTGGCCACCTTGTTGTAGGCGTTGACAATTCCGGCGACGACGGTGTTGACGACGAACCTGACGGGGACGGCCGCGATCTCCTTGATCGCGTCCCACGCATTCCGGATGCCGTCCCGCATCACATTGAACGCGGTGATGACATTGTCCTTGACGCTGTTGAAGGCGCCGACGACATGGTCCTGGAACCATCCGACGACGGGGCTCACGATTCCGTCACGGATCCAGTTCCATATATCGCGGAACCGGTCGGAGAGCCACCACAGGGCTCCGTTGATCGCGTCCCAGACGCCCTGGAAGATCGGCACGAGCGTGCCGGAGAACCAGCCCGCGACCGCCTCGACCGCGGCCTTGATCCCGTTCCATGCCGGCTCGAAGATGTTGTGCCACAGCCACTCGAGAGCCGCTTTGATCGCGTCCCAGACGCCCTGGAAGATCGGCACGAGCGTGCCGGAGAACCAGCCCGCGACCGCCTCGACCGCGGCCTTGATCCCGTTCCATGCCGGCTCGAAGATGTTGTGCCACAGCCACTCGAGAGCCGCTTTGATCGCGTCCCACACGGCCTGCAGCGCCGGGACGAGCGTGCCGGAGAACCAGCCCGCGACCGCCTCGACCGCGGCCTTGATGCCGTTCCATGCCGGCTCGAAGATGTTGTGCCACAGCCACTCGAGCGCCGGGGCGACGACGTTCTGCCAGACCGCGACGAGACCGTCCCACATGAGCTGCATCGGGGTGAAGAAGATCGCGGCGGCAACCTTCAGCCCTTCCCATATGCCTTGGAAGATCGGCACGACGGTCGTCTGGAACCAGTTCACGACGGCCGAGGCGGCGTCCTTGATGCCGTTCCACACGCCGGAGAAGAACCCGCCGACGGCGGCCGCGCCGGCGGATATGCCGTCCCAGACGGCCTGGAAGATCGGCACGACGGTCGTCTGGAACCAGTTCACGACGGCCGAGGCGGCGTCCTTGATGCCGTTCCACGCCGCGTTGACGATGTTCCGGAACGTCTCGGACTTGTTGTAGGCGAGCACGAGGGCGCCGCCGAGGAGGATGAGGAGGCCGACGATCTTCACGATCGGGTTGGCGTTCATCGCGGCGTTCACGAGCTTCTGGCCGATGGCGAACGCCTTCGACGCGACGGTGGCGCCCTTCATCGCGGCCGAGTTGACCTTGTACCCGGTTGCAGAGATCGTCGCGGCGGCGCCCGACGCTGTCATGCCCTGGCGGAGCATGCTGAACGCTGAGACCCCAGTCACGACGAAGGACCGGACGGTCTTGATGATCTGGAACCCCTTGTAGGCGAGCACCGCGGCACCAACGGCGGCGGCAACCTTGGCGAGCACGGGCAGTAGGTTCTGGTGCTCGGACACGAAGTCGACCACGGCGGAGACGACGGAGACGATGACCGGGGTGAGGGTCATGATCGCCGAGATGATGCCTGGCAGCGCGTCGGCCGCCATCTGCGCCAGGTCGGGAAGGATCTGCGCGACGAGGCCGATGATCTGCACGACCACAGGGGTGAGCGCCAGCGCCGCCTGCACGAGCGTGGGCAGGACCTGGGAGGCGGCCTGGATCAGATCCGGCAGGAGCTGCCCCACCGAGCCGATGATCTGCGGCAGCAGCCCGATGAGCTGAACGAGCGCGTCCGACACGGCCGGCATCGCCGCCGCGAGCGACTGCCCGAGCACCTGCCCGAGCTGCCCGAAGCTTCCGGCCGCCGCCTGTGCGGCCGCCGTCAGCTGGGGGCCGAGCGCATCCATGGACGGCTGCAGGGCGGCCGTCACCTGGTCGATCACCGGGATCAGCCCGGTGAACAGCACCTTCAACGCGTCCAGCGCCGGCGTCGCCACCGACGCGCCAAGCCGCGACAGGGCCGCCTGCACGTTCGCGAGGGCGCCCTGGAAGGTCTCGCCACCCGCTTGGGCGGCACCACCCAGCCCGGCCTGCATGGCCGACGCGAACGTCGCGAAGTCGATCTGCCCCTTGGAGACCATGTCGGAGACGTCCGCGGACGTCACCCCGAGCTGGGACGACAGGAACTGCAGCACCGGCACGCCGGCGCTCGTGAGCTGGAGCAGGTCGTCGCCCTGCAGCTTCCCGCGCGCCGCGACCGAGGAGAAGATCGCGCCGACGTCCGACAGCGACTTCCCGGAGATCTGGGCGGTGTCGGCGACGGTCGTCAGGACCGTCTGCATCTGCTGGCCCGAGTCGACGCCGGCCGCAGACAGCGCCGCGGCCACGGACGCGGCGTCCCCGAGCCCGTAGGCGGTTCCCTTCACCGCGGCGAGAGCCGACGTCATGATCGTCGAGACGTCGTCCGCCGAGTGCCCGAGGCCGGTCAGCTTCGCCTGGGCGTTCTCGATGTTCAGGGCCCGGTCGATGCCGCCCTTCGCGGCCAGGCCGGCGACCGCCGTGCCGATCCCGACGGCCGATGCGGCGACGGCGCCCATCGCCGCTGCGCCGACCTTCGCGACCGTCGAGAACGCTCCGGACAGGCCGCCGGAGATGTTCTTCTGCGCGGCCGAGGTGTTGACGGAGCCGAGCTCCTTCTCGATCGCGGACCGGAACCCGTTCATCGACGGGCTGATCTGGATCCACGCCGTGCCGAGGTTGAGAGCCACTGGTCCCCCTGGAGGAGTCGTCTGGGGGAGCGTGCGGCCGCACTGGCTCGGGCCGCCGGCCGGCGCGTCAGCCGCCCATGGCGGCGATACGGGCGGCGCGCCTCGCGTCCGCGGAGCGGTGGTCGGTGGCGGCCTGGCCGGCGGCGCGCTCATTGGCGAGCCAGCCGGGCTCGGGTGGCCTGGGCGGTGTGACCTGTCTGCCGGCGAGGTCGGAGCGGACCGCAGTCAGCATGCCGACGATCGCGTGCGTCTCCGCCGTCCACGCCCCGCCGCCGCCGACGGCGACCGCGAGGCGCGAGCCCGGCGGGAGCTGCTCGATGAGCAGCCAGCACCGGCGCGGCGTCATCGCGCCCGTGTACAGGTCGGCGAGGTCGACGCCGTACTCGGACTGCAGGTCCGCCTCGATCTCCCGGCCGTACGCCGCGAGGACGGCCGGGAGATCGATCAGTTTCCCTGGGCCGCCTGGGTCAGCGCGGCCACGAGGACCCGCTGGACGACGCTGTTGCGGACCTTGCCGGACTCGTCACGAGCCGCCTCGATGATGCCCTCGCGGGTCCCCTCGTCGAACTCCTGCATGACAGGCATCGCGAAGCCGGCGTACACCGCCTGGACCGCCTCATAGCTGTCGACGAGAGACCGCGGAACCTGGAAGCGCAGCGAGACCCCGGCCACCTCCGAGCCGATCTCCACGTCGACCGGCTGGTCGAGCGCCTCGGCCCGGGCTGCGTGGTCCTGCGGCAGTTTGGCGCCGGCCTTCACGGCGGCGGCGCGGGTCTGGGATGCCATGCGGCTGTCCTCCTGGGTGGCGGGGAGCCGGGGGAGTGGGGCCCGGGCCGGGGGGCTCCCCTTTCAACCCCCGGCCCGGGCCGGTCAGTGGCCGGCCGGCGTGGAGCCGGCGGCGGCGGGCAGCATGCCCGGGGAGTTGGTCATCACGCGGTAGTCCTTCATGATGTCGAGCGTGCAGGGCAGCGAGGAGAAGCCGCCGGGCTTGTCGCTCATCTTGTCGCGCTCGGACAGGTCGAGCGCCGGGAAGACGTAGCGGTACTTGATGCCGTCGTGTGCGGTGTCGTAGGTGTCCCACACGCCGCACAGGTGCTCGATCTTGCGGCTGTGGGCGGCGGTGAGTTCGACATACTCCTTGTGGCCGTCGGGGGCGTCTGGGTCGGTGAGGCGGGTGTCGCCGTCCTTGGCGGAGAGCAGCCACTTGAGCAGCTGGAGCTTGTGCTCCAGGATCTCGGCTTTGAGCGTCGACTCGGAGGAGTCCATGTAGACGACGACGTTGGCGTGGCCCTGGTGGCCCTGGAGGGCCTTCTTGGAGTCGTCGGCGCCGCGGGTGACGCCGTCGTCGGACAGCCAGCCGGCGGCGATGAGATCGCTGGGAATGTCGGTGTACAGCTTCAGGCTGGTGAGCTTCGACGCGGCCGAGACCGGGCCGAGGTAGAGGGAGTCGTTGTCCGAGCCGCCGATGAAGACGTTGTCGGTGTTGACGGTCGAGGAGGGCATTGGTAGCTCCTTACTGAACGATGGTGGGGAGCTGGTAGGTGGCGGTGGCGCGGGCTTGCGCCGTGTCGGGGTCGGGCGACTCCTGGGGCGCTGTGCCGGTGACGGAGGTGACCGGCAGCGGCGAGGCGGGCAGGGCCCGCATGATCTCGTCCACATCCATGGCGAGCCTGGCGGCGCGGCCGGGGCTGGCGGCGTAGGAGTCGACGGTGATCTGGACGGTGTAGGCGACCCTGCTGTGTCGTCCGGCGCCGCCGGTGACGATGAGGCGCACGAACCGGTCAGGGGCGGCGGCGTCGGGGCGGGTGGAGACGACCGGGACGTCGAGCCGGGCGGCGAGGTGGGCGAGGAGCAGCTGCTTGAGGTCGGGCGGGCGCATCAGACGCCGCCTCCGACAGCGGACTCGAGGGAGTGGTGCTTCGCCTGGTCGGCCCGGGCGCGGCCGGTGGCGGTCCAGATGCGGCCGGAGACGCGCTGCGGGCCGTGCTTGAGGGTGTGCTCGTAGCCGTCGGGCAGCCGGGCGGCGACGGTGTCGGTGGCCTGGCCGATCATGCTGGCCATGTCGCCTCCTTCAAGGAGCTGTCTAATGGCCGCGTAGTCGAGGTGCAGCCTGGTGCGGGCCATGCTGTCTCATCTCCCTTCGACGGCTTTGAGGGCGGCGGCGGTGCCGAGCGGCCAGTGGGCGGGCCGGCCCTCCACCTGCCATGTGGTGCCGTCGACGGTGAGGCGGTCGGCGGGGGCGACGTCGACGCGCCGCCCGGGCCAGTAGACGGTGGGGGTGGAGATGACCGCGGCCGTGCCGGGCTGGACCGGCTCGGACGTCCCGCCGGGCGCGAAGAGGGCGTCCGGGAGGGGCTGGTCGTCCCACTGGCCCGGGACCGGGTCGCCGTACTGGTCGGCTCCGGCCGGGGTCTGCCGGTGGCGGATGACGGTGACCGTCCAGGCGTCGAGCATGGATGCCACTGCGGGTCACCCCCTGCCGGTGAGCAGGTCGGCCTGCCATGCGGTCTGCGGCGGGATGCCGAGGAGGCGGCGGTGGGCGCGGGTGAGGATCATCGTGCCGGACGGGGACGACAGGGTGGCGTTCACCGTGAAGGGGCCGGTGGTCTGGGTGATGGCGGTGGCGCCGTCGACGGGGCCCGAGGTGAGCGCCCAGTGGGCCATGTCGCAGGCGACGTCGGCGGCCAGGTCGGGGTCGAGGGCGCCGTCGGTGATGCGCTTGTCGACGTCGACGCCGGCGCGGGCCGCTTCGGCGCGGATGATGCGGGATGCCTTGGCGAGGAGGGCGGCGAGTCGCTGCGGGTCGGTGGCGGGGCCGTGGAGCGCCTCGTAGTGGGCGGTGTCGGCGAGTGGCTCAGACATCGGTCTTCCGCCGGCGCTTCGCCTGGCGGGCCTCGTCCCCGGCCTCGTCCCCGGCCTCGGGCCCGGCCTCGGGCCCGGCCTCGGGCTCGGCGATGGTGACGCCGACGGTGGAGAGGTGGGCGAGCTGGGTGCCGGTCAGGTCGCCTTCGTAGCTGGCGGTGCCGTCGGCGAATTCGATGCGCGGGCTGGTGACGAGCAGGTTCGGGTGGTCGGCGGAGATGAGGTCGGGCATGGCTGCTCCATTCCGGGCGGGTGTCAGGCGGTGGCGGCCGGCGGGTGGCGGGCCCGCCGGCCGGGCGGGTGTCAGGCGGTGGCGACGGTGAGCTTCCCGTGGGCCTTCTCGTTGCCGTAGCGCAGGCCGATCTCGCCGTAGATCTGGACCTTGTCGGCGGCGCCGGTCTTGGCGAGGGGCTCGGCGAAGAAGTGGCCCTTGCCGGGGACGTCGAGGAAGCACGGGTAGAGCTCGTCGAGGCTGGCGACGAGGACCGTGTCCTTCGGAATATAGCGGTCGAGGACGAGGTTGCAGGTGCCGAAGTCGGTCTCGATGGTCTGGAGGTTGACGCCGCCGACGTTGCGGGTGGCCTCCTGGTAGCGGGCGTCGGTGACGAACGCCCTGGTGAGGGCGCGCTTGAGGGTGGAGCCGACGAGGATGGTGGCCGTCTCCGAGGCGGTGAGGCCGCCGTTGTCCCACACCTTCTGCATGAGGTCGAGGACGTCGTTCTGGTCCAGGTTGGCGGCGGTGTGGGTGGTGGTGGCGACGTTCGTGGTGATCGCCGCGAGGAGGCCGCGGGTCTTGCGGGGGGTGGCCGCGTCGGTGGGCAGCTGGTAGGTGCCGGTGATGAAGGCCTTCTCGATGTCGCGGGCGATCTGTTCGAGCTGGCGGGCGATCTGCCAGGACAGTTCGTCGGCGGTGATGGTGGTGTCGCCGACGCGGATGAAGGCGGCGCCGTCGGTGGTGACCTGGCTGGTGGCGCCCTGGCGGGTGTAGGTGACCTCGACGGCCTCCTGGTGGATCTCGAGGACGTTGGACGCCTGGTAGCGGGTCCGCTCCTCGCCGTTGGGCGCGGCGGCGCCCTCGAGGCGCTGGCGGGTGTCGTCGGCGTCGCGCAGGTCGTAGCCCTGCCAGGCGAAGACCGTGGAGGCGACCGACTGGCCGCCGGTGAGGCCGCCGATCGTCGACAGCAGCGGCGTGTCGGTCGGGCTGGCGCCGAACAGCTCGCCGACGTAGTTCGGGAGATTGTAGGTGGTGGCGGCGCCGGTGATGCCGGGCATGATCGCTCCTTCTGTGGTAGAGGAGGGGAGCTCTTACTGTTTCTTGGTGCCGAGCTTGGCGGCCTTGAGGAGCATGCTCTTGGCCTTGTCGCCGGCCTTCTCGGCGGCGACGATCTGCTCGTCGATGGTGAGGGTCGCCGGCCGTGCGGGTGTCGCGGTCGACTGGATGCGGCGGTTCGCCGCGGGGGCGTGCGGGGGCGGCGTCTTCTCGGCGGCCCAGGCGGCGAGCCGGTCGGCGTAGGCGCTGATGTCGTCTCCGGGGCCGGCGAGGAGGTCGGCGGGGATGCCCTTGGCGGCGGCGACCTCGAGGGTGGCGGCGCGGGCCTCGGCGGCCTTCGCGCGGGCCTCGGCCCGGGCGAGCGCGTCGGCCTGTTTCTGGGTCTCGGTCTTGGAGGCCTCCTCGATCTCGTCGAGGCGCTGGCGGGCCTCGTAGTTCTCCTTGGCCCGGTCCTCCCACTTGCGGGCGTGGGCCTTGAGCTTGTCGTACTCGGCCTTCCAGTCGGGCTCGGGCGCGGGGGCCTGCTGCTCGGGCTGTTCGGCGGGCGTGGCGGTGGTGTCGGGCATGACGGGTCCTTCCGTGCGGATGGTTGGGTGCCGGCCGTGCGGCCGGGCATGAGAAGACCCCGCGCCGCGGGCGGTGCGGGGTCGGCGGGTGGGCCAGGGTGCAGCGACGGCGGCTGGCCTGCCCGAGGCTTCGCGCCAATGGGGGGCTGGCTGCCGCCGTCGTGGTCATGATATCACTGCGGGAGTCTCAGCAGACTCCCGTCGTGGCGGACGATGATCATCTTCTTGATCGCGGACTGGCCGAGAAACCGTCTTGTCGCCTGCGCGATGGCGGCGTCGTCGGGCAGGCCGCACCTGGCCAGATCGAGCACGATGCGGTGCGACTGCTCCTTCGCGCGGGCGAACTGGCTTTCGATGGTGCTCTTCTCGGAGCTGCCCGTCGGGCTCTTCATCTCCCATACGCCCTCGTCGCCGTCCGGGCCGTCGATCTCGACGTCCGGGTTCTTGGCGCCGGGCGTGCAGGAGACCGGCCTGAACCTGATGTTCATCCCGGCGGCTGCGAGGCGCTCGGCGGTGTCCATCTCGTGCGGTGCGACGGTGAGGCCGTCGGGGACGGTGATGCTGCCGCGCTTGGGGCGGACGCCGTCGGTGTACCGGTCGGGGTGCTGGCGGCGCATCTCGGCGAGGATCACGGTCTCGTCCGTGGTCTTCGCGGCGGTGCGGGCCTGCTGGTACTGCTTGTACAGCGCGCCCGGGTCGTAGCCGTCGATGGTGGGCGTGCGTTTCGACCAGGACGGGACGATGGCGCAGTCGCACCGGTCGTGGTAGCGGCCCCCGCGCTTGCGTTGGGATGCCGTCTCCTTGGATCGGTACACCCAGCCGCGGGAGGCGAGCATGGAGCAGAACGCGCACGTCTTCGGGCCGCGCGGGATCCGGGCGTAGCGGACGTCGGCCGGGTCGGCGTCCATGTTGCGGTCGATGGTCTGGCGTCCGGCGCCGAGGATGTGCCGCTGGAGGACGCCGCCGAGGCGGGAGGCGAGGGCGTCCGGGTCCCCGTTGCGGAGCTGGTAGCCGGTCGAGGCGCGGAGGGCGTCGCTGCTGATGGTGTCGTCGACGAGGGCGGTGAAGCCGTCGGCGAGGCCGTCGGCGGCGCGCAGCTCCTCGTACCAGTCGGCTGCGGCCGCGGCGGCGACCGTCCCGTACTGCTGAGCCAGGGCCTCCATGTAGGCGGCCAGGGCCTCGGCGGCGCCCGGCTGGGACAGGTCGAGTCCGGCCAGGAAGCCGGCGAGCTGGCGCTCGGCCGCGTCGACTGCCGCCCGGGCGGCGTCGGTGTAGCGGGTGACGTCGGCGCGGTCGACCATCGGCTACGCCTCCTCGAGCGCCTCGGCCTTCTCCTCCGGCAGGCGCAGTGACACCGGGACCGCGCCGGTCGTCCTCGCTCCTGCGAGGCCTAGCCCTGCCGCGGCGCCGGCGGGGTCGGCTCCGGCGCGGACGGCGACGCCGAGGGCGTCGAATCTGGCTTTCCGTCGGGCCGGGGCTGGGCTGTCTGGTTCTGCGGCTGGGTGAGGGCGGCGAGCCGGTCGAGGGTGGTGCCGGCCTCGGCGCGTTTCTTGTCGGCCATGAGCCTGTCGATCTCGTCCTGGGAGTAGCCGAACTTCTCGAGGACGACGGGGCTCTCGGCGAGCCAGCCGATGGCCGAGATCTGCTTCGTGATGGCATCGGAGCGGCTCACGATGGACGGCCGCGACGGGTCGCCCCAGCGGGTGCGGGCGTGCCGGAGCCCATCGGGCGGCGCGGTGAGGCCGTCGCGGAGCATGACGGCGTCCTGGTAGACGCGGGCGAGCGGGCCGGACCATGTCCTCATGGTGCGCTCGGCCTTGATGCAGAGGTCCTCGCGGCTGGCCGCGATTGCCTCGGCCGACGACGGGTTGTCCTGGACGATGCCGAGGGAGCTGAGGGGCAGGCTGGTCGCGCCGGCGAACTCGCAGGCGAGCTCGCGGAGCTGGTCGACGAGGGGCTGGGCGGACTGCTGCGGGATCCAGTCGACCTCGGGCAGCTCGCCCTCCTCGTCGCGGCTGAGGCCCTTGACCGCCCCGAGCCTCCACGACCACTCCTTGAGCTGGGCGAAGACCTCTTGGTCGACGCCGCGCAGGAGCATGCCCGGCCCGGTGAACAGCTCGCAGGCGAGGTCGTCGCGGAGAACGGTGCGCATCGCCCGCTGGGTGATGGACATGACGTCGCGGCTGATCCGCGAGCGGCCCATCGGCCTGTCGAGCGTCGGCTCGTACGGGAGGGCCTCCATGGGGACACGTCCGAGTCGGTGCCCGATGACCGCCTCCGGGTACCAGCCTGCGCCGGCGGTGGCGAGGTGGACGATCTCGTCGGGCGTGTACAGGGTCATCGAGGTCGGGGCGCCGAGGTCGTCGACGTCGTCGACGGTGAGGCCCGCGGCCAGGCGGCGGCGGGTGCGGTCCCACAGGGCCGCGCCCCACTGGGCGGAGCGGCCTGCGACGACGACGTCCGGTTCGCCGGAGGCGGTGTCGCCGGGGCAGGCGGTGACGAAGGCGACGGACTGGGTGAGGGCCGAGATGATGATCTGGCCGATCTCGACGTCGAAGTTGTTGGCGTCGAGCAGGTCGGTGAGGCCGTACTGGTCGGCGTCGCTGGGGCCCTGGTCGACGCCGTCCCAGGAGATGCGGTCGGCGAGGGCCGTGACGGCCTTGGCGGGCCAGCCGACGACGACGCCGATGAGGTCGACGAGGTCGTCGGGGACGGCGACGCCGAGGTTGTCCGGGCGTATCTTGCCGTCGGCGTAGCGCTGCCGCAGTGCGTTGCGCGGCTGCTTGACGCGCCACAGCTCGACGAGCTTGTCGAGGAGCCCCTGCTTCCCGGCCGGCAGGCCGGGGACGCGGGGCGCGGCGAACAGGATCGGGTGGCTGAGGAGCTGACTCCTGACGGAAACCATCAGACGAGCACCTCCTGTTTCCTGCCCGGCCTGCGTCTTGTGGCCTTCGCCGCCCATGCGGCCATGGAGACTGCCTCGAGCGGTGTCTCGTCGCCGTCTGGCGTGGTGGCCTCCCAGCCGAAGGCGCCGTCGACGCGGCGCCGCTTGCGGTCGCACACGGCGACGGACGAGTCGAGGACGTCTCCGGGCGCCGTGCCGGCCGGGTGGGTGACCGCGCCGTTCCTCAGCCCCTCCATGAGCATGGAGCAGGACGCGAGGTAGTCGGCCGTCGTCGCCTGGTGGATGAGGCGCTTGGGGACCCCACGGGCGTGCAGGGCCTCCGCGAGCGCCGGGCCGCCGGATCCGCCGAGGATCTCGATGACGGCTGTGCGGCGCCATCTGGCTGCGAGCCAGTCCGCGACCGGTGCGACGCCGGCCTCGGCGCCCCCGGTCTGGGAGCCGATGACGTTGACGTGGATCCCGCCTGCGTGCTTGACCGCGCCGGCCATGGCCTGCCGCTGCGCGTCGGCGCTGAATGCGACGGCGAAGCATCTGACGCCGTCGGCCGGCGGGGGCGCTGCTGTCGCCTTCCAGAGCTGGTCGCTGATGGCGCGGCGGGCGCCGACGCCTGCCGGCCAGAGGCCGAGGCGTTCGCGGGCGAATCCGGCCTCGGAGAGGCTCTTGCGCTCGGAGCGGATCACGGACTCGAGGAGTCGGCCGGATCCGAGTCCGGGGTTGACGGCGCGGATGAGCTCCCAGTCGTCCGGGTCGGTCTGGCGGCGCGGATCCGGGGACCACTCGTGCCAGCACATGCCGCCCGGGTGCTCGTCGATGGCCTGGCGGCGGAGCCTGGTGAAGGCTTCGCCGACCGAGTTGGGGCCGGGGACCGTGCCCGTGTAGATGATCTGGGGGTTGCCCAGCGGGGCTGAGCTGACGGTCGAGATCATCGCCTCGAGGGCGTCGTCGGAGAGCTCCTGGGCCTCGTCGATGACGATGGCGTCGACGGTGAAGCCTCTGGCGGATCCGCGGGATCTGGCGACGAGCTCGATCGAGCCGCCGTTGTCCAAGTAGACGGCCTCTTGGCCGTTGACGTTGCGGATCGACTCGACGAGGGTGTTGAGCTCGGGGAACTTGGCGGCCGGGTCGTTCGCCCGGTCGCCGAAGAAGTGCTTGAGGCGCTTGAAGTGCTTGCGGGCGGTCTTCATTTCGTGCGCCGTGTGGAGGATCTTCTCGCCGAGGCCGACGACCCCGAAGAGCTCGCGGATCTCGAGGCAGGCGTTCTTCCCGTTCTGCCTCGGCAGGGTGAGTCCGCAGGTCATGGCCTTCCACCGGTTGGAGCGGTCGGCGGCGAGCCAGTCGTCGAGGACGAGGCGCTGCCAGTCGTCGGCGACGAGGCCGTAGTCGGCGGCCAGTGCGCAGGCCTCCGGGCCGAAGGTCTTAGCGGGTCTTGCGGGCGCGAGCCGCAGCCGCGGCACCTGACTGCTTAGCGGCCAGCCTGGACTGGAAATCGACGAGGCCACTTGGCTTGGCCTCCTTCGGTGGTGCGGCGACGGTCGGGTCTGCGGCCAGCTCGGCGATGAGGGCGCGGGCCTCTTTGAGGAGCTGCGCTCTCGACGGCGGGTCGGTCGCGGAGATGGATTCGACCGCCACGTCGAGGAGCCGGCGGCGCTCGGCGGCCGGGTCGAACGGCGGCTCCGGCGGGGTTGTCTTCTTTCTCGGCATCCGCGTCACCCCTTGCCGCCCCCAGGCCGGCACCGGGGGGGTATTTCGCTTTGCATATGGAGGTCTTGGAGCCTGAGGGGGAGGGGATACCCCCCCAGGTGTCAACGCGACGCGCCGGTCACCAGGCGAAGTCGGTTGTCGCCTCGCGCGGCGTTTGCCGTTTCAGTTCCCGGCCGGCGCCGCGCCGGATGTTGCATCGCCTACACAGGACGCGGCCGTTGTCCATGGTCTCCTGCCCTCCCCACTTGCGGGGAAGGATGTGGTCCGGCTCGGCGCTGTTTGGCTTCATGCCGTGCTCGTAGTCCAGCACGACGCCGCACGACGGGCAGCAGGTGACGCCATCGGCTCGCCCGCGAGCCAGCACGCGGCGGCGCCAGTGCTGGTAGGCGGCCGTGCCCGTCCTGCTCGTCGCCATCAGCACCTCGAATGATGAGCTGGGCTGCGGGCCACACCCCAAGCATCCGCAGCCCAGCCCGCTTGGCGG
>ERZ772964.165-NODE-165-length-33275-cov-11.4387_pt1 | contig 33275 bp, 29 predicted proteins | sample MGYA00580675_ERZ772964 | MGnify/ENA primary metagenome ERZ772964 (study PRJEB29015, sample SAMEA2737941) | human oral metagenome | biome: human oral; feature: human-associated habitat; material: dental | place: China | collected 2139 ... | reverse complement strand
ATGTTAATATAGCTAAGCTATCCAACAAACTGATTAATAACGAAGTTAACAATCGCATAAGCTACGAGCGCCACTATGAGACCAACAACAGCGTACAAAATCGTATCTTTTGCCCCTTTTACTGCACTCTGGTCACCATTTGATGTCGCATAGCGAATACCGCCAACGATAATCATAATGACAGCAACTGCGCCAAGAATAAAGAGCATAATATTTGAAATCGTTGCCGCAATATCACTTACCGAACTACTAGATGAACCTGTTGAACCAACACCATCTGCACCTTGCCTAATACAATCTTTAGCGGATGAACACTCCGCATACGCAGCAGGCGATAGACACAATGTAGTTACACTAATGATAGCAACAGCTATAGCCGCTATCTTTTGTCGTAATTTCATATAAACTTTCTCCTTTAATTTTATAAACTATTGATAATATATGGCACAATCACCGAAGCAGACGCTGCCAAAACAAGACCAACAACAGCGTACAAAATTGTTTGACGCGCCTTCTTGACTTGCGCAGGGTCGCCTCGAGAAACTACAAACTGAAAGCCAGCAACGATGATAACGACTATTGAAATAGCTGCGAGCGCGCCAAGTGCAACGCGAATAACTCCTGCTACTGTGCTATCACTCGTATCTTTTGATAAGCTGTGCTCAGACGCGATAGAACAGCTTGTATTATCCAACCCAAGCTGTGAACAGTTCGTTAGTTCAACCGCGGATGCAGGGAAGGCAAATACCAATGCAAGCCCCACTGCTATGATAGCTGCCACATATAGATTCCTTATCATTGAATAGCCCCCAGAACTATCACTGTAATTGTATATGCAGTAAATATAACTACTAATCCAATAACACCCCCCAAGAGGGTATTCTTTGCGCGAGCCAACCGTTGTGGATCATCTTGCGACAGCGTATAGAAAAAACCTGCAACAACAACGATAGCAACAGCAATCATACCTGCCCACAAATACACTGTTGTCAGAATATTTGAGAGTGAAATGTTTTTTGTGTCACCCGAAATTGCAACCGAGGTCGAATTACTGCCACCAGAAGTCTCGATTTTAGTCGCTGCCAAAATAAGCGCCTGCCATACCGTCATTTTATCGCGGCCCCTATTGCATTTACAATTGATGCTGCCAGCAACGCGATTACCATACCAACCAGTGCATTTGTAATCGTTTTTTTGGCAGCAGTCATACCCTCTGGAGAACCGCTACTCGTCATATAACCAAATCCACCCCTGATCAGAAAACCAATCGCTACATACGCCACGATAACTAATGCTGCCCGTATTACATTTGAGATAATTTTAGCACCAGTTTTTACAAAATCAGTTTTTGCAGCACCACCCTCAACATACGTAATAGGCGTAAATGTACAGCCACCATCGCCGCCGTGCGCCATTAGTCCACTATACCACGGAGGAATCCCGAAGACACTTTGCTCACATGAATCGTCCTTCGGATTAATTGCTTTAGACCCGAAAGCCGGCCCCACGGCCCCTCTTGATTTTGAGGCCTCCTTCGCCGAGCTTGTTCCTAATGCCACCTCCGCCGATCCTTTCATTTCTCCAGCTAAGCAAACTGAAGACGTGTTGATGAATGTCATGATCGCCAGTACAACACTACACTTAAAGATCCGTTTCATCAGTTGAACACTCCACCTGGTATCAACCAATTAAGCCCTAAGTACATGAGGCTAAATGCTATTATACCAATAACTGTATTAAGTATAATCTTTTTTGCTCTCATAACCTGCTCACTATTACCTTGGGCACTTGAATACAAAATACCCGCGAATATCATTGATCCAATTGCCGCCAAGCCGACAAGTGCTATCATAATATTTAACACCCAAATAAGTAACTTCCAAACCCCTGTACCTGATATACCATCTTTACTACCAGTCTTTGCAGCATCACAAATTTCTTTTGGTAGAACCGCACACTCAAGACTCTTTTCTTCTTCTGCGAATGCAGGCGTTGCAAAACTGACAAAACCAACAAGACTGACAGCCGCTATCGCTATAATGGCAAATCTATGTTTCATTTTCTTAATAGCTCCTGCACTTTAGTTTACCCAGAAAACCCCCAATGTGCAACTATTTTGTATTTTTCACTGTTGATTTTATAATAATTGACTTTTTAGCATAGAAATGTTACCATAAAGACGGTATGTGGGATTTGTGGAGACATTTCACGCGAGGGAGTATATCCTGGCGTCGTTTTTCGTTATTAGCCACATCTATGATGATGGCTATATTTGTCGTTGTCGCTACATTTACCCAAACCGCTTATGCTGCCGATGTAACACGAGCCAAAGATGCTAGCACTGTACGCTATGAAGGTGATGATTACCGCCGCATTGACAAAGACAGCTTCAAAACAGATAAAAAAACAAAAGATTTACCGATTGTTAGCTCAGGTGCATTTGATGGCTATCAATTCGTTGACAAAGACAATAATTTACATTTAATCTTGACGGATGATGATGCGTCAAAGGCTACATCGGGAAAAGCCGTTACGTATTCTTTCAAGGATGGCGTGTATGACCCTTCGTCTCAGTCAGAAATAAAGAACGTCTCGATCGAAACAGGAGATGTTAACGTTGCCGGTGAGTGCACACTTATGCAGGTTGGCTGGTTTGTATGTCCACTTATGGTATTTTTAGCAGATCGCATGGACAGCCTAATGAACGTTCTGTCAAATCTTTTAACAGTACGCACCTTACAAACAAATACGACAGATAATCCTATTTATGAGATATGGGAAAAAGTACGCGACATCGCTAATATATGTTTTATCATTGCATTCTTAATTATCGTATACTCTCAAGTAACAAATCTTGGTCTCAGCAACTACGGACTCAAGGTCATGCTGCCGCGACTTATCGTTGCGGCAATACTCGTTAACAGTTCGTATTGGATCGCAAGCTTAGCAGTTGATACATCAAACCTACTCGGGCTCAATATACAGCACATCTTCACTTCTGTGCGTGAAGGTTTATCGGGATACGACAAAATCGGCACCGATCTAGGATGGAGCAAGCTAACTGGTGTTGTTTTGGCTGGTGGCGGACTCTTAGGTGCAGTTGTTATCGCAAATGGTGGTATCGCAGCATCACTAACACTGCTGATTCCGGCACTTGTAGGTGTACTATTAGCTGCTTTTGTCGCATTAGTCATCCTCGCAGCACGGCAAGCGCTTATTACACTTTGCATCCTCATCGCGCCTCTTGCGTTTGTCGCATACATTTTGCCAAGCACAAATAAATACTTTGACAAGTGGAAAGATCTATTCCTGACAATGCTGCTAATGTTCCCGATCATATCATTCGTCTTTGGCGCCGCACAGCTGGCTGGCTACGCTATCATCGTAAATGCAGGCGACTCGCCGATCCAAATTATCATCGGGTTAACGGTACAAGTTGCACCAATTGCTATTACGCCATTCTTGATACGTATCAGTGGCAACGTCCTCGGCAAAATTGGCGGTATCGTAAACGACCCGAGCCGCGGGCTGGTAGACCGTACACGGAACTGGGCGCAAGACCGCGCCAAATACCAGGCCGCCAAAAACCGCGCCGGCGTACCGCTGATCGACAAAAAGAATGGACGCCTAACCAATAATTTCTTGACGCGCCGCTCAACGAAGCTGAAAAAAGCCGCCGAACGCACTGCAGATGGGCTAAATAGGGCGCATACCAGCAAATTGAACCCAAATAGCCATATGAACAACGCGATTCGCCGCCAGCATCGCAAAAAAACGCGCCAACAAGCACTCACCGCCGCCTACGAATCAATGGCAGCAAATAACGCTACCGCTTGGGATAACGAAACTTTTGGCAGCAGTTCGGCGCATAGTATTGAAGGTAATGAAACAGCACGAAAGTCCGAAATCGACAATGCATTTTATGCTACCCGCCACGGACAAAACCTAGAACGACGCACACGCTCGGCAGCAGTTCGCAAGACCGAGCTTGACAACGCTTTCGACCGTGCCAACCACGATCTCACCGCCCGCCAACACTATGCCGATATCGACAAAACCCGCGTTACCAACGAATTTAACGACAGCGTGCTTGGGTCGCAAGTAGACCGCGCCCGCCGGCTAGTAGAAGCGAACAAAACACGTATTGAGCACAATCAGCAAGCCGCATGGGATCACGGTGCGGCTGGTTCGGATCGGCAAATCATGCAAGCCACGCTTGAGACAAAATCAAGCGAAATAAAAGCCGATAAAGCGAAACAACGGCTGGAAAAAATGCAAACCGAAATCGTTGCACAAGGCGCCGATAGCGAGCATGTCATCAATCTACGTGGCGCGACACCTGCCACGCAAACGCATATTCTGCAAATCGCGCGCGATATCAAATCGGATAGCTTGGAAGCATCCGTCATTGCGACAGCCAAAGCGCAAGCCGAACGCCAGATCGTCGAGAACAAAGCTAAGGCTCTAGATGAAAATCTCATCCGTATATCCGACGCGCCAGGCGGTCCAACGAAAACTATCGTGGAATACGCCGGCGGTATTAAAGGCGTGGTGGGCGAACGTTCCGTGGTAGCGCAGGCAAAAACCGAACGTTCGAAATTCATCATAGACGATGCCAAAAACATTGAAGCGACCCTCAACTACGAAGTATCGTCAAACCCGCAAGCGCTCTTCACGCTGTTCCAAAACGCCCAAACCGATTCGGAGCGCGTGGCCTACACCAGCATTATGGGCAAGCGCGGCGGACCAGGCGCAACGAATCTGCGCAAAATGGTGACAATCATGGATGAACGCCTCGCAGCCGGCGAAATCACTCGGGACGACCTAAACGGCTACAAAGAACTCGTGCTCGCGCAAAATGCCAACATTCCGAAGCTCGGCAAAGACCTAGAATTCTACTTCACCAACGCTGCCTATGGTACAGACGACGCCCATCCGGATTATGCCGGCAATGTAAAGACGTTCACCGATATATCAAATAGCGTCAGCACATGGGGCAACTTATCGGCAAATGCATTTTCGAGCATGAATATCGTCAACCAAATGCACGGCCTGCGTATATTAGCGCACAAATCGCCCGCTAAGTATGAACGGCTCGTCGCCAACCTGAAAGCCAGCCCAACTATCATGGCAAACATGAAAGACGCCGTCGTAGAGGCGATAGACCGCGCCCCAGACGACCCGCGCTGGTTCACCGGCGCTGACGCCGTGTCGCAAGACGAGCTAACAGACTTTGAGCGCCATGTACTCTCCGAGCCAAGAATTACCGACTTCAGGCAACGCGACGGGTATGATGAAGAGGCAGTATACTGGAAAGATAAGTACGACAAGCTCTACGCCAACACCGAACGCATGTTCGACGATCTCGCCAGCCGCGGCATTGCCGATCCAAATCAGCAGGGGCGAACCGTCGACTACCGCACCGCACCAGAGCATAAACCAAAAAAATAATATAGAGGAGTAACGCGCAGCGCAGCCGCCTATAATGTATCGCGCACTACACCATATGGTCCATATATAGCGCCAACGAACTAGCCATAACCGCTATATACACTGTCAAACTCTTGACTTATTTATAAAAAAGAGTATACTACACCTCAAGTACAGAGGTGTACGGTAATTTAACATAAACCACTAATCCTACAGAAGGAGGATTGAAGCTTTATGGAAAAACGTAATTTTACAATATACGAGCGGGTAACTGCTGCTGCTGCGGGCACAGCGCTTGCACTCGGGTTAACAGCATGCGCGCACGAAAGCGCGTCGAGCAAGCCGACGGAAACGAATTCCGCCACTCCAACAGCAACAGCAGAAGCGACGCCATCAGACATGCCGACTCCGGAGCCTGTTGAAACAGCAACTGCCATACCGACAGAAAATGAAGATGATTACTATCAATACATCCAAAACGAGGACACTTGCGCCCTGTATAAAATACCAAAAGGCAAAGATTACGACCACGCTAACTTTCAAACTCCCGATGCGTCATGCGTACCTAAAAGTTCTGCTACTCCCGAGCAAAAAGTTTCTAAGTTCAATGTTGATAAAGCCATGTTTGCGAACTGGGACAGTAAGAGCGATTTTGAAAAACTAGAGACTGCAAGTAAATTCTTCAAAGCAAACGGATATACGAAGCCGATGCCGAACTATGACCTCAATTCACACGACCAAGTTGATGATATCGTGAACTGGTGGATTGAGAACAGATACCTTCCTGTGCGAGAACTATACAAGCAAGATCCAGAAATTGCCCGCTACCTGGCAGAAGATGTCATCGCGGGAAATAGCGGCAAAGAAAACCGCGTCGACCAAAGTCTAGATGAGCCATTCCCGCTAAATGAAGTGTATAACCTATACGAAGGAACATCAGTGAGGCTTTTCAAGCTCACAGCTACCGGTGATGGTTTCTTAGGAATGAAAAAAGGCGATGAGTTCGTAGGGTTTACGGCTATTCTTCAGAATACGGTAAATCCCGAAGATCACCTCGGAATGGAGTACTCTATCATAGAAGACTACGACACTGGCGAAAAAACTGTCCGCGCAAACCGTTCATTCAAATATGAAACTTGGAGAGAAGATGGGCTGACGTACTACGATTTTAGCGGTACTAAATAGTTGTAATTGCGGTTCTTAGATACAAATACCACTTCCGTACAGCGGGAGTGGTATTTAATATACAAACGCTAGCGTATTACAAAAATATCGTGTACTATAAAAATATGGCGTATACAACAAAACTTTCTCGACGTTGTTTTGCTTTATTTTGTGTATTCGTATTCGCTGTTACCGCAGTAGCAGCACCTTTGCTGCGCGCGGTGCCGGCGTCAGCAGAAGAGATTAACGAAGAGACCCGGAAAAATGTCGACCATATTAAATCTTGGCTATATTATAAAGCATCGTTAGAGTGTTTTAAGGATGATGAAAAAGAGTATGACGCTAAAGATGTCGAGAAGAATGAGTTAGGTAGTAGTAACCGCGGTAATGATGAGCATATCGTTGGGGCTTACATTGTTCCAGGTAGCGGCAGCTCTATGAAATGTAATGATATAGTAAAAGAAGGACTTACGTTATGGGGATACGGATCGCTAGAAGAGTTATTGACTGATGCAGGTTATACGAAATCTTCAAAAGGGAATGGAACCGGCGAAAGAATAACGGGATCGGCTTATTATCCAAATGGTAAAACGGGCAAAGATATTATAGCTGCTATTGAAGCAAAAACTGGAATGTCATACGCTATCGACGGTCCTGGGTCGTTAGATGACGTGCAACTGTATCTGTTTTACTCAAAAACATTTGAAAACGCTTGCGGCGTAACATGGCAACTCTATTACGACGCTAAAGAAGAAGATCGGGTTGCCGCCGACAACCATCAAAATAATACCGTTACTGTCACTGCGTTAGACGAAAAAAATCTTGCGCATTACTACATCGCGACTGTTGGCTCTCCAGGAACATCCTCAAATTCATACCGTAAAGATCCTGGTCCGATAAACAAAAGCGACCCCGCCAATAGCCCTGTGGCAATTCATACATGCGATCCTGCGAGCAGTGATTTCGTGTTTGGCGATCTGATATCGCAGTACGCGGATAAAGTCGGCAAAGCTCAGCAAGAGAGCGCTGATAAGGAGACGGCAGCAACAACAACAGAAGCATATAAAAACGGATTAAGCGGCTACTTAAAAGAATTATGCGGCGAGGATAAAGCTTGTCTAGAAAAATATGAAAAAGAGATAGAACCTTGCGTAAAAGAGCAGATTCAAAAAGGTCACGAGTATCATGACAAAACCGGTAAGGATGCAACGGCTGATGAGTTGAAGGGGTATTTTGCAGATTGTTTTGCGCGGAAAACGGGGCTGAAAAAAGAGGACATCATCAAGGCTCTTTCGGGTGTTGATCCAAAACAAATAGCCGAAGGCGTGGAAGGAAGTCTACAAGGAAGCACCGCTAACGGAGGAGGGGGCGAGGAAGAAAAACAAACAAAAGACTGTAAAATTGAAGAAGGCGTCGGCTGGATCGTTTGTCCTGTTATAAACTTTTTAGCATCTATCAACGACTTCGCCTATAAATTCATATCCTCCACATTTCTTGAAACGGATAAAGATATTGTACAGTCAGACGACCTAAAGGCTGCATGGAGCGCCTTTCGGGATATTGCAAACGTTGCATTCGTTATCGCGTTCCTTATCATTGTCTATTCGCAAATTACCCAAGCCGGTCTTAGCAACTACGGCATTAAGCGTATGCTGCCGCGGCTCTTTATCGCTGCTTTGCTTGTGAACGTATCGTTTATATTCTGTCAGCTTGCCGTAGACTTAAGCAATATGCTTGGGTATAGTTTAGCTGGTTTCTTTGACGGTTTCGCGGTAGGCACTGGAGAGGATAACGTGTCAGTCGTCAAACAGGCCGGGTCTACTCTTATCACTTGGGTCACTGTTGCCGGTGTCGTACTAGCGGCTGCCGCTGGAATTGCACTCGCATTTCTAGGACCGGCGCTTATGTCGTCGTTACTTGCACTCCTTATGATCGTACTTATCTTGGTTGCACGTAAGGCACTCATTGTTATCCTTATCGCGATATCGCCGGTTGCATTCGTTGCTTATCTGCTGCCAAATACCGAGCAGTGGTTTAAGAAATGGCAAAAGACTTTCTTGTCACTTCTTATGTTATTCCCAACAGTTGCCGTCGTGTTTGGCGGTAGCCGCCTAGCAGCGAAGATTATCGCAAATGCTGCCGGCAAGGAAGACTGGCTGCTCCAGATAACAGCTCTGGCGGTCGCATCAATACCGTTCTTCATCGTGCCAAGCCTGCTGCAGAAATCTATGGAGGCCGCAGGAACACTGGGAGGAAAACTCACCGGACTCTCGCAGGCGGCAAATCAAAGAGCCGGCAAGGCGGTAAAGGAAAAATCAGCCCTAGGACGGTACAAACAGGCGTGGGATCTTAACCGGAAACAAAAACAAGCGCGAATATTTGCCGGAGATTACCAAGGCGGAAAGCGTAACTTCCTTGCTAATGCTGCCTCAAGAGGGTTTAGGAAATTTAACCAAGGCAAGCACGGACCATTTAAGGGCACGCGGCAAACAGCTGGACAGCAGGCAGCTGAGCAGGTGAAAAAACTCAATATCGACAAAGTTGAAGCAGCAAAGGCGCAGATTGAGCAAGCAAATCTTGATTCAGCAGCACTCGCCAGGCTGGCGAGCGGCGAAAGTGTTGGCGGCATAAACGGCAAGGACAAATATGCACAGGCTGCTGCTGCGAGCGCAGCGCTTGATCGCGGCGACCATGAAGCGGCAGCAGCAGGCTGGGATAGTGTAGCAGAAGCAGATCAAAGCACGCGCAACGTCTTCGCGGACGCCATGAGCGCATCGGACAGCAGACCAGCCTGGATGACGGCGGGCGAAATTGCCGAGATGCGTTCGGCGGAAGATTCAAAGACAAAGGGCGAAGGTCCAACGGTAACAAAAGCAGACGGCTCAAAAAGCGGTATTCATAAGTACGACGAAATGGCAACAGGGCAAATTAAACAAAATGTTTATTCGCCGCAACGGATGGCTGCAGCCTCACGGCAAGAGCTTGAGTATGCCCGAAAGGTAACAAGCAACGATCCGGAAGCTCAACAAAAACTCAAAGACACGGCAGAGAAAGTCGTTGGAGACGAAAAGCTTAGTAGGGGTCTCGGAAAGAATAGTGAGGCTATCCAAGGTCTTGCAAATCTAACAGTTACGATGCCATCATCGTCTACACCGCCACCGCCAGCAGCACCGCCAGCGGCGTCAGGAGGAGGACTTTCACCCTCTACATCGCCAACACTAACTTTTACACCGCGAGGATCTGGAGGATCTCGAGGATCCGGACGAGGACGGTAGCGGATGGCGGAGTATAAGGTTGCGCAGGATGTGTGCGCCAATTAAAATTCCTGGTGGGCAATAGAGGATTCGAACCTCTCACCTCTTCAACGTCAATGAAGCGCTCTAGCCAAATGAGCTAATCGCCCTGATGAATTTATGGTAGCAAATATATTATATTATTGCAACACGAAGCGCTCTATTGTACAATGATTCTAAGTGGCGAAAGAGCCTAACCATCTCTGGAGCTTCGTGGCAGCGGACGCGGAACACGTAAACTTTCCGGGTCAAGAGAAATAGCCAAGGTGGAACCTCCTGAGTGATCGGGACCGAGGCGCGCACGTCATACATCGTACTGCGTGCTTTTATTAATCCAAAAAGGAGGTAACTATGAATGAAGAACAATTATATGCGATGCGACATAGTTTAGCGCATGTTATGGCTGCTAGCGTAAAACGATTGTGGCCGGAAGCTAAATTTGGTGTTGGACCGGTAGTTGAGAATGGTTTTTACTACGATATTGATCTTGGCGACACAAAAATAAGCGAGCAAGATTTTAATAAAATCGAAGCAATGATGCGGCGCATTATTGCTGAAGATCAAGATTTTGTGCGTGAAAAACGTTCAATTGACGACGCGATCGCTTGGGCGAAGGAGTCACAACAGCCATACAAAGAAGAATTACTAAATGACCTTAAGCGCTCTGGTACAACGGTGGCAAAAGATCTAGACGCCGCTGAGATGGGCACGATCGCTGATGGTGATGCGGCTGTGAAAGAGGCGACTTTCTACACAAACGGCGATTTTACCGATTTGTGCCGCGGTCCACATGTGGCAAACACGCAGGAGATCGGTGCGTTTAAGCTGATGCGTGTAGCAGGGGCGTATTGGCGTGGTAACGAAAAGAATCCGCAAATGCAGCGATTGTATGGTGTTGCATTTGCGACGCAGGCAGAGCTGGATGGATATTTGGAGCGTTTAGAGCTTGCGAAGCAGCGCGACCATCGTAAGCTTGGTAAAGAATTGGATTTATACACAATGTCGCCGCTGGTTGGCATTGGTTTGCCGATGTTTACGCCGCGTGGCACGGTCTTGCGTGACGTAGCAGCGCAGTATTCGAATCAACTACGACAAAAATATGGTTTTCAGAAAGTTTGGACGCCGCATATCACAAAAAAAGATTTGTATGAAAAATCTGGTCATTGGGCTAAATTTGGCGATGAGTTGTTTTTGGTGAAAAGCCAGGAAACGAGCGATCAGATGGCGCTGAAGCCGATGAACTGTCCGCATCATACACAGATTTTCGCATCAAAGCCGCGTAGCTACCGTGATATGCCGGTGCGCTTTTTAGAAACGACAACTGACTATCGTGATGAAAAGACTGGTGAACTTGGTGGCTTGAGTCGAGTACGTTCACTGACGCAAGATGACAGCCATGTTTTTTGCCGACCAGACCAGATTGAGCAGGAGATTAATAATCTTTTGGCGGCAGCGCGAGAGCTATATGGGCAAATTAACATGAAGTTACGCGTGCGGTTGAGCTACCGCGACGAGTCGGACGGATATCTGGGCGATCGTACTTTGTGGGACTCGGCGCAAGCGCAACTCAAAGCTGCCGTTGTTGCAAATGGGCTAGACTATTTTGAACAGGACGGCGAGGCTGCATTCTATGGTCCAAAGATAGACTTCATGGCAACAGATGCGATTGGTCGTGAACACCAAGTTGCAACTGTTCAGCTTGATTTTGTTCAGCCGGAGAGGTTTGAGCTAAAATACGCGACAGATGATGGTAAATTTACAACACCTGTCATGATTCATTGTGCGCTTTTAGGTTCAATAGAGCGGTTCTTAAGTGTATTTATTGAGCATACTGGTGGTTGGTTTCCGTTTTGGGCAGCGCCAGAGCAAATACGTATTCTGACAATTAATGAAACAGTCACAGATTACGTAGACGAAATAACAACGATACTGCATGAAATTGTACTGATGGCGCCAATAAAATATAATGAAGTAAGATTTACAGTAGACATGCGCAATGAATCACTAGGCAAGAAAATACGAGAGGCGACAGCTATGAAAGTTCCAGTTCAGCTTATAGTTGGGCCAAAGGACAAGAGCGCACGGCAAGTTAGTGTTCGTACACGGGACAGTGAGCAAAAAATTGTACTTGATGAGCTGAAGACGTACATCAAGAAACTCTAAGAGGACATGCGATGATGATAGAAGGTCTGTATGTCCAGTGTCGGCGAATGTGATGGGTGATAATCAGCTGCCAATTGCAAGTTTGCGCGATCGCGTTTATGCGCTGATGTCTGAGTTACCGAACGATAAAGTTACGACTTATGGTGATTTAGCGGCGCTGGCTGGATATCCATATGCAGCGCGACGTGTTGGTGAAATTGCACATGGTGGTCCGACTAATTTGCCGTGGCATCGTTTAGTGAACGCAAAAGGTGGGCTAGCGATTGGCTTTCCGGAAGGGCGAGTGGCGCAGAAACAGTTACTCGCCCAGGATGGTATAGCCTGTGATGAGCGTTGGCATGTGATTGAATTTGAGGAGCGACGATGGCGACCAGAACTGTGAACGAGGCTCCACTCGTCGTAATCGTTGGTCCGACAGCAAGTGGTAAGACGGGTTTAGCAATTAAGGTTGCTCAGCGGTTTAGAGGTGAAATAATCTCCGCAGATTCTCGAGCGATATATCGCGGGCTTGACATTGGAACGGCAAAGCCGAGTATGAAAGAGCGCGACGGGGTCGCACATTGGGGCTTTGACTTAGTGAACCCTGGTGAGCGATTTACGGCTGCAGATTTTAAGCATTACGCCGATGCGAAAATAACTGACATACGATTACGAGGCAAAGTGCCGATTTTAGTTGGGGGGACAGGGTTGTATGTTGACAGTGTTGTTTATGACTATACATTCACGGCTGTATCAAATGATTTAGAGCTACGCGCAAAATTTGAGCAAAAATCTCTTGCAGAGCTACAAAATTATTGTAATAAGTACAATATTAAATTACCGGAGAATAATAAAAATAGGCGATATGTCATTAATGCAATCATTCGAAAGGGCGCTCTACCGCAGAAGAATACTGATAAATATAAAGACAAGATACTAGTCGGAATAATGACGGATAAAGCTACGCTTAAAGAAAGAATAAGAAATCGTGCAAAAATCATTGTAAATGATACTACGATAAATGAAGCGATACGGGCAGCGCGAACTTGGGGTTGGGACAATGAAGCTATGACTGGAAATATCTATCCGCTGGTTCGAAAATATACAGCAGGAGAGTTGACGCGTAGCCAGTTAGAGGAAAAATTTTGCACGCTTGATTGGCGTTTGGCAAAACGACAACTGACATGGCTGCGTCGTAATTCTGAAATAGCATGGTACGATCTTGAGCGTGCGTACAGTTATATTGCTCAACGGTTGGCTGATAGATAGTGGTCGTGGTACTATAGAGTAAGAGATTTGATCATGATTGATGCATTATTTGGTTCAAAAACTCGTGTAAAGTTACTCTATTTATTCCTTAACAACCCAGGGCAAGCGTTTTATGTGCGTGAAATTACGCGGTTGATTGGTGAACAAATCAATTCTGTGCGAAGAGAGCTTGCAAATATGCTTGAGGTGGGTATCGTTGCAAGTAATAATATGGACAACAAACTGTATTATGAAGTAAATCAGCGATATGAGTATTACATACCGATGCGCGCTATATTTGCAGGGCAAACGTCAAAATCAGCTGCAAACGAGGCGCAAGCGGAAGTGTACGAAGATATTATTCGCCGTACGGCTGGTGCTCGTGTTGCTATTGTAGCAGGAATCTTAGTAAGCGGATCTGCAAGCAAAGTCGATTTGCTGATGGCGGGCGCTATCTCGCGTGCTAAGATTAAGTCCATTGTCTCAACAATTGAGCAAGCGGTGGGGCGCGAGATTACTTATAGCGTACTCTCGTATGACGAGCTGTACTACAGGTTGAGCGTTCATGATAAATTTATTAGTGATATGCTAAATAATAAGCACCGTGTCATTGTTGATACTGGTGGCATTATAAAAACAGAGCGACAGTAAAGGAGGTGATATGTTTGATATTGAATATAAGGGTGGCAACGCGGTCGTTATTGCAAGTAAAAAAACGTCGTTAGTTGTAGACCCGAAGGTGTCGTTATTTGGACTGAAAGACTTAAAGGTAAAGGACTTAGTCGAGTTTGTTACTGAATCTCGTTTTGCAACTGGCAGGAATGATGCGCAGGTTATCATAAATAGCCCTGGTGAGTATGAGGTCGGCGATTTCACGATCATTGGTATTGCTGCGACACGCCATATTGATACCCCTGACGACGAAAAACGTTCGACGATTTACCGTGTTGAGTGCGGTGAGGTATCGCTGGGAATTATTGGGAATATCGCACCCGGGCTAAGCGATGAGCAGCTTGAAGCGCTTGGTGTGATTGATATTTTGATCGTGCCTGTTGGTGGTGGTGGATATACGCTTGATGCGACAAGCGCTGTTTCAATTGTTCGAGCGATTGATCCGAAGGTTGTTATACCAGTTCATTATCGTGACGCTGCCCTTCAGTATGAAGTTCCGCAAGATGAAGTTGAAACATTTATCAAAGAGCTAGGCGCTCCGGTTGATAATGTAACGAAATTCAAAGTTAAAAATGATAGTTCATTGCCGTCGGTTTTAACGACGGTGGTAGTTGCGCGCAGCTAATATAATATGTCTTGAGTTCCCATATGCTTTTAACACAAAAACACCCCTACAGCCAGGGGTGTTTTTGTGTTTCCGTAACAACAAGAGGCTATTTTACTGGTTGCGCAATAATACCTTTCTTCTTGAGTGTACGGATTGCATGTGTAGAAAGCGTCATCGTTACTTTCTGCCCGTCAACAACAAACGTCTTTTTTTGAAGATTCGGTTTAAAAACGCGTTTAGTGCGATGCAAAGAAAAACTTACGTTACGACCGAATTGTTTACCTTTGCCGGTTAATTCGCAGCATGATGCCATATTTTTCCACTTCTTATAATTAGTTGATATCAATCTCTTCTAGTATACGCTAGTTTTGGTCTTGCGTCAAGGACTGTTACAATAAGGGGCATGAATTTTGGTAACGTTATTGCTGTTTTGGTAATTATTTTTGTGTCGATGACACTCCATGAATTGATGCATGGAATTGTTGCCTATAGGCTTGGCGACGATACGGCGCGCCTCATGGGGCGTTTAACACTAAATCCGTTTAGGCATATTGATCCTATTATGACAATTGCGCTTCCGGTGATGATTATTTTTACAAATGCATTAACAGGAGCGTCTATGCCAGTTTTTGGCGGTGCAAAACCTGTACCGTTTAATCCTGAGAATCTAAAATATGGCGAATGGGGAATTGCAATGGTGGCGGCGAGCGGGCCGCTAGTTAATTTGTTGCTCGCGTTTATGTCGTATGTAATAGTGGCTTATGTAGGCGATGGAAATGTGGCAGGAAAACTGTTGGCTACCTCAGTAGCTGTTAATTTAGGTTTTTTTGCATTCAATATTATTCCGATTCCGCCGCTTGATGGCTCGCGAGTCTTTTATGCAGTAGCTCCCGACTTTATTCGTCGATTTTTCGAAGCAGCGGAGCACTATGGTATAGTGCTTGTCTATATTGCAGTACTTATTTTATCACCGGTTTTGACGGTTTACATGCAAGCTGTTATTTACGGATGTGTTAGCTTGTTCTCTTTAGTTATATAGAACCACATGGTATACTAGGGGTAGCCTCTCTTGGGCGTATATGATTTTCCTAACATCATACGATAGGGACTCTAATACCGTTATTCCCGTGGGAATAACGTGCGGAGACCCACCTTTGCAATAGCAGGGGAATATCAATCGTTTAAGAGGGGCTTTAATGATATAATAAGCAATGGCAGATTATCGGATAATCGCTCGCTTGGTTATAGCGAGAGGAAAGTCCGGGCAGTATAGAGCATGGCAGTCGCTAACGGCGACCGGAGGTGACTCTAGGGAAAGTGCCACAGAAACGAAACCGCTATCTCAAACCTAGTTAGGCGACTGATAGTAAGGGTGAAAGGAGCGAGGTAAGAGCTCGCAGCGACGCACGGTGACGTGCGGAGGAGGTAAACCCTGTCAACTGCAAGGAGGCGTGTCTATAGAATTGCTCGTTCGGGCATGCCGCTATCCGCTTGAATTATTCAGCAATGAATAATCTAGATAGATGATTATCCTCGACAGAACCCGGCTTACAGATGATCTGCCAACCAAAAAGACCGTATTTAGCTACGGCCTTTTTAATTTTGTCCAATCAAGTTATTTTGTAACTTTTCTGACAATAGCAGCAAATGCCTTTGGTTCGTTTACTGCTAACTCCGCAAGTATTTTGCGATCAATTCCTACATTGGCGGCGCGTAAACTGGCAATGAGCTTACCATACGTTGTGCCGTTTTCGCGAGCGGCAGCGTTGATGCGGGTGATCCAGAGGCTGCGAAGATCGCGCCGTTTATTGCGGCGGTCTCGGTATGCATATTGCAGCGATCTGATAACAGCCTGTTTCGCAAGTCGAAAGCTGCGTGTACGGTTGTGCTGCATGCCTTTTGCAGCTTTGATGATTTTCTTATGCTTCGCTGAAGCAGTAACTCCTCGTTTAACTCGCATAATCCTATACTCCCAGTGCTCGTTTTACGTTTTTCGCCATGCCGCCTTTAACGACAGCGGCGGTTTTGATATTACGCTTGCGCGATTTACTCTTCTTAGAGAGCATATGGTTTCCGAACGCACGGCGACGGATGAGTTTGCCGGTACTGGTTAGCTTAATACGCTTAGCAGTGCCCTTGTGGGTCTTCATCTTTGGCATTATTTACTCCTTATTACGATGCTGAGGTTACGCCCAGCCATCACTGGTTTCTGTTCAAGTATTGCCTCATCTTGCAGCTGTTCAAAAACTTTGTTTATGAGTTCGTATCCCAGCTCTTTGTGCGCCATTTCACGCCCGCGGAAGAATATCAAAATTTTTACTTTGTGTCCTTCTTTGAGAAATGAGCGGATTTTCCGTAACTTTATCTCTAGGTCATTGCTACCGATCTTTAAGCCGAAACGCATTTGTTTTAGTTCGCTAGCTTTACCGTTGCGTCGAGCTTTTTGTTGCTCCTTCATCTTCTGGTATTGATACTTTCCCCAATCAATGATTTTTGCAACAGGCGGGTCAGCTTTTGGTGAAATCTCCACTAAGTCAACCCCTGCCTGCCGCGCGACATTAAGTGCATCTGTGCGGCTCATGACGCCAAGTTGCGTTCCAGTTGTGTCTATGACACGAAGCTCTTTTGCTCGAATGGCATCATTGATACGAATTTTCGTATTGATTGCAATCTCCTTTAAAATTACGTTAATGAGGTAACACTCGCACCCTATAGTATCAGAGGTAGGGCAAAAATTCAAGCTCTACATTTGTCTATATTGCAGTGCTTCCGCGATGTGGCTCGTGGTGATGTTGTCTGAGTTGTCAAGGTCGGCAATTGTGCGCGCAACACGGATGACTTTGAAATAGCCGCGTGGGCTCAGCTTGAGTGTATCAGACGCTTTTCTGAGTAAAATAGTTGATTCGGTGTTAAGTTTTGCAAACCGTGAAATTTCCTTATTTGTTAGATTATTGTTGTACTTACCACTACGATTATATCTGTTATTTTGAATATTTATTGCATTTTGAATCATTTTTTTCGCCAAAGACTGTTGATTTTTTGACGACGAATTTGAGGATAATAGTGAATCGTTTGATATGCGCGACACGTGGACAGTGAGATCAATACGATCAAGCAAGGGTCCAGAAAGACGTTTTTGATAATGTTCAATTTGAGTTACTGAACAGGTGCATTCTCGTGCGGTATCACCATAGTACCCGCATGGACATGGGTTCATTGTCGCGACAAGCATAAAATTAGCAGGGTAGGTGGCTCGTCCTCCAGATCGAGTGACGGTGACAATATGATCTTCAAGCGGCTGGCGAAGTGATTCAAGCGTCGATCGGGTGAACTCTGGTATTTCATCAAGATATAAGACGCCGAGGTGAGCAAGACTTATTTCACCAGGTTTAGGGCGTGGTCCGCCGCCCATAAGCGAAGTGCGGCTTGCGGTATGATGCGGTGATCGAAATGGTCGTGTCGTAATAATATTATCAGTCACTGATCCTTCTAGACTGTATAACTTTGTCACTTCAAGTTGTTCGTTGATTGATAATGGCGGTAAAAGACTTGGTAGTGTTTTTGCGAGCATTGATTTACCAGCACCGGGCGTGCCAGAAAGCAGCAGGTTGTGGTGTCCTGCGGCTGCGATAACGAGTGCTCTCTTTGCTTGCTCTTGGCCGAGAATGTCGTCAAGCGTAGTGCTGTCGTTTGATGTGTTGTTGTGATGAACGGGTGATGCCGTGCGCTGTATGGGCATGATAAGCGATTCTTTTTTCAAGTGTAGGTATAACTGTTTTAATGAATCAACAGGTATGATTGTAATGTCGGCAACAAGCGCTGCCTGTTCGGCATTTTTTGTCGGAAGATATATTGTTTTTACATGAGCGTTTCGTGCAATTTCGATAATGCTAATTGCACCAGAAGTGGGACGAATAGATCCATCAAGTGCAAGTTCGCCAGCAAAAAGGCTATTAGCTATATCCGTTTGCGCCAGCTGCCCGCTTGATAGCAGAATTGCTAGGGCAATCGGAAGGTCGTAGTGCGTGCCATCTTTTGGAAGCTCGGCAGGCGCGAGATTAACAGTGATGCGCTTAGCTGGATATTCAAGTAAGGAATTTGATATGGCGCTTTTGACTCGCTCTTTTGCTTCGTCGATTGCTTTGTTGCCGAGCCCGACAATTTGTATGCCCGGCAAGCCTTTTGTCGCGTCGCTCTCAACCTCCACGACACTACCATCAAAGCCAATAGGCGCAGCAGTTAATACTTTCGCAAACATACCCATTTACATAAAGTTAACCATATTGCTTTTGGTATGTAAATAGTGGTATAATAGGACAAACGCGGGGCTGATATAGCGTTCGACATTTGGACTTTAACAGGCTGTTTTGCGTACCGATTTCTGACGTAATCAGAATTAGTAATTGCAACATTTGCAAAGAAAGCAAAAGCATTTGTCGCATCATTGATGCCGAAGCAAACTGCTTTTGCGCTTGCTGCGTAATATACTGCAGCCATGCTTAGTTCCGATGCTTGCTAGAAACTAAGTGTGTCATATTCTGCAAGATCGATTCATACGCATCCGCTTGAGTGCGGTGAATTTAAATTTTTCAGCTCGTAGTAGTTGTATGTTTGTTTGGCTTCCGGGCAGCTACTGTGGTTATTGTAAAAACCAAACTATGTGCGTAGACGAACAGCGTGTTACCAAATGGACCCGGGGGCGGTACCCGGCAGCTCCACCATGTAAGATTAGCGACCAATTGGGTCGTATTTTTTATTGCGTGGAATTAAAAACAACCACCTGCGAGTAGTGGTTGTTTTATCGTGGAGTTTTCGGAAATATGTTTATTTTTGGTTCTTGCACAATTTTTTTGCTCAAGAACTACCCCTATAATATGACGGAAAAGTGCTTGTGTCAATAACTTTTTGGAATTTAATCAAGTAAAAAATACCACAAATTATAGCAGCTGTTCTTGGTGTGATTTTGAAACTTTATTCCTAGGGCGGGGCGAGGACGGCGACAGTGATAATTAACTGATACCTATCTTCATAATGAGAAAAATGTTAGCATCTCGGTTGTGCTATAGGTTTGAGGATTGGATTGATTGTGTACCAAAAATGATAGTTTCTTGATTTCATATTCAAAAAGCGACACCTATTTTTGTACGATGAAAATCTATAGGATCCTCTCGGTATTCTGTCGTTTGAGACAATAATCTAATATAGAGGAGTTCACTGACTCATGCTTATACTACTCGGAAGTGCTTAGTAAAATTAATCTGGAAAAGTTTAAGTAGAGTAGCAGTCTATGTTTAAACTTTTATCGTAACCACGCCTACTATATCAGAAAAGCTTGTCTTCAAAGTATGGTAATGTCGCAAACTCAATAACATCAAAGCTAAAAGGCTACTACTATATATTTCAACAAGACTGTAAGTCCAGAACAAACCAGGAGGGCAGAGGGGATCAACTAGGAGGTATTAGGGGAGAACGTTGGATAAGTAAATACCCCAGAAACAGCCAGATCAGCACCTAGCGTATGGCTATTGGGGGGGGCGCTGTGCGAGAAAAGCTATAGCGGTTACCTGGTCATGTTTGCTGAGAGAAGGGTGGTCGGATTGGGGTTTTGTATAAAAAGTCATCAAAGAGAGAAGAGAGAATGATAAACGCGTCCTTGCTCGTCTGTCAAAGTATTTGAAGCGAAACACCATGTTAAATAACGGCTTTGAAGTGAACGACTATAAATAAGGCTATAAAATCTTAAAAAAAGATATCGGCGAAAACGCCTACTTTGCTCCGTCCGGACGCTCCTGGGGCAAGTTGCAACGAAAACTTCAATTGACTCAATGAGGGCTATTGCATCATTTTTTCGAAACGGATACGTTTTAGTAGTTGCCGAGCAGTAGGTTGACTCTACGAACAATCTGCTTAATATTAGACATAAAAACGACATCTGCGGATGCAGCAAAACAGACTGTGTTTTTGCCGCATAAATATGAGTGTTTTCGCTTCAATGTACAGCGTACGTGGCGCTAATGTTTTTTGATTTGTATATAGTAGCGATATTATTGTGTACGAAAATAAATCAACATAGAATGCAATCCGTCTTGTGCGCTTTGCTGAAGAATAGGCCGCGTCGCGTGTGCACTAGTTTTTGATAGACGTTTATTATTAAGGCATGTCTTAATGTAGCTAGGATCTATGGCATGCAAGCTCATCGGGTCGCGCAAGGGCTAAGGACCGGCACAGATGGATGTGTACTCGAACTAAATTCCATATTTATTGGACATAATATGGCAAAGTTGTGTGAGTTGATCGTTCTTTGTTTGATCGATTATTTTCTTAAAAATATATAGGAGCGTCACCAACCTTGACGCCTTACGACTCTGCTTTTTGTTCTACTAAAATAAGCATGATACCTGCTAGTAGAAGTAAAATGTTTCGTTGTAAAATAAACAAATATCTCTCTAAGTAGTGTAAAATGGTTGAATAAACGACAGAAATTTTCTTATTGTTGTTAATTTAGCTATATGTAGGTTAATCTAATACAAATAACACAAAACAGGGGTAATATTGATGAATATAATACAACATAGTAAATATATCTACGAATTTAATACCGAATATATTGACGTATGGCGTTGTTTGTGCTAGTATCGAAACATAGCTTTGACAAAAACAAAAAAGCGACATACATTAACAATTTAAAAATACAACACCTTGTGAAAGTTACGTTGTGCGACGGAAACTAGGTGGCAGCACAGATGCTATTTTATGAACGTTCTGTGAAGAAATTTTTCATAAAATAAAAGTTCGTATTTTATACGATACGTGATACCACCTAAGCTCCGCCGGGATATGCATCCTTGGCGTTGTAGCGCGCGAAAGCTTGAGCGCTGCGCACCTGATAAATCCTTGACGAAGCGATCGTCGGCGAGAATCAGGTGCGTAGATAATAGACTCGCAATCGCAAGACTAGATGCTCGCGTCACGCGAGCGGTCAATTAGGCTATAAGCAGCTAGCGGCGACCCTAATAGTTGTTTAGAAAGGTGTTTCGTTTTTTTCGCGAAACTGCTTATATGCCTTTAAGGGCGGTGGTATCATAATATTATGTTGAAACGCATAGTAGCTTTTATGACGGTTTGTTCAATCGTCGGGGTTCTCGCCATCATGCAGTCGTCTACTCCTTCGCATTCAAGCCCATTAATCATACTGTTGGTATTTCTACTTTTATACTTGTCGGTATGTGGAGCGCTGACATTTTTGCTATATGGCGTACGGCTTGCTGTCGTGCGTATCAGTAAGGGCAAATTGAATGATCACACTAGCACTCTTTTCTCTCGGTCAATCGCATACGGGAGTGTTTTGGCGTTCTCGCCGATTATTCTTGTGGCCGTGCAATCTATCGGCGGGCTGAAGTTGTATGAAATTATACTCGTTGTTGTGTTTGAGACGGTGGCAATATTCTATGTTTATAAACAGCAGTAAACCTTTGTAAGCGCTAGTAATATTGGTTGCTCTTATGGTATAATTTAACAGATATGGAACCTAGGCAGCAGGAACAATTAGCGCCAACTGGCGAAATTCAGCCGACAGCGTCTCAATATGAGGCGGGTGCGGCGCAAAATTCTCCTGAAGTGGCGCAGAGCGGTGTTGAAAATCGCCGTGAGATTGGGTCTGTTCGGGCGGAAGCAGTTCAAGCTGCGATGGCAGCAGCTCCTGCGCTTCCTACTCCGGTATTGTCTGCGCAGTCGGATAATAATGCGGGCGCTGTGGACGATACGACGGTTATGCTAGCGAACGATGACGATCTGATTGAGAAGGAATGGGTTGATAAAGCGAAGAAGATTCTAGCTGAGACGAAAGATGATCCATATCGGCGCGAGTACGAAATAAGTAAGCTGCAAATAGAGTATATTAGGCAGCGCTATGGGCGAGTGATAGGGCAGGCAGAAGATTAGCATGGGGGTAGAGTGGGCGCACTAATAGTACTTTTTGTTACAGCGGCATTGATTGCGGCTGGTGCAACAGCTATATTTTTCGTGTATCGCGGCACATTGCGTGAAGCAAAGAATTACGAGCGCGGATTGAAGATGGTGCCGATTTTAATTCATCTGCCACCGGCGAGCGACGACATTGCAGGTGAAAATCGCGACAAGCGCGACTTGACCGAAGAGGTGTTGTCGCAGGCGCAAGTGATGTATAACATTATTGCGAGTACTGCTACGAAAGGATTTAAGAGCCGAATCTATGGTCAGCGTCATTTATCGTTTGAAATCGTGGCGCGCGACGGACTTGTGTATTATTACGCTGTCGTACCAACGGTCCTTACGAGCGTTGTGCGCCAGGCGGTGGCAGCGGCATATCCATCAGCGCGACTTGAAGAGGTAACGGAGCACTCGGTGTTTAGTAAAGTGGGAAAGATGAGCGGGACGATTGGCGGTGAATTTACGCTTAAGAAGCATTACTCGTATCCGATTGCAACTTACATGGAGTCGAAGCGTGATGCGTCGCGTGCTTTGCTGAATGCGATTTCAGCAGCAGGACGTGAAGATGGTATTGGGCTGCAGTTTTTGATTCGCCCGGCGCGCGACAACTGGTCGAAGGTAGCCGTGTCAATGGCTGAGAAAATTATTAAAGATAAACAGAATGGCAAGAAATCTCCGCTCGGTTCGTTTTTCTCGCCAAACGAATTGATGGAGGCGCTATGGAAACCGCCGACTGGGTCGACTGACGGCAATAAAGGTCCCGGCGAAGAAAATAAGCAATTAAATGCAGTTGAGCAGGCAACGGTTGAGGCGATTCAGGAAAAAACGCGGTACCCTGGCTATGAGGTTTTGGTTCGCGTGGTCGTGTCGTCGAATACAGCGGCGCGTTCGCAGGGTGTTTTGAAAAATATTGTTGCAGCATTCGCATTGTTTGACTCACCAACGTTTAATGGATTTAAGTTTAATCTATCAAAGAATATTGAAGAGTTAACTTCATCGTTTATCTTTAGATTTTTCCCACAGCAGGTTAACCAGAATATATTGAACAGCGTAGAGCTGGCAACGCTATTTCATTTGCCGGATCAAAACAGCATACCAACATCGCAAGTAAAACGGCAGATGAGTAAACAAGTGGATGGTCCGACACAAGTCATGGAGACAGGGCTATTGCTTGGCTATAACGAGTTTCGCGGCGTTAAAAAGCCGATTCGTTTGAGCGATAAAGATCGTCGCCGTCATATTCATGTGATTGGACAGACTGGTGTTGGAAAGTCTGTATTGCAAGAGAATCTAGCATATCAAGATATGCTAGATGGCCGTGGCTTTGCGTTCGTTGATCCGCACGGTGACTCGGCAGAGGCGCTCTTGAGTAAAGTGCCGAAGGAGCGCGTTGAGGATGTTGTTTATTTTAACCCAAGTGACATGGATAATCCGATCGGATTGAATATGTTTGAGTTTGACCACCCCGACCAAAAAGACTTTTTGGTGCAGGAGGCGATTGGGATGCTATATGGACTGTATGACCCTGGACATACGGGAATCGTTGGTCCACGTCTTGAACATATATTCCGAAACTGCGCGTTGCTACTGATGAGCGATCCGGGCGGTGGTACGTTTATTGATATTCCAAAATTGCTTATCGACGATGCATTTATGAAGAGCAAGCTAAAATATGTTACCGACCAACAAGTGCTTGACTTCTGGACGAAAGAGTTCCCGGCATCGCAGCGGTCAAGTGAAGCGGGAGAAGTCATTAGCTGGGTTGTGTCAAAGTTTGGTCCATTTATTTCTAATGATGCGATGCGAAATATTATCGGGCAAAAGAAGAGCGGATTTAATTTTGCGGATATTATGAATAATCGTAAAATTTTGCTCGCAAACTTGTCAAAGGGGAAAATGGGAGATTTGAACTCAAAACTCCTTGGTATCATTTTTGTGATGAAATTCCAAGCGGCGGCAATGGCGCGCGCAAATATACCAGAGGAAGAGCGCAAAGATTTTACGTTGTATGTCGATGAGTTCCAGAACTTCGCGACCGATAGTTTTGAAACGATCCTTAGCGAAGCGCGTAAGTATCGGTTGAGCTTGGTACTTGGCAACCAGTTTATGACACAGCTACAGGAAAGCTTGCGTGAGGCAATTTTAGGTAACGTGGGTACGACGATCACTGGGCGCATTGGTATTACCGACGCGGAGATTATGGTAAAGCGCTATACTCCAGTGTTTGACGCGGAAGATTTGACGAAGTTACCAAACTTTGAGTCGGTTTGTGTGGCGCAGATAGAGGGCGTGCCTTCGGCACCGTTTAGTATGAGCTGGGTTCCACCTATGGGACAGAGCAATCAGCAGCTTGGTGATGCGCTGAAGCGGTTGTCTGCAGTGAAATATGGACATCCGCGTGCGCAGGTAGAACGAGAAATCTTCGAGCGGCTCAAAACAGCAGATGCTGCACAGTCTGGAGCAAAGACGGGGAGAGCAGGTGTGGCTCCATCCGCTGGGGCGAAGCCTGGCGGTGTTGGTGCGCCAAAGTCTGGCGGCTCGTCATTTTTAGACGAGTGGCTTGCCAAACGTAAGCAGATGACGGGAGGAAGCGGGCGCTCGTCGGTAGCGAGCGTTGCGAGTGCGGGCAAAATGATGCCGCCACAGCCAGCCGCCCCGCCAATGAGTCCGCCTCCAGCAATCACTCCTGGGGCAACGAGTAATCCATTCCAATCAGGTGCGGCTTCGGGAGTGAGTGGCTATCCGTCTGCTAGCCAGTCGGTGGCTCAATATGGCAATAATACACCTCCGCAGCAGATGCTGCGTCCTGGGTTGGTAAATCAGCCGCCATCCTCTCCGCCGCAACCGGCGAATAGCCTAATGTCTACGTCGGCTACCGCTAGTTTACGCGACAATTTCAATACTGTCACGCCCCCTGTGTCGCAACAAGCTGAAGCCGGGATGGCATCGCCGCCACAACAACCATTACAGCGGCCGTCTGACGGGCGTATAGATGCAATATCATCCCGCCAGGACGATGAGGTGACGATAAAATTGCGGTAGGCTTACCGATGTAAAGGCGGTAAACCTGTAAAAGAGTTCTTCAGGGTAGAAGATGAAAAAGCGCAACTATAGAATCAGTCTACCCTGCGAAGGATAATTCCCTAGGATTTTTAGTCTGGCGCTCTACCTATCTTTACCGATAATAAGTAGTCGGAAATAGTCATAGACGAGCCCGATGACCCACCCAAGCCCAAAAGCAGCAATCGTTTCAGTACCTGACAATTGGTAGCCATATGCGCGCGCTACGAGATAGGTGACGAGTACGAGAACGAACGAGCAAACGGCTCCTGATAAAATAGCGTTCGGTCGCGCAACAGAATTACCGACAACTTCGCTAGTCTTTTCGACGGCTTTGTTATGAATAATTTTGCTGAAGGTGCGACTTGGTGCTGACATGTGAGATTGCACTTCGTCCATCGTTTTCGCGAACGCTTTTTCCCGTTCCTGCTTAGAGATTGGTCCTTTGCGTCGTTCGGCTGGTGATGGGTCACTCCGCTCTGTCTCTTTGCGATTCTCTTTTTCGGCTTTTGCAACAGCTTCAAGCGTTTCGCGGCGTGCGTTTTCAAGCCTTTCTGCTTTATTTTCACGAGTTGATTCTCGTTCGCGGTTCTCGTTCGCAGCTTCGTGCTGCTCGGCGGCGAGCTTACGTGACTCATTTAATGACTCTCTTTTTTCGGTTGATCCTGGTAACTTTTCGTTGTTCATATACCACCCCTTGTTTTAAAAATATGTGTTAAATTGTGCCAGTATTAAAGTCGCGGCGTATTAAGCGTACTTCTTTTTTCAGCTGGCGCGAGCGTGCGTAGAAGAACGTAACGACGGCGAATATAATTGCTGCGAATGCGATGTTCTCGTTAGGGCCAGTATGCGGCAGCTGGGCGACAACTGACTCAACTTTCTTCTGGACGGGGCAATCGACGTTGACATTGACAGTGTTTCCGAACGTGTTTGTCATGACGCAGTCGTAGGAATTTGGGTTGCCTGTGCCGGCGCCTTTTGCGGCAATCGTGCTCGCGAGTTTTACGCTAAATATGCGCGTCTGCGTTTCGCCCGGTTTTAATGTTACTTTTGGCCATGTCAGTAGTGTTTTTGTCGCGATTCCGTCTGACGAATTGTCATCTGTAAGCGTGCCGCCGCCAGTGTTTTCTAGGCTCGCATATTGCAAAACGTCAGCTAGATCCTCCTTGATCGTGTATTCTGTCGCTTTTAGCCCTTTGTTGGCGACGTTAATTTTGTATACAATCTGATCAGTGGCCTTTGCTGCAATCATTGTGGCATCGGTGTTGTTCTGTGACGTATTTTGTGCAGTCTTGGTTTGAATAATTTCAGCATTACATTTTGCATCGTTGATCCAAATCATTGAGTCACCGGGGCATGGCTGGCAGTTTGGGTCTGTTTTGAGTAGGGCTGGGTTCTGCGGGCACTTTGCTGGTGGAGCGATTGTAAAACCCTTGGTACACCCAGCACTCGTTCTATCGCCAAGTGATGTCTTGATTGTTAATTTGACCGAGTAACTACCGGGGGTTTTCTCCGTATAAGTTGCGACGCTTGAACTACTCTCTATCGTCTTAACAAGTGTGTTATCGCGATATACCTGGAATATATACTTTGAAATCGTTGCGCCATCCGTAACAATCCCGCTGCCAGTGAATTGATAGGTATCTCCGTTCTTTTTGATGTCAAGTGCCGAGCACGTTGAGGTTGGGTTTTTAGGCGGCGTTGAACAGTTAGGATAGGTTCCCACTTGACCTGGAGGGCACGCTGGCCGCGGCGGGATAGTAAACGTGATTAAGTTGCCGCACGAGCGCATAATACCAAACCATAAGCCAGTTGATGAGGATCGCCCGACATAGGCGGAATAAGAACCGCTATTTCCCCAAAGTCGTTGTGGTCGGTAATAAAATGTACGCGTGCCACCGCTCGTTTTCACGGTATAACTTCCTTCGCCGCTTGAAGCACCAAAAACAGGCTTCATGCCCCAGGAATACAACCCTTCGCTGCTGCGGTGATACTCTAAATTACCAGTTGCTCGTTGGATGTCGGCACGAGAAATGCCAATGGCGGTATACAGATCACGAATGTTGTTGACGTTCTGGTCGTAGCTGGACATAACAGCGCTTGGCGTGTGAGTACCGCCGTATACCATGTCGGTTGCGTCGGCTGCGCTTGCTGGCTCTGGCGCTTGAAGCATTGTAAATGACTGGACAATAAGCGCAAGAGCGGTGAATATAAGCCCAAGGCGGCGTGTTGTCTCTTCTTTTCTCAGACGCTTAGCATAAAACCCTAGTTGTCCGACGAGTGCAGGGCTAAATGAAAGGTTTGATACGAGCTTTCTAAACATAGTGCAACCTTTTTTGTGTTAAAATTTCCGAGATAAATCTCTTTTGACTACTAGTTTAGCATATGCGTCTATAGATGGCAATAACTTGAATGAACAATTTTTTTTATGGTATAATCGGTGTAGAAATGAATAATCTGAGTTGACAGTAAGCGAGGGAGATTCCATATGGCTAAACAAAAAGACGACGGTTCTTATGATGGTTCGCAAATTCAGGTTCTTGAAGGTCTTGATCCTGTTCGTAAGCGCCCAGGCATGTACATTGGGAGCACGGGCTACGACGGTGTCCATCACTTAATTAAAGAAATTGCCGATAACTCTATAGACGAAGCGATTGCTGGTCACGGCACGCGTGTTGACGTGCGAATCCTTGAAGATGGCGGTATTACGATTACCGATGACGGGCGTGGCATACCGGTAGATAAGCATCCGAAAACTGGTTTGAGTACGCTTGAAACAGTATTAACTGTGCTACATGCTGGCGGTAAATTTGGCGGCGGCGGTTATAAGGTTTCGTCTGGATTGCATGGTGTTGGCTCAAGCGTGGTGAATGCTTTGTCGAGCCGAATGATCGCTGAAGTCGCAAAAAACGGTTCAATATATCGAATTGAATTTGAGCGAGGCAAAACAGTCGTGCCGTTTAAGAAAAGCCGTTTGACAGACGAGAATTGGACGCGCGGCACGCGGATTACGTTTTATCCCGATCCTGAAATATTCAAAGAAACGACGAAATTTGACTATAAATGGGTCGTGAGCTATCTTCGCCATCAGGCCTATCTGACAAAAGGCGTGTATGTGACGGTTTATGATGAGCGCACCAAAGAGCGCCAGGCGTTTTATTTTGAGGGCGGCATTCGCAGTTACGTGAAGAACCTCAACGTCGGTAAGGACGTTCTCGGTAACGAAATTTTCTACGTTGAAAAGCAGATTGACGATTCAATGGTTGAAGTAGCAATTCAGTATAATGATTCCTATGTTGAGACGGTAAAACCGTTTGCAAATAACGTGTTGACTCCAGATGGCGGTACGCATTTAGTTGGTTTTCGGTCGGCGCTCACGCGCGTTATAAACGATTATGCGCGTAAAAATAATTTGCTAAAAGAAAAGGAAGATAATTTATCCGGCGATGATATTCGCGAAGGTCTGACGGCGGTTATTTTGGTGAAGCTACCCGATCCGCAGTTTGAAGGCCAGACGAAAAATAAGCTTGGTAATCCAGAGGTGCGGCGATATGTCGAACAGGTAATGAATGAATACTTTGCGTATTTTCTGGAAGAGAATCCAGCGGTTGCGAAGAAGATTGTCAATAAAGCATTGCTTGCAGCTAGAGCGCGCAAAGCAGCTCGAGCTGCACGTGATAATGTGATTCGTAAGGGTGCGCTTGATGGCGCTAGCCTACCTGGTAAATTGGCAGATTGTTCAAGCAAGAATCCAGCTGAATGCGAACTCTACATCGTTGAGGGTGATTCAGCTGGCGGTTCAGCGAAGACGGGGCGCGACAGTCGTACACAAGCTATTTTGCCGCTGCGAGGCAAGGTTTTGAACACTGAACGGGCTCGTCTTGATAAAATGTATGCAAATCGCGAGATACTAAGCTTGATAAAGGGTATGGGCGTCGGTATCGGCGATGCGTTTGATATGCGCGGTTTGCGTTATCATCGTGTTGTGATTATGACCGATGCCGACGTTGACGGTAGCCATATCGCGACACTGCTTATGACATTCTTCTTTCGGTATATGCGTCCGGTTGTTGAAGGTGGTCATATTTATCTAGCAAAGCCGCCACTATTTAAGTTGAAGCTATCGCAGCATAAACAGGAGTATTTGTATAATGAGGAAGCACTTGACGCAAAGTATCAGGAGTTGATTGCTGCCCGCAAAGAAAAAGGTGTCGCGATTGATCCGAGCGAGCCGCTCGTTAGACAAGCAGGATTGAGCGAGTCGTCGTTGCAGCGCTATAAAGGTCTTGGTGAGATGGATGCTGATCAGTTATGGGAAACAACAATGAACCCGGAAAATCGTGTTTTGGTGCAGGTTCGGCTTGAAGACGCAGAGCGTGCTGATGCGATTTTTACTAAATTGATGGGTGATGAGGTTGAGGTGCGTAAAAACTTTATTCAAGCAAACGCAAAGAAAATGAGTCTTGAGGAACTGGATGTCTAATATGAACGAAGATAATGCAATGCAGCAGCAAGAACATAAACCGGTAGAAGGCGAGGTACTGACGCAGACCGACCACAGTCATTCAAAGACTGTTGAAATTCGTACTGTTGAAGATGTTATGGAAGATAATTTCCTGCGATATTCAATGTCGGTGATTGTTGATCGTGCACTGCCTGATGTGCGCGACGGCATGAAGCCGGTGCATCGTCGTATTGTGTATGTGATGGATAAAATGGGCATCGGTCCATCCTCAAAGACGGTTAAGAGCGCACAGATCGTCGGCGAAGTTATGGGTAAATATCATCCGCATGGCGATTCGTCAATCTATGATGCAATGGTGCGTATGGCACAGGATTGGGTTGGACGCTATCCGCTCGTGCAGGGTCAGGGCAACTTTGGCTCTATGGATGGAGATCCGCCAGCGGCAATGCGCTACACTGAAGCAAAAATGACGCGCGTGTCCGAGGCGCTTTTGGCAGACATTGACAAAGAAACGGTTGATTTTCGTGATACATACGACGCGACGCATCGGGAACCTGTTGTATTGCCAGCGAAGTTGCCAAATCTGCTACTTAACGGGCAAGTTGGCATTGCTGTTGGCATGGCGACGAACATTCCGACACACAATCTTGGCGAGATCGTTGACGCAACGGTGGCGCTGATTGATAATCCAGAGGCAACGCTTGACGATCTTATGAAGCATATTAAGGGTCCTGACTTTCCAACGGGGGCGGTTGTGTATGGCGGTGCGCCAATGCGCCAGGCGTATGCGACCGGTCGTGGCAGCGTGACGATTCGTGCAGTGGCAAATATTGAGGAGGCAAAGCGTGGACGCCATCAAATTGTCGTAACAGAGATGCCGTATGGTGTTAACAAGGCGACACTTATTGAAAAAATTGCCGATCTGGTGCATGACAAGAAACTCACGACAATCAGTGACCTGCGTGATGAATCGGCACGGGGTAGTGTTCGCGTGGTAATTGAGTTAAAGAAAGACGCGTATCCAAAGAAAGTATTGAACCAACTTTATAAATTAACGGCGTTACAGACGAACTTCCACTATAATATGCTAGCACTTGTTGAGACTGGTACAAATCCAGTGGCATTGCAGCCGCGAGTGCTTGGTTTGCATGATATTCTGCATGAATTTATCAAACATCGCCAAAAAGTAGTGCGGCGGCGCACGGAATACGAACTGCGCAAAGCAAAAGAGCGGGGGCATATTTTAGAAGGCTACAAAATCGCGCTTGATCATATCGATGAAGTAATTCGAACGATTCGTGCCAGCAAGACGCAAGATGAAGCCGAAAAGGCGCTGATTGAGAAATTTGGTCTGAGCATTATTCAAGCAAAGGCAATTCTTGCGATGCAGCTACGGCGTTTGACAGGCTTAGAACGCGAAGCGATTGAGAATGAGCTGGCTGAATTGCGTAAGAAAATTGCATATTTCGAAAAAGTCCTGGCGGATGAGAATGAAATCTTGCGCATTATTAAGGAAGAGCTTCTTGAGATTAAAGAGAAATATGGTGATGAGCGTCGTAGTAAAATTATCAACACAGAGGTTGGTAAGTTCAGCGACGAGGAACTAATCCCAGAAGAGGATACTGTTGTGTTGGTAACAACAGAAAATTACATTAAGCGGACACTTGCGAGCGACTATCGCCGCCAAAACCGCGGCGGTAAGGGCAAACGCGGCATGACGACAAAAGAAGAAGATGTTATTGATCAGCTTGTGCCGGCCAGTACGCACGATTGGCTGTTGTTCTTTACGAATAAAGGCCGCGTGTTCCGCCTCAAGGCGTATGAAGTACCAGCAGCGAGTCTTGCGGCTAAAGGCGTCGCAGCGGTTAATCTACTTCAATTGCAGCCTGAAGAGAAAATTACATCAATCATTAATCTCGCGAAAGATGCGGGAAGTGATGGATATTTGTTCATGGCGACAACTAAGGGTACTGTAAAAAAGACAGCAGTTTCCGACTATGCAAATATTCGAACAAACGGGTTGATTGCGATAAACTTAGGTGATGGCGATGAACTGCGCTGGATTAAACAGACTGATGGTAAAAGTGATGTGATTATATCAACATCTGCTGGCCAAGCGGTGCGGTTTAACGAAGAAGAGTGTCGACCAATGGGGCGAGCAGCACGCGGCGTGCGTGGTGTGCGGTTGCGCCCAAATGATAGCGTAGTTGGCATGGATGTTGTAACATCAGCAGATCAAACACTTCTGGTCTTGAGCGCAAATGGCTATGGAAAAATTACGAAAGTAGCGAATTTCCCGAGTCATAAGCGTGGTGGCGTTGGTATTAAGGCGGCGACGGTTACAGCGAAAACTGGTCCGATCGTTACTGTGCAAACGCTTGAGTCAGATGCGGTTGAAGCGATTATTATCAGCCAGGGCGGACAAACGATTCGTGTCGGGCTGGGCGATATACCAACGCTGGGGCGTACAACGCAAGGCGTGCGCGTGATGCGGCTTAGCGACGATGATAGCGTATCGTCAATCGGTATTATGTGCGATTCAGGAGAAGACGAAGGCTAAGCGTATAATATGACGATATCTCCATATTTAGTAGCGGTTGCTGTTGGATGGGTTATTGCTCAAGGCGCTAAATATATTACGGCAGCGGTAAAAGCGCACAGTTTGCGTGTGTTTGATCGGCTGTATTTGTCCGGTAATATGCCAAGTGCGCACAGTGCGACAGTTGTGTCAATTGCGACGCTTATTGCGTTACGAGACGGTGTTGATAGTGGACTATTTGGTCTCGCAGTGGTTTTGGCGCTTGTCGTTATGTACGATGCTATGATGGTGCGCCATTCGGTTGGCGAACAGGGGGCGGTTATTAAGCGCATCTTGAAAGAGTCAAGCATAGCAGTAAAAGAGCCTCATGTAGCGGACGGACATACGCCACTTGAAGTGGTTGTTGGTGTATGCATTGGCGTGCTTGCTGGTATTGTTGTATTTTACACTACAAAATAGCCAAAAAACAGTGTTGACTTGCTAAAAAAATCGCGCTACAATGATGGGCAGTCTAGTTGCGAGATGGAAGAAACTATAGTTCTGTTGTGCAGTTAGGCGCAGTGTTGTTTAACAATTTAATTGTGCAATAATCATCGTCAGTCTATTTTTGAGTAAGATAGACGTTTCAAATCAATGAAACATCTTTTATGGAGAGTTTGATCCTGGCTCAGGATGAACGCTGGCGGC
>ERZ772964.164-NODE-164-length-33312-cov-24.3774_pt1 | contig 33312 bp, 37 predicted proteins | sample MGYA00580675_ERZ772964 | MGnify/ENA primary metagenome ERZ772964 (study PRJEB29015, sample SAMEA2737941) | human oral metagenome | biome: human oral; feature: human-associated habitat; material: dental | place: China | collected 2139 ... | reverse complement strand
ATACAGGGGACATTTTCGTGGAGGCTAGTTTCTCAGATGTTTGTTTAGCTAACATAATATTCATACGCTTTATTGTACCAGCCCTTGACCTAGACCCAAAACTAGAGTATACTACGATAGATTGATATTAACTAAATAAGAAGTGGAACAATATGGCAGCACGCTGTGAGTTAACTGGTAAAGGCAAGCAATTTGGTCACAATGTGAGTTTTTCTCTGCGCCGCACCAAGCGTGTCTTTAAACCTAACCTACAGAAAAAGACGTTCATTGTCAATGGACAGAAAGTAACTATGATACTTTCTACGCAAGCGATCCGGACACTCAAGAAAAAAGGTCTTATCGCAGCCGCGAAATAGTTTTTCTGACTAATTAAAAAACACCCGCGCTATGGGTGTTTTTTAGTATTTAATACAGCAAGACTATACTTGCACGCAACCTAACTACGTGCAACTACTGCTACAGTTAGCGCCGCTGGCAACGAGTTGTCGTTTTTGAGTTTTAGTTTCGCTATATTATCAACTGGAGCGCCCAGCTCTTTAACGAATTCATCAAGCTCGTTCTGAGGAACTTCGTATTTTAGTGCGGCATCGCGATAATGAACAGGTACAACAACTTTCGGTTCGATCGTCCGAACTAACGCGATAGCGCTCGTCGCGTCAAGCGTATATCCGCCGCCGCCAACCGACACGACCAAAACATCAACCACACCCAGCTCTTCCAGTTGGTCGTCATTTAACCCTGGAGCAATATTTCCAAGAATCCCCACCGAGACTTCGCCGCATTCGACTCTGTAAATAGTCGCCTTCTTTTTGTCGTCTTGCGCGTCGATATGGCGCATCGCAGCGATTCCCTTGATTGTAAAATCGCCCACTTCATACTCGCCAGGTCCATCGATGACAATCTGAGCGCTATCATCGTCAATCGTAAAGCGTGGCTCCGTAGCCAATTCGACCGCACCGCTCACCTTCAAATCCTTAAGCCCAACCAAAGACAACTTCGGGTCTACTATTAGCGTCGTCTTCTTGCTAGCTATAACTATCGAGTTGCCGCCCTTGTATTCAATGTCAAACATTTTTCCTCCTTATTAACTTACTGTGTTTTTATAATGTTATCAGCATCCACAACAACACGGTGTTTACTGCCTAGCATATCGGTGATAAATTTATCGTGAACACTAAGCCTATAGTATAACTCGTCGTACGGAAGTACGCTATAGGTAATCTCGCGCCCTATCGCCTGCTCTATCGTCGACACTATCGACTTCACTTTAGTACGAGAGATATCTCCCGCCATCAACAAATCGAGCTTACTCGCCGACCCGCTAACCAGCACTCCTGCCGTGATAGCCACGCGCACGCCATCGGTGTGCTGAATCATGTCTTCGTAAACCTCCGCTTGCATACTCACTGATGAGCTAACTTTTTGCTCGGCGAAGATCGCCCGCATCGGCACGTAATACTCGTACCTCTGATTGACTTCGTAGTACAATTTATTATCCATATTGTTGCTAGTGATGATGCCGATTTCAAGCATATTTGCCAACTCTCGCCGCACGGAATTAATTTGTTCGCCAATCAAACGCGTAATTTCGCGCACATAAAAAGCCTGCCCGGGATTACTCAGAAACAGGTATAACAATTTCACGCGAGTTTTTGAACCAAATAATGCGTCAATCATGCTTAGACCTCTGGTTCTATGATACCACGGTCGTCATCTATCGACCAAACGCTGAGCAATATAACTATACGCCTGGTCGAGACCGAGCCATGTAATTTCTGGATTGCGCTTTAACCACGTGAGCTGCCGCTTCGCTAGCCGCCAATCGAGCGTGCAAAATTTCTCCTCCAATTCGTGCCGCGTCAGCCGACCAGCTAAGTACTCGCGTATCAGCGGATAGGCATTGCCCGTCATCGCTTCGTTATCCCAGCCCCACTTTTCTGCACTATTTTTTGCTTCATTTATTGTAGCATTATTTACAATGGTTTTTGCACGTTTTCTTATTCTAGCCTTGAGTATATTTTTGTCCGTAGCTATTCCTACAATAATTCTATTTTTATATTTTTTGTCATTTTTCAGGGGAGTTTTACCTTTTCGCATAATTGCATTTACAATATATCGCTTATTTTTATCGTTTTCTGGTAACGAAATGTTGTTTTTTTCGCAATAGTTTTTTAACTCTGCGAGAGATTTATGTTCAAATTTTTTTCTCAATTCTATATCGTTTGACCCGCTCGTAAACGTATAGTCATAGACGACGCTGTCGACATACAAGCCAGTCCCGCCCACTAAAATCGGTATTTTTCGGCGCGACCTAATGTCGTCGATTTTTGCATCGGCATACCGCTTGAAGTCGGCGGCAGTGAAACGCTCGCCAGGATTAGCCAAATCAAAACCCCAGTGCACCACGCCTGCACGTTCATTCATATCTGGCTTCGCCGTCCCGATATCGAGCCCTTTATAGATGGCGCGCGAATCCGCAGATACAACTTCGCCGCCGAACTGCTGCGCGAGCCCAATCGCCAGACCAGTCTTGCCGCTTGCCGTAGGACCAACTATTACGACCAGCGGAATCCCCTCTACAGCTACGGGTGCCATCGCCTCGCCTCGAAATCTTTCACGCGCCACCCTTCGCATTCAATACCGTCTTGCGCCAAAAGTTGCGCTTGCACTTCCTGACCGCCCGGAAAACCAACCGCCAACCCGCCCTTGGCATTTACCAAGCGATGCCACGGCAGATTATCTGGACCGCCGTGAGCAATCTCGCCTACGCGCCGCGCCGCATATGGATGACCAGCCATAGCAGCTAGGTCGCCATAGGTCGTCACTTTATCGCTAGGCAATTCAGACATTAGTACATAGACACGGTCGCGCAAACTAGCTATCGGCAACTCGCTCAATTTTTGCCTCCATATTTAACCGCCTTTAGTGCCGCCATGTTACAGCCCTTGTATATACTCAGCGAGTTTCGCCAATTCAACTTTTTCTTCGCCAGCTTGCGTGCGAACGCTAACCTCGCGCGCCGCTTTGTCTTTTGGACCAACGATCAGCTGAACAGGAATTTTCATCGCCGTCGCTTCGCGAATCTTCTTGCCAAGCGACTCGTTTCGCATATCTGTTGTAAATCTTACTTCATTGTATTTTACCGGCGTCATCAACACAACACCTTTTAGCACCGTTGTGACTTCGTCTACATAGTCTTTTACAGCATCGTTAATCGATAGTATTCGCACCTGTTCCGGTGCAGACCAGAACGGGAACCAGCCGCCGGTATGCTCGATAAACACGCTCAAGAATCGTTCAATCGACCCTAGCAGCGCACAGTGAATCATAACTGGTGTTGTAAATTTGCCATCATCTGTAGCATACTCCAAACCAAACCGCTGCGGCTGTACGAAGTCTAATTGAACTGTAGCAACTTGGTGTTCACGCCCGATCGCGTCGGTTGCCATAAAGTCAATTTTCGGACCGTAAAATGCCGCTTCGCCTTCTTGCTCAAAGTAGTCTAATTTGTTTGCTGCGACCGCTGCTTTCAACTGAGCTTGCGCCGATTCCCATAAATCGCGGTCGCCCAAATAGCCGTCGGACTCATCACGATAACTCAACCGTACGCGTAATTTCATATCGATTTGCGCGTAAAGTTCTTGTGCCGATGCCAGCAAATTATTTATCTCTTGCTCAATTTGGTCAGGTCGGCAAAACACATGACTGTCGTCTTGAGTAAGCGAACGCACCCGGCTCAGTCCGCCCAGCTCGCCAGTTTTTTCATCGCGATAGTCAGTCGTTGTTTCCAAAAAACGCACCGGCATATCACGATAACTGCGCGGCTTCGATGCGAAAATTTGCGTATGGTGCGGACAGTTCATCGGCTTTAACGCCATCTCGTCGCTAGTCTCCTGGCTTTTCACCAAAAACAGTTCGTCGCCAAATTTCGCCCAATGTCCAGATTTTTCGTATAAGTCTTTCTTGGTCACATGAGGCGTCCAAACTTTTTGAAAACCGTACTTCTGCCGTAATTGATTAGAATATTGCGCTACGACATCGCGCAGGACAGTGCCGCGCGGCGTGAACATAGGCAGCCCAGCACCGACTAGCGGAGACATCGTATATAAATCGAGCTCCCTGCCTAATTTACGATGGTCGCGCTGCTTGGCTAACTCTAGTTTGTCTAAATAGTCGTCTAGCTCCTCTTGCGTCGCGAACGCCACGCCATACAAGCGCTGCATCTGAGGATTATTTTCGTTGCCTCGCCAATACGCGCCCGCTACGCGCATAAGTTTAAAAGCACCGATATCGCTCGTGTTGGCAACGTGCGGACCGCGGCACAGGTCGGTGAAATCACCATTAGTATAAAAAGTAACCTCATCTAACGCGGCATCGCCATCAGAAATTGTACCCATTTCGGCGGCGTCCAAATCTCGAGCAACCGTCGTTCCAGAACGCTTCAAGTCATTCAAAAGCTCTTCTTTGTATGGCTGATTTGATTCTTTCGCCCAAGCGATGGCATCTTGAATTGAGCATTTTTTACAAACGAAATCTTGGTTTTCGGCGATAATCTTTCGCATCATCTTTTCGATTTTAACGAAATCCTGCTCGCTAATTTTTACATCTGCAATATCAATATCATAATAAAAACCATTTTCGACCACCGGCCCAACGCCAAACTTCGCTTGCGGCCACAATCGCCTCACACTAGCTGCCATCACATGTGCCAAACTGTGCCGCATCGCATAAAGTTGTTCTTCGTTCATACCGAACCTCCTTTTGGTTAATAAAAGCACGCAGCGATAATTGTTACGTGCGTGCCTCGGTCCCGATAAACTCAGGAGGTTCCACCTTGGCTATTTCTATTGACCCGGAAAATTACGTGTACCGCGTCCGCTATCACGGAGCTCCAGAGATGGTTAGACTCTTTCACCGCTCTAGTGCCATTGTACAACAAGCTAATAAACGTTGCAATTATCCGTAATTTTTGTTACTATAAACCTATCTCTAGGGCGATTAGCTCATTTGGCTAGAGCGCTTCATTGACGTTGAAGAGGTGAGAGGTTCGAATCCTCTATTGCCCACCAAAATCGAATTTTCTGATAAAGTCGTCCTAAATAGGGCGATTTTTTTAAAGACATTTGCGTTTCGTTTTTGTAATTCAAATATATCTTTGGTTGTTTTTAGCACTAAAAACATATCGCCTGAACTATAGTTATTCGGCAGATATTTCGCTGCCACCGCTTTAACCAGCTGTTTACTCCACAATTTTCGCTAATGTTTTCCACATGAAAATATTAGCTTTTTTCATCTTTTTACCCGTGTTGTGATATAAAGTTTGAAATTTATATAGTTGACAAATTATACTGCTTGTGCTAAAATAAAAGTATGGTTACAATGAAAAAAATTTCAAACAAAAAACGCTCAAAACTAGACCGCTACACTCTAGCGTTTGAGCTTAATGAAACTATCAAAATACGCCGTAAATAGTTTCGCTGGCAATTAACTCAACGATGCTTGCGTTCAGCTTCGATTTACCTAGTCATAACTTAGCCAAAAGTTCGCGGGTATATAATACCCCGTTAAACTACGGATCAAATAACTTAAATTCGCCGGCTCGGCTTCGTCATCGTACGGTTCGCGCGGAGTGACTGCTTACCTGACAATTCTAAAGTCACGGTCGCCGCTAAACTTCTGTATGCAAATACGAACATTCTAGCCGGCGGCGAGTCGTGAAGTACCTGGGTCGCGAACAAACAAAAAAAACAGAAATAAGCCGCCCGGGCTACCGCTTTTTCTTCTTTTGCGTTTTTTCCGCTTGCCGCTGTTTTTTAGCTTTTTCGCGCGATGCAAGCGTTGCCTTGTCGGTTACATCAAATGTTTCTAGGTAGCGCCCAAACAGTAGATGAGTCTGGGCGTTTATCGCCGCAAATGCACTATAACACACCGAGGTAACGGGCATCAGAATCCACTGCAACACCATAGCGATAGTCCGGCGGCGCTTGTACCTCTCTGGGCGCGGCGGAAGCATTTTCAGCATCAGAAAAATCGTAATAAATATACCTATCATCGCAACCGTTTGGATATAGCTCACCACCGTCGGCAACGAGTGAACTGTATAATTTCGCGACGCCTCGCGGTTAACGAGAAGTGGAATCCACCCCCCTACCGCCACGATAATAGCGGTACTCGCCAAGCTAACATGACCATCTAGCAGCCGCCAAAATCTAGCAAACCCTTCCCAGAATGGCACGGTTCGCTGCCGCGTAAATAACCGCGTCGCTACATAAGGCACATCCGACGCGCCGTATCCCCAGCGCCGCAGCTGCTTAAATTGCGCGACCATCGTCTTTTTTAGAGTATCTGCCATGACGGCATCTTGATAAATCGGTACATGAATCGGCACCACGCCGTAATCGCCCCGGTAATAAAAATAGCTCCGCCAGTACTGATGTCCGTCTTCGACTATACTGCGCTTGCTCCAAAAATTCATTTTTATTAATGCCGTCAGCGGCTGGCTGTGAGCGGCAAAGTTGCGCAGCGTGTGTGGGCGCATACTACTGATAATCGTCCAGAACGAATTGCCCGTAGCGAGCACGCGCATCGGCGCCGGAGCGTCCCAAATATTACCAAAGTACAGCGCAATCGGCTGATAAGATAAACGCTCTCGATTCGTGTGAACCAAATATTCGTAGCTAACGTAATCGAAATACGATTTATACGGTCGATTATCGCTATCTAGCGGAGTCACGATAACATCGTCGTACGGAATATTTTGCTGATTGCACCACTCCTGCAATTTTTTGCCTGCAAATGTAATGTTCGGACCTTTGCCCGGAATCTCCTCGGGCAAATCTTTCGGGTGCTTAACTATCTGAAAAGCCTTGAACACTGAAGCGTATTCTTTTTTCAATCTGCGCGCAGTCTGCTCAATATCTTCGCCGCCGCGCTCTTCGTACGCCAAATACACAATGAGGTTTTTATTATCGTAAGATGTTGCTTTGACTGATTCAACCGTCGGCTGAATAACATCGTACGATTCGTTGTACGCTGCAATTATGACGGCGTGGTATATTTTTTGCGGGTCGGGTATTTCCAGATTCTTATTCAAAATACTCTGCAAAATTTCACGATGGCGCTTCGCTTCAAATTCTTTTTTAGAAAACTGCTGGTCTGGCAGACTGCCTTTGCGAGCCGCCGCCAAGTCCTGTACTCGCTGCCGCCAGTTTATTTTTTCCGCTGCCACCAGCTGACCGTGCCCGTGAATTGTACGATACGCGATTCCCAGAGAGCGCACAAAAAGCGCCAAAATGACCAGCAAAATATAAATCGCCGCTAATAACGGCTGGAAAAACGACAAAATAACCAGCAAAGACAGCATCGAATATGTCAATAGCCCCGGAAGCATCTCGAAAAAACGGTATGATTTGGTGCGTTTACCGAGTGGAAGTTCGAGGTCGTCTATTTGCTTACTCATGCTGATTGCCCGAGAGACATGACGCTTAACATATATACAAGCCCGATAAGCAGCAGCGCAGCCGCGTACCACAAAACCGCCAACCGAGTTTTCGGGCGCTCAAGAAGCGAAAATTTCACCATCAAGCCGCCGTGCAGCCCAGCTACCGTCCAGATAAACATAATAAACAAATAGAAATATTGCCAGTGCTCTTTGTAAAAATGCGCCTGTCCAAACGCCGTATATCTAGCGTAGACAGTCACGTCGCTAGGTTTTATCAACAAACCTATCCATATGCTGCACAAAATCGCAATCACTAGCAAAACTCCCAGCTGCAGCATCAACGAGCGGTCGCTTGTAATCGCTTGTACGACTTTTGATTTAGTTTCCTTGCGCATAATTTAAATATGGAGCCGTCTGCCGGGATTGAACCGGCGACCTGCGCGTTACGAATGCGCCGCTCTACCAACTGAGCTAAGACGGCAATACAGACATTATAGCAAAAATAGACCGGTTATACTATAGAAAATACCCCGCGAATTTGCGAGGCACTTTCTATGGCGCGCCCGACCGGATTCGAACCGGCGATCTCCTCCGTGACAGGGAGGCGTGATAGACCAGCTTCACTACGGGCGCAGATGCACTGCTTCATTCTAGCAAATCGCGCGTCAAGATGCAAACAGAAAATCGCCCTAGACTTCCGGAACGGAAATATACTCAGAAACCTTGCCGTTTTTTTTCATTTCTTTGAATTGATTCGAGAATTTCGTCAGCGGAATGTGCACATATTCAAAAGCTAATTTGCTATCAGTTTTTTCTGTAATTTTCGCGATGAAATAGCCATCGCCCGTCGTCGTTTGCAAAATGTCCGACAAATCGCCTTTTTTCAGTCCAGCTAAGCTCGCTACACGTAGCCCGTTAAATTTTCCCGTGACATCAATCAATCCGCTCGCGCCGCTAGTAGCCTTGCCGCCAGAGAGACTATTCGCCGCTGCCACCGCTTCTTCCCACGATTTTCCCTGTTTCAAGCTGTCAAGCGCCGCTTGGGATTGTGCTTTTGCCTCGGAGTCTATCGCGAAAGCGACCCGGCTTTCTAACATTGCTCCAGCTGTACGAAAACGATAATCGCTCACGCTTTCGCCGAATATCACTCTAATCGAAGCGTCGTAAGTTTCTTGCGAAACCTGCCCGTTTACCGTCATGCGTTCTTTATCTATAAATTCATCGACGTCTTTGTCGGAAACTGAAATATTGTGCTGGCGCGCAAGCTGCCGGGCGTACGCGATGCGCTCGGCGAGATTGAGCGATTGGCGTTTGTAGTAATCTAGCTGGACCTTTTTGTCTTTGGAATTGTTGCTCACCTTTACTTCGTTGTTGCGATTCAGGTAATACTCCGAAGAACGATACGATGCTAAATAATCGCTGTACAGCACCCTCTCGCCATTCACCGACCCCACTGGCAGCGGTACGACTCGAGTAATTCTGTAAGCCATGGCGCCGGAATTTTGCATCGGATACATAACCGCCCAGCCGGCGACCGCGAGCAATATCATACTCACTACCGCGATGATTATCGCATTAATCACCAGTTTATGCCGCGCGTACTGAATCGGGTACTTAAATTTGCGGCCGCCTGCAATAACCCGCTCGCGATGCTCGGCCACCGTCTCGTTGGTGATGCGCGACGGCACTTTCTTTTGCTCTTTATTCTTGCGCCTAATTGACAGTTTCTTTTTCATCTACGCTCCGGCGGTTCGCTTCGGCAGCATACACCGCATCTTGCAATTTATTATATATCTTACTCGGATGCTCAACCATACGAATGACGAGGTCGCCAACGAAAGTTTGGATTATAATCGTGCCAAACTTGAAAACTTCGCCGCTAAACCCTGGTATATTATAACTTATGCTCTGCACCTTATCCAGACTCAACTCTACGACATCTTTGCCAAAAAAACCGCGCTGCGTGATTTGGCGAATGCGCTCGTTAGTGACCACGTACACCGTAAAATACCACATTAGAAAGTGGTAAAAAAATAGAATCGACCCCAGTACAAGCCCCGCCAACGGCAGCAAAAACAATTCTAGCTTCGTCTGCCAAATCAGCGGCGGAATCGAGCCAACAGTAAGCGGAATAAGCAGCGAGTAAAACCCCTTGCGCATAGCAATTATATGCCGCCGAAAGACAAAAAGGATTTCTTCGCCATCGTGTTGACCTTCGAAATTCGTATCCATACCCTACTATTCGTTTGTTATTTTGGTACCCCGGATAGGAGTCGAACCTACAACCTTTTCCTTAGGACGGAATTGCTCTATCCAGTTGAGCTACCGGGGCATACTATTAATTATACTCTTGTTGGCGGCTTATTTCGCTAATTAGATGAGAGTGTTTGTTATTTTTTTGGCGCGCCCGCGTCTATTTAACCAAGCTGCCAAAATTTATTATGCTGCCTGGGCGCACAAACGGGCGGCGCGCCCAAGCAGGTTGAAGCGTGCTATAGCGTAAATTTATCGTTCAAAGACTTATACTCAAAGATTTCATCATCCGAAAACCAGTGACCGATTTCTTCGACCGCCTCTTTGTCGTTGCCGCTAGCATGAATCAAATTCGGCACGCCTTTATGCTTGGAGTCGGCATAGACGAAACTCATGTGCGAGTAGTCGCCGCGAATCGTACCTGGCGCAGCACTTTTCGGCTCGGTTGTACCGACGAGTTTGCGCACCAACTGCACCGCCTCGACCCCTTCTAGCACCATCGCAATTACCGGTCCCTGAACCATCATTTCTAGCGTAACGTCGAACTTATCTTTACCGCGGCGAGTAATCATCTGACCAATTTCCTCGTAGTGGCGGTAGTAATGTTCTTTTGTCGGTGCAATCATCTTGGTGGCTACGATTTTGAGCCCAACGCGCTCGAACCGCGTCAAAATTTCGCCGACAATCCCCCGTTGAACGGCGTCTGGCTTAAAGATAATCAATGTTCGTTCAGTCATTCCTGCCATAGGGCTACTCCTTGCTGATTAGTTGCTATACATTGATTGTAACAGATTACGTTAGCATTTTTGCTATTTATTTTTGAATACATTTTTTGTTCAGAAAGCGCTTGTGTCTGGCGATGATTTAGGTTATGCTACAGTTATGGAAATGTCCGCGCTTATTTTAGATTTTACCGAATATTTAGAAATCGAAAGAGGACGCTCTAGCCGCACTTCAGAAAACTATAGCCGCTATCTCGAGCGTTTTCTACAATTTGCGGGACCAGACATTACTGTTGACAAAATTACACCAGAATTAGTTCGAAAATACCGTCTCTGGCTCAATCGCCAAAAAAGCGAAAATGGCACGGAGCTCGCTCTAATCACGCAAAACTACCACTTGATAGCGCTGCGTGGTTTTCTCAGTTATTTAAGTAAACGCGATATCGAAAGCATGGCACCAAACAAAATCGAGCTGCCCCGGATTCACAGAAAACAAGTAACTTTTCTCTACAACGACGAAGTGGAGCGAATGTTCGACGCGATACCCGACGACGATTCGCTAGCGCACCTTCGGGACAAAGCGATTCTCGAGCTGCTATATTCGAGCGGACTGCGCGTGTCGGAACTAATCAGCCTAAACCGCGACCACGTCAATACCGCGCGGCGCGAGTTTACGGTGCGCGGAAAAGGTCAAAAAGACCGACCAGTGTTTGTTAGCCGGAGCGCCGCCTCTACCCTAGAAAACTACCTCAAAGCCCGGACTGATTCGCTCGTGCCGTTATTTTTGAATTATAGCCGCAACAGCAAAGCCCCAAATACGAGCGGCGACTACCGGCGCTTGAACCAGCGCAGCGTGCAAAGGCTGGTAGCGAAATACGCCAAACTAGCCGGCATCACCAAGCATGTCAGCCCCCACACGATGCGCCACAGTTTCGCCACCGACCTGCTCATGAATGGCGCCGACATTCGCAGCGTGCAAAGCATGCTCGGACACAGCAGTATCGCGACCACGCAAGTCTACACGCACGTCACCGACCAGCACCTCAAAGATGTTTACGAACGATTTCACAGCGACAACGGCTGAGACCCGATAAAGTTGATAAGTTTTACTACCGAATCTAGCTAGATGGCGCAGTCGCACAAGTACCAGCCTGCACGCTTTCGCCCGTTACAGAAAAATCTTTACACAAACTACCCGTTATATCAACAGCGTATTCGGGAAAATCAAAGCTTCTATCCGGGCTAACTCGACTCAGCACGCGGCGGTAAACATCGCCTGTTCGACCAGTCGAATCGACGATTGGCTGAACGCCGTCAAACTGCGCAACCGTCGCATCGCTCGTGTCCTGGAACGACGCGCGGAACTGCGTGCGAGTATACAAACTAGTCACGCGCATATACGCCATTTTCGACCCGGCTCGCACCAAACGGCTGTCGCCGAGGTCGAGATACGCCGAGCAAGCGTATTGATTAGCGTTAAACTCTGCCGCCGAGCAAGCAATCGGTCTAGGATTTACCGTGACATTATCTTCGGAATTTGCCGCCCGGGCAACATCTAGGACAACTGTGTTTCGGCTCGGTATTTTTTCGACCACCGCGTTCGGGCGCAAAAACACCGTCACTACTTGGTTGCTATCAAACTCGCCCTGAGTAATCGTGCCGCTTTGCGGTACAACCAGCTGCACGCGCAATAACGCTGGCGCATTGACACCCCAAGCATCTTTCCTGGGCAAATGCGCAGCATCCCAGTCGTTCGGCGACCTAATCTCGGTCATATCTTCGCCCCGGAGCGTCCACTGAACTTTTACGTAGCGCGAATCAGCCGTCGATGTCAGCGGAATAACCTCTGACACGCCCTCTTCCAAAGTGTATTTAACATCGTCGGTTCTGCTGCTTATCATTACGCACGTATACGACTGACCTCGTTCGTCTTGCGGCATGCCGTTGCTGCGAATAGACACTTTCGTATCAGTCACCGAAGCGACGATTCCCGCTGCCTGAACAGTATTGCACTGGCGATTTCCAATTGCAGCGCAAGCCTGCGCCGAACCGTTGTTGCACGCTGTTATCACGCGTTTCGCATCTTCGACGCCAGATACAGCCGAATCGTACGCGCTTTGCGACAAATTATTGTCCGACGCGCGATTTTCCTCTTGCGACATAATCCGAATAAACCCGACCGAGACAACTATCAGCAATAATGATGTAAACATTACAACTGTAATTGATACCATACCTTTTTTCGACAGTCGGCTCATGAGGCTCTCTCCATAATTATCACTTCTCTAAACTGGTTAATCGCGCAAAAGTTATAGTTGTTTTCTGTCTCGTTTTTCGTCCGGCAAGAGTTATCTGCTGTATTGACTTCCTCTTCGCGATTCGTGCCCAAAACATACGTCACCTGATAAGCCCGGTCGCCGTCGCGCTCAAAAATAGGCATCACGGCTATCTCGTACACAGCCAAGTCCGCCTGACCTTTCAGAAGTTCGGTAGCGTTCGTTGTGCCGCCCGTCGAAATATTATCGACTGTGTACCGCCCGTCGTCATCTGGCGTGCAATACTCGCCGACAACGTCGTTGGCGCGCGCAAACACTATTTCGTCCCCCTGAGAACCGTCCGCATTGACATAACGCACCCCTGTACCAGAGCGCAAATTCGCGGGAGTGTTCCATAAATAAACTTTCGTGCCGACGCACAGCCTGCCCAGCTGACCGGAGCGCTCGTTCGGCTCGATATACGTCAGGTTGCCCTTGCTGGCAGCTAAGCTATCGCGCCGTATCATGTCGTTTATTTCGCGCCCAGCTTGGTTGATTGATTTAACCGTCAGCCCCTTATGATACATACCCATGAGCTGCATCGTCGTAACCACAATCGACACCAGCAGTACCGCCACGCCAGCCATCGCCAGCATCAGCTCCACCAGGGTAAATCCTTTCGTTGAGTGTTTAACGTCTGCCATCATATATCCTCGTTATTGTACCTATCGTTGACGGAACTGCCGTGCCGACGCTGTCCCAACAGGCATTTATATATACATCGTAAGCGTCGCCCGCCATCGTTCCGCCGCTAGACACGCCGGTAGACGGATTCGATTCGGCGCGCGTGACTTGAATAAACATGCCCTGTGCCTGCTCATTGCCGGCATCGCTAAAGTTAATCTGCGAATACACCTGCGGCGCCGCATAGGAAGTGTTGGATATCGGCACTAGCCTGACGTCGTCGTTCGCTGCGGTTTGCGCCAAAAAGAACGCGCGGCGCCCTGTAGTCAGGTCGTTCTCAGCCACCGACGGGCAGCGTCCGTTCGCTTCGACAAACGTTGTAGGATTCACAATAGTACTTGAATCTACGATGTGATTATTTCTGATATCTTGCCACGCCTGAGTGTTATTAGCCTGCGCGTAGCGAATGAGCGACACTTGCGAATCGATTTGCTGGCGCACTAGGGTGATTTCCAGTGAACGCTGTGCAATCTGCGTCCCGCGATTCATCACCATATAAGTCGCCACCACCAACAGGCTCAAAATCACGAAGCTAAACATCACCTCGATAATAGTGTCGCCGCGCTCCCTTCGCTTCATTTAGCAGCCCTCCGTTCCCGTCCTGACACTGCTCGCACCCGGCGCATCGGCTAGAATCGTCACGCCAAGCGTTTGCCCTACCAGCCAGCCCGACGGATTGATGCAAATCACTGTGTTTTCTCGGCGGTTATCGTTGGACAGCAAATTTTGGAGCGTAAGCACGCGGCGGCTCGTATAAGTATGAATCACGCCGCTAACCGGCGACCGAACAATTGCAATGCTCCAAGCGTTCGCTCCAGATTCTGGCGCTTGCGTTTCTGTACCCCAATCAAGCGAATAATTGTCCTTTTCGGCTGAATCGTTCACGAATACTCGGCGATTATCGGCTGCCGACGGAGCAAAAACCGTATCATCGCCCGTACCCGACTGCACAAAATTATTCGTCACGCCCGACATATAAATCGGCTGCGACTCGAACCGCCTGCCATCGCTGCTCTGGATAAACCGTCCTATCACAGCGCAAGTGCTAGTCCCCGCCTGCACCAAACTCGCCGGCGAGAACGCGCCGTCAACGCATTCCGCGTGCCTATCCAGGTCGTTTCGCACGTTAATCGTCTGATTGTACTGCCCCTGAATATACGATTCGAAAGCATCTACTGCGTCTCGATACCGCTGCGCGCCAATCGTCGAGCCGACAGTGCCGAGAATACCAGCTGCAAGCGCGCCGCTCACCGCGAGAAAGAGCATCACCTCTATCACTGTAAACCCTCGCTGCACCCTATTCATATCTTTCATTTTAACATAAGTGTGATGGGTTTTGTACTAAAAAATCGTAACCGTAAACAACCACGCAATAATCGCCCGGCTCGCAAAAAACGAGATAAATGTGCCTAGAACAAACAGCGGTCCAAACGGAATTTCGCTGGTTGGCTTCAGTTTTTTACTGACCAGCCCAGGAAGTACTGCGATGCACCCGATGAAATTCGCCAGAAACAGCGCGATAAACGCCGCCTGCCAATTCGCCAGCACCAGCCCCAGACCAACGCCCAATTTCACGTCACCCTCGCCAATCCACGCGCCTTTCGAAACGATACTGAGCACGAAATAAATTCCCGCCATGATACCGAGTGACCCTAGTAGCGACCAGCCCTGCACATCGCCAACGATGAAATAGCGCACCGCGACAAATGCCAGCGCCAGCACGGCGTAAACGCCGTTTAGTATGTCTGGCAAAAGCTTCCATTTCGCGTCGTAAGCCACTAGCATCGCCAAAACGACCAGCGAGATTAGCCACAGCGCGAATAAAATCCAGCCGCTGCCAGCGAGCTGCCAAGGCCACAGCAAATATGACACAACAAAAGCCAGTGCCAACAACACTTCTATCAGCGGCTCAAACCAACCGATTGGCTTGCGGCAGTACCGGCACTTTCCGCCCGTCGAACACCAGCTCACTAACGGCACTAAATCGCGCCACGCCAGCACATGACCGCATTGCAAACAACGCGAACGGTCTTTTCCGTCTTTTTGGAGCAAAACCTTCAAAGTTTTGTACTCTAATTTATCGTAGGCTTCTTTGTGCTTTTTGTCGTCGCGCAATTGCCGCGCGCGGAGCCGCCACACCTGCGCACCAGCGAAGCTGCCGAGAATAAGCCCCAGCCCGCCAAATAATATTGCTAACATAACCGTGTTCATACCATCATTATAGCAAAAAGGTTGCGTATCAGTGCAACCTTTTGCTGTGTTTAGTTGTCGCAATATTAAGACGACAAGCAGTGCGTCGAGTTACCTTGCTCAAGTCGTGTAACTGTAGCATACTGCCGCAGCGTACCCCTGTTGAGAGCCTGTGTGCCGCCATTGACGCCAATCTCGCCACACACAGCCTGCAACACTACAACTATAGCTCCATCTTCAACATTAACAGTAGGGGTAAAATTAGCTACCGTAATCCGGTTAACCTCGGAATTACCAGAAAGACCGCTCACGTAAGCCCGAAGCGCCGCGTTATTACCGGCAGCTGGCAATCGACCCTGGTTGCTGCTAGAAAAGCTATTCACCGCCGCCGAAACGATACTGACGTCGTTTTTGCGCGCGTTGTCACGCTGGCTGCGCTGAAGCGCCGGCAAAGCAATAAACACCATCAGGAATATCAATGCCGCAATCGCCAGCACCAACACCACCTCGATGATAGTAAAACCACGCTCCTTTAATTGTTGTTTACTCATGTCCTCCAATCCACCTTTCCTTGAACTCACTTATGGTTAATCGTAGTATACCGCACCTTGCCGGCGTTTGTCCAGAGCATTTATCGAATCGCATTGACCAGCGAGTAAATCGGGAATAGCACCGCCCCGATAATTCCCCCGGCGAACAAAGCGAGAATCACCATCAGCACCGGCTCTATCATCGTCGAGAGGTTTTTTATCTGCTCGTCGAGCTCGTCTTCGTACACTTGGGCGGTTTTACCCATCATTTCGTCGATTTTACCAGACTGTTCGCCAATTTTAATCATCTGCGGCACCATGGCTAGTATATAATCTTCGTTGCTCAGCGCCGTCGAGAGCGCTTTTCCGCTTTGCACTTTGTTTGCCGCGCGGTCGATTTCCTCGCTCACGAGCGTATTGCTTACCGCGTCGGACGATATTTTGAGCACGTCCAGCATCGGCACGCCCGTCGCGAGCAGTGTCTGCCCAGTTCGAGTGAACCGCGCCATATACAAGCGCCGCATCAACCCGTTAAACACTGGCATGTTCAGCTTGAGCGAATCAAACGTGCGAATACCCGACTCTGTCTTTGAATATTGGCGCAAAAAGTAAATCCCAATCGCCGCAACTATAAACACCAGCCACCAATACGAAATCATGAAATTCGACACGCCAATCAAAATAGCCGTCAAAAACGGCAGCTCTTGTTTGGTGTCTACGTAAAGTTTTTCGACCTGCGGAATGATAGTGAACATCATGAACAGCATAACCGCCAGCATAACCACGAGCACGATAGCCGGATAAACCATGGCGCCGCGAATTTTGCTAATCATCGCCGCATCCTTTTCCTGCTGCGTCGAAATCCGCCTCAGGGCGTCGTCGAGCGTACCCGAGGTTTCGCCCGCCGTCACCAGCGCTACGTAAAGTTTATTGAAGACTTCAGGGTGTTTCGAAAAAGCGCTCGAAAGCGATTTACCGCCCTCGACGTCAGCGATAATTTCTTGGACGACTTCTTGCATGCGCTTGTTGCTGGTTTGGTCGAGAACGGTGCGCAAACTTTGCGTTAGCGGCAAACCAGCGCCAATCAGCGTCGCCAATTGCCGCGAAAAAATGATGCGGTCTTTGCGCGTGATACGGTTGCTTAGCCGCGCCAGTAAATTACCATTCTCGTCCTCTTCTTTCAAAGACAGCGGCATATAGCCCTGCGCTATGAGCACTTTGGCGGCCTCGGTCTCCGAGTCGGCTTGCACCATCGACTTAATGATTTTACCGGTCGCCTTGTCGCGCGCTTCGTAGTTGAATTTTCTCACCGACTACCCCCTCATCAGCCTTTCAAACTCTGTTAAATCAACCGCAAATTCCCGTGCGTTATCGTAAGTAATTGTACCACTTTGCACCAAATTGACCAGCGTGCGGTCCATGGTTTGCATACCTTGGTCGGCGCCTGTCTGGATAATCGCGTCTAACTGGTGGCTTTTGCCTTCGCGAATGACGTTTCGAACCGCCGGATTTGCCACCAAAACTTCAGCCGCCACCACGCGTCCGCCGCCAATCGACGGCACCAGGCGCTGCGAGCAAATACCCATCAAAATATTTGCGAGCTGAGCCCGGATCTGCGGCTGCTGGTGCGGCGGGAAAACGTCAATCATGCGGTCAATCGACTGCGCCGCCGAGTTGGTGTGCAACGTCGCAAACACCAAGTGTCCGGTCTCGGCGATGGTAATCGCTGCCGAAATCGTCTCGAGGTCGCGCATCTCGCCGATTAGCACCACGTCCGGGTCTTGGCGCAAGCTGGAGCGTAGCGCCGCCGAAAACGAGTAGGTGTCGTAGTGAACTTCGCGCTGCACCACCACCGACTTTTTCGATTTGTGCGTAAACTCAATCGGGTCTTCAATCGTGATGATATGCTGCGCTTTTTCGCTATTAATTTTGTCAACCAGCGCCGCCAGCGTGGTCGATTTTCCAGAACCGGTCGGTCCAGTCACCAGCACCAAGCCGCGCGGATAGTCGGCAAATTTAAGCGTTACCGGCGGCAAACCAAGTTCTTGCACCGATTTAATTTCGTTAGGAATCAAGCGCAGCGCCGCCGCCAAATTGCCGCGCTCGTGAAAAGCGTTGACGCGAAATCGCCCCAGCTCGCCAAACGCAAAGCTAAAGTCGAACTCTTTGTCTTTGAGCAAAATCTGCTGCTGGTCTTCGTCGAGGATACGAAACACCAAGCGCTCCACCGTCGCCTCGTCGAGCGCTTGCGTGCCAGCCACCACCGAGAGCGCGCCATCGACGCGCAACATCGGCGGCAAACCAACCTGAATATGCAAGTCGCTCGCCCGCTTTTTCACGACTTCTTCTAGTAGAATTTCCATCATAAGTTCTTCGTTTTGCATAACCTTCCCTTTCTTTTATGCGGTGTCTGCCGACGTCACGCGGTTAACTTCCTCTAATGTTGTAATTCCTGCCAGCGCCTTTAAGTAGCCGTCCTGGCGCATCGTAACCATGCCTTGTTCAATAGCTTTGTGTTGAATTTCGGCGCTGGTAGCGCGCTTCACTATCAAATCTTGAATCGCTTCGGTCACATCCATCACTTCAAAAATACCAGCGCGCCCGGCGTATCCATGCGGCGTCGCCGGCGTGTCGCGCCCCTTGACTAAAGTATAAGCGGTTTGGTTGGCAAGTGGCAAGTCTTTATAGCCCAAATCTGCCGAAACCTGCGCCACCTCTTCTTTGGTTTTGGGTAGCAAATGCCCGACCGTTTCTTTTATCATCTGCGTTTCCAGCGGCGTCGACCAATAAGCATCGCGCCGATTCGCTACGCGCCGCACCAGCCGCTGCCCGATAATCGTATTAACTGTGCTAGCAATCAAAAACGGCTCAATCCCCATATCAAGCAAGCGCGGCAAAACTCCAGACGCCGAGTTGGTGTGCAGCGTCGAAAACACCAAATGCCCCGTTAGTGCTGCCTGCACGCCCAAATTGGCAGTTTCGCTATCGCGCATCTCGCCGACCATCACCACATCCGGGTCTTGGCGCAAAATCGAGCGTAGTCCATTCGCAAACGTCAAGCCGACGTCGGCGTTCACCTGAATTTGGTTTACGCCGTCCATTTTATACTCGACCGGGTCTTCCAGCGTCACGATGTTTATCGCGTCGCTTTTGATTTCTTTGATAAGCGCGTACAAACTGGTCGATTTACCGCTACCAGTCGGACCGCTTGTCAGCACCATGCCGTTCGGACGGTGAATACCTTTGCGAATCGCCCGCAAAGACCTGCCAGTGTAGCCCATTTGCTCTAGGTCGAAGTTGTTACCGGATTTATCGAGCAAACGAATCACCACTTGTTCGCCCCAGACCACCGGACTGACCGCGATACGCAAATCAACCTCTTTATCGCTCACCCGCACCGCAAATTGCCCGTCCTGCGGTATGCGGTGCTCGTCAATTTTCAGATTGGATAAAATTTTTATGCGGCTAACTAGTGCCGGCTCGATGCTTTTCGGCAATTGCATCACTTCGCGCAGCACGCCGTCGATTCGGCAGCGAATTTTCAGCGACTTTTCGAGAGGCTCGATGTGCACGTCGCTGGCACGGCTTTTCACGGCGTATTCAAGCACCGTACTCAGGGCTCGGCTAATCGGCGAATCCTGCACAATCGTTTTGATGTCGCTAGCGGCTTCTTGCGCGGCTTCCGCCTGCGAGACCTGCGCCGCTTCGTCGACGCTAGACAGGTCGGTTTTGTACTGGTCGAGCACGTGCCGCACGCCCGCTTCGGACGCCATGAAAACTTTCAGCGGCCGCTGAATCCGGTTCGCCAGATAGTCCACCGCCTGCACGTTGTTGGCGTCAATCATCGCCACCGCTAGGCGATTCTGAACCTCAGCCAGCGGCACCGCCATAAACCGCTCGGCGATATCCGACGGCAACAGCGATAAAATACTCTGGTCGATGATGCTAGAAGTTAGATTCACATACGGCACGCCCGAAACCTGCGCAATCGCGTGCGTCAACAGCTCCTCGTCGATTGTACCGTTCGAAGTCAGCGTCGCGAGCAGCGGCGTATTATTTTGCTTAGCTTCCTTGGTCGCTTGCTTGATGACATCTTTTGAAACAAGCCCTTCTTCCGTCAAGAGCTTTATCAGCTTTTCCTGTATGTCATCTGTCATCAACGCCATGCGAACGCGCCTCGACTAACTAGAAGATTGCCCAATAACTGTTTCGACCGTTGGATTTATCGCTTCGGAATTAAACATTTTCGTGCTCGGCTCGTCTAAATTGCCGTCGATTTTTTCAACCGTATCGACTTTCGTGCCCTTGTCCGACACCTTTAGGATAGAAATATTATCCGCGACCAAAAACGTCACAAGCATCGAAATGCCCGCGATAAGCACAATCATGGCTATGTCGGTTTTTTTCACGGCTTCACCTCCTTTTTCGTAAGTTTTATGGTTTTTCCAGGGAGATAGTAGCCATGCCCGCTGATTTTCATCGTCGTACGGTCTTTTTCTTGCTCGACCGTCATCGAATCGATGTCAATCACGCGAATCGATTTTTCGAAATTTTTCAGCATGTCTTTAAGCGAATCGGCGCTACCCGCCGAAACCGTCAGCGTAAACGGAATCTGCTGCACGCCTTCCGAACTGCCCGCAGAGTTGAGCTGGCTGCTACCAGAGGTGTTAGTAACAGCAGTAGTAGTGGTCGTACTCGAAGTGTCGTTACTATCGCCCATCTGGAATGACTCTAGCTTCACGCCGGGCACGCGCGAAATCAAAAGCTGCACCGACGACCCAAGCGCTAGCGGGTTGTTGTCCGCCGGCAGCGAGTCCAAAATCACCCGAATCGGCTGCTCGTCGTCGTTTAAGCGCACCGAGCTCAGCGCCGCATTAGTATTTAACACCTTGATATCGCCGCGCAGTTTATCGACAGCCTCGTTGTTGTCTTTGAGTGTTTTGACAGTCGATTGTTTTTCACCCGTCACTTTGGTCTCAAACACGATGCGCTGAATCAAAAACCCCGCCGAAACAATCGCGAAACTAGCCACCACCGACGCGCCCGCGACCCACGCGAACATCATGCGCCCAGATTTATGGATTTGCTGCCGCTTCCCGACAATTTGGTCTTTCTTTGTTTCTGGCATTATTTATCCTCCTTATCGCTCGACGAGCTGGTGGCAAACAAGTCATTCGGCACGTGCGTCTTTGAGTCCGTCACGTCGATGCGCCCCGACGGCGTAACAATTGCGACATTTTTGTACTTATTCGACGTAAGCGCTGCCGGATAATTGAAACTGAGCGTAAAATGCAGCGCCACCTCGCCAGTCGATTGCTCCAGATAAGAAGCATTCGTCAGCGACACCTCTGTCGCCAGCGGAACTTCTTGCGTTGACGTGCCGTCGTTATACTGAAGCTTCGTATTGAGGATGGTTTTCTTCAAAATATCGGTCGCCGTAAAACTGTTCGCCGCCCAGCCGTCAACCGAAATCGTCGCCTCGACCGGGTCGAAACGCACGGTTGACATCGTGATATTGTTCGGCGCCGGCGGGTTAATCGCACTCAAAACCTCGAAAACGCGCGAATTCATGCCGCGCGATTCATCGAGCGCCGACACCTGAGAAAGCTGATGTTGAATCGTCACTAGATTATCCAGGTCTGACTGCTCGCTCAATTTTTTGTACTCGGATTTTATGTCTTGATCGGCAATCAAACCGACGCCCTGCACCGCTCCGAGCATAAGCCCAAGCACCACCAGCACCCCGGCAGACGCAATCATGATGAAAATCGAAGCCGAAATCACCATATTACGCATACGCTGCGAGCGCAAAAACTCGCGCTTAACATCTGGAATCAAGTTTACTTCAATCACGATAGATTCCTCCTTTTCGCCAAACCAACTGCCGTAGCATACTCGGCGGCAACCGGCGCCAAATTCTGCTGCTCGGATTGCGACATCTGAATATCCTGCCACGGGCTAGCCGGAGCTGCCGGAATATCGAGTTTTTCCGAAAAATAAGCGTCCAGCTGCGGAATCGTCGCGCCAAAACCCGAAAGCAAAACCTGCGAAACGTTTATATTCGGATAGCGCGTCTGGAAAAATTTAATTGACTTAGACAGTTCAGAGGTAAATCCGTCCAGCGTCATCTCAATCGCGCGGTACACCTGCCCTTCCAGGCGGTCTTTCGCGAGCCCGAATTTCAAGATAAACTGACGTGCTTGGTCTTCTTGCACGCTCAAGTTTTGCACCGTTGACTTAACGAGCGAATTTAACCCCATTGGAATGGTTCGGATCAACCGCGGCGTATCGCCGTAAGTAATCGCGATATCCGCCGAAAGCTCACCCATATCGACCAGCATCAGCGCCGTATTAGCCGAATTCGCCGGCACCAGCGCCCGCACCATCGCCAGCGGGTCTGGTTCTTCGGCGATGACGTTTAGCCCGAGCGACTCGACCAATTCCAGCCTCTCCTCGCTGTATTCTTTCGAGACGCTAGTAATCAGCACTTCCTCTTGATTTTGCGCCCGCAGCGAACTGCCCAGCAGCGCCCAATCGACCTTAGCTTCATCTGTACCCATCGGCACGTATTGGTCGATTTGATACTTCATAGTTGCTTTTAATTCGGCTTCAGACATGGTCGGTATATCGACCACTGTCGTGAAAGTTTTTCCCGACGGCAACCCGACGGCAACATTTTTTGTTTTTATGCCGCTTTGTCCGACCGCGGTCATGATGACCTCGCCCAACTGGCGGCGCGCTTCCGGCGAATCGCTCGCGGTCACTTTGCGGTCAACTGGCACATAGCCGTGCGCCACAAGGCTCCAACTGTTTTGGCTGGTTGCAGACAACTGCAATACGCGCACTGCGTTGGTACCGATGTCCAGTGCAAAAAAATCGCCCAGCCCTTTCTGAAATTTCATATATCTCTATTATGCATAAGTTTTTCAAAAAACACAAGCATTTCATCAGTTTTCTATCGTGCGGTATACTAGAGAGTATGAGTTTATCAATCGGAATCGTCGGATTGCCCAATGTCGGCAAATCCACACTGTTTAACGCCCTGACAAACAACGATATTTTAGCGGCAAATTATCCGTTTGCCACCATCGAACCAAACACCGGCATCGTGCCCGTGCCGGACGAGCGCCTAAATGTGCTCGCCAAGATGTACCAAAGCGAAAAAATCATCCCGGCGACCGTCACTTTCGTCGATATTGCCGGGCTGGTAGCTGGCGCGTCCAAGGGCGAAGGTCTGGGCAACAAATTTCTCGCAAATATACGCAATTGCGACGCAATCGTGCACATTGTGCGCGCATTTGCGCACGGAGACGTCGTACATGTGGAAAATGATGTCAATCCTGCGCGCGATATTGAAACTATCAATACCGAGCTAATTTTGGCTGATATTCAGACAATCGAAGCCCGCCTCGGCAAGCTCGCCAAAGAAGCCAAAGCTAGCCCCAAAGCACTCGAAACCCTCAAACAGCTGCAATCCATCACCGACCAGCTGCAAGCCGGCACGCCAATCAACGAAATGTCTGATATCGACAACGAAGTTATCGCCGACCTGCACCTATTGACTGTCAAACCCGTCATTTATGTGTTCAATGTCAACGAGGAGACGTTGTCGGACGACGCAGCCAAGCAGAAATTGCGCGCACTTGTGCCAAAATCGCGCAGTTTGTTCATTTGTGCCAAGCTAGAGGACGAGCTCAAAGGTCTAGACGAAAGCGACGCGCTCGAGCTGCTGCAAAGCTATGAAGTGCCCGAAACCGGGCTCGCGCAAATGATTCATGCCGCCTATGATATCTTAGGCTTGCAAAGCTACCTGACTGCCGGCGAGAAAGAGGTTCGCGCCTGGACCATCCGCCAGGGCTGGACTGCGCCGCAAGCCGCCGGCGTGATTCACACCGATTTCGAGCGCGGCTTTATCGCCGCCCAAGTAGTCGACTACGATGATTTAGTCGCCGCCGGCTCCGAAGCCGCCGCCCGCGCCGCCGGCAAAATCCGCACCGAAGGCAAAACCTACGTCATGCAGCCAGGCGACGTGGTGGAATTTCGGTTTAATGTTTAATCCTTCAGCAGCTTCTCGAGATATTCATGGTCGACGCCAGCAGCTAGGAACTTGCCTATGTTTGACTCAACATAGAAAGACCAGCCTTCTTCGGTTAGTTTATTTGCAAGCGCAGTTGGATTAATCTCGGCTCCGGCGGCGAGAAGCTTGTCTAAGTTTTCTGCAACAACATGAAGCCAACCCTTTTCAGTCAACTCGTTCATAAATGTAGTTAGATCGATATCAGCACCAGCTATAAGGAGCTTGTCTATGTGCCTTGCAATGACATCATGCTCACTATTTTCAAGCAGTTTATTCATTATAGTAGTTGGGCTAATCTCGGCGCCGGCGGCGATAAATTTGTCTACATTTTCTGCGGCAACATCATACCAGCCCCCTTCAATCAACCTATTCATAAAAGCAGTTGTATTAATCTCGGCTCCGGCGGCGAGGAATTTGTCTATGTGTTTTGCGACAACGATACCATTTTTATTCTCCTCAAGCAGCTTATCCGCCAAGATAGTTGGATCGCAAGCAGCAAGTAGCTCATCTAGGTGATGCATGATACTATAGGGCATGTCACGTTCAAGCATTTTATCCACTAAGATATATGGGTCGGCGCCGGCAATGAGTAATTTATCTAAGTAATTTGCAACGGCGTAGCCCCCATCCGTTTCAACCAGTTTATTCGCAAAGACATTTGGATCGACACTCTCATCACTCAACACCATGCCTAGATCGCTTTCAAAACCTCTGTCTTGCAACAATTCCCCAACACGCGGATCTTCACCCCACCCAAAACCTTCAACCTCTCCGCTGAAGCGCAAAAATACGATATCGTCTGTAGTTAACTCACCGCCGCTCTTCACACGCTCGTCAATTTCGGTCAAGCGTTTCGTATTCTCGGCTTTTTCGAAATACTTATCGCCGCCAGGCAGCGTCTTCAGCTTCTCAGCAGCAATATCTACCATATTACCCTCGAGGTTTTGATCAGGATTAATCCCGCGCACCTCAGCAACGGAACCATCTTCCATGCGAATCGCAACACGCGGCACTACATCTTTACCCTCTTCGTCCTGAGTGTAATATACATAAAAATCACCCATCGACAACTGATGCGCCGCAGTTCTAGTGCCCGCTGTACACCAACCTGTATTCCAGCTACGCAGCGACTGCGCCAGGCTCATCGCCGTGTCATTATCAACAACCGCGTCATCAATATATTCACCATCTTCTTCGTGATAATAAGGATCGTAATTACCTTGAATCTGGTCGTATTTTACCCAACTACCCTCGGTGATTTCTCTTAGCTCCGGCGTGATGCCGCCGACCTCAGCTTCGTGCAGGGCATGCGCATAAAGCGTCGAAAAGTTACCGTTATTCAGCAGGTTAGCTAGCTTTCCATCGTCAACCGCACCGCCCTTAATCACGCTTTCGTCGATCTTATCCCAAACATACGCCAGCGCTTCAGCGTTTAGCTCCGACCATGGCGCCGTAGTGGATTTGGCGCGCTTTTTGAACTTGCCTTTTTCCTTGTCGAACTCGCCCATTTTCTTGAGCGATTCCCAAACATAAACTTTGAACCAATCTGGGTAGACATGACCATTCTCGTCGCTGCGCAAATATTCCGACCATTCTACCAAGCTTTCGGCTTGATCAGTTTGCAGCGTCCTGACCGCCTCTTCTTTCAACTTATCAGTGATTTCTATATCGCCGTAGCCACGTTCGCGGGCAATCCGCCTCTGCAGATCGTAATACGACTGCGGCACGTCAGCTTCATCTATCAACAACCGTTGATTTCCTCATCGACAAATTCTGGATTTTTGTTAATGATACCAAAGTAGCCGCTTTCCAACACCTCGCGGGTCTTAGCTTCTTTATTGCCGAGTTTACGGTGCTCTTGCGGTTGGCCATTTATTTCAGTAAGACGCAGCGCGCCCGAAGCGAGGTTGCGTTCAAATACCCTCCTCGATAGCTTTTCACCGATCGGCGACTGGGCGACAAACTGCTCTGGTGTTTTTCGTTTTACTTGCGGCATGTGGTGGATCCTTTTGTTATAATTCCTAAGCTAAACCAGTTCCCATGTTAACATAAGTTTTATAATTTGTCAAGAATATTATAGTAATTCTTACAACAGCACACGTTTTGATTTATACTTAACCACTACCTATTTCGCGTTAGCCGCAACTTATAAAACCGCTCCACATTGCCCTTCGCGCCCGCCACACTGCTGTCTTTTTTGTCGATTATCACGAAGTAACGCTTCGCCCACGCCTCGAAATCGGCCAGAATTTGGCGGCGAATTTTGTCGTTTTTTATCACGCCTTTGTGCGCCTGCCCGCACCCCGCCTCGAACTGCGGTTTGACCATCGCCACCAAAATAGTGCCAGACTGCATCAAATGCCGCGCTACATAGGGTAAAATCTCCCGCAAACTGATGAACGATACGTCGCCAACGATGATATCAATCGGCGCATCAGTCCGAAAATCGCGAATGTCAGTTTTTTCATGCAATTCAATCCTGTCGTCCCCGCGCAAACTGGGGTGCAGCTGGTCGGTACCGACATCGACTGCATAAACTTTTTGCGCGCCGTGCTGCAGCGCGTAATCAGTAAACCCGCCAGTGCTCGAGCCGATATCCAGCACCGTTTTTCCGCTAAAATCCAGCCCAAAATCGCGCGCCGCACCCGCTAGTTTCAGTCCCGCCCGGCTAACATAACGCTCCGGCGCATCAACCGCCACGGAGCTAGCTTCGTCGATAAATTCGCCCGCTTTCGCAGCCTCGCGCCCATCGACTCGCACACGCCCCAGCCGAATCCAATTCGCCGCCTCGCTGCGCGTCGCCGCTAGCCCATGCGCCACCATCAACTTATCTAACCGCTGTTTCATATCTTTACATTATACCAATTACGGGTACATTATCCGCTCGATTTCGCGCGTCATCGCCGCGATTGCGCCGTACGATTGCCCGCGCGTCATGATGGTCATGACATACGTGCCGCGCGGATGCCGCACAATCGCCGCATCATTTACATAATTCCACACAAACCCGACCTTGTCCCACACCTGACCTTTGCTGCCGGTCGGAATACCGTAGCGGTACGGATGGCGACCCAGCGAACTAAGCAGCCGATCGCGCTGCGCTCCGCCCACCAAAGTTCCAGTTTCCAGACCGACCATAAATTTCGTCAAATCGCGCGCCGAAGTATGAGCTGCTGTAGGATTAGTAAATGTCGTCGCACCGCTAAAACCGCGGCTGTATAAATAATTGTTCAAGTTCACGCGCCCAAACTGGTTCAGCCACTCCTCGGCGCACGGATTCGTACTAGCAATCGTCATACGGTCGAAACACGCGCTGGTCGTCGTGCCGAGAATCGGCGTACTCCAGTCGCGCCGACCCTCGTTCATTTCCTTGAACAAATACAGCGCGACATACAGTTTGTAAGTACTGCCGCTCACTACGCTTTCGGTATCGCGCGCGCCAACCGTCCATTTTTCACCGTCAAGCTGCTGTATGCTAATCCACGTGTTCCAGCGCGCTTTGTTGTCTATATAAGCCTGCAAGCCGTCGCGCGTCGCAGTATACCAGCCGTTATACGATATTTTCGGCGCAATTTCGACCATTTCGGCGATAAATGGCGGGCGGCCGACACCTTTTAACAGATAGTTCGACAATAGCTCAATCAGCGGCGGCGCATTCACACTCAAGCCCGGTTCCCCAGTTTCGCGGCTAACTTCGCGGCCATTTTGCAGCTGAATTTTGGTCGTACCCGCCGCGCGCCCCGCCTGCGTGTTCACGACATTTGCCAAATAGGTTTGCAGCTTTTCGCTATCGATTCGCAGCTCTGTCTTGCCCGATTCGTCAGTGCCGAGCACCAGCCACTGCGCTTTTTCTTCGCGCGGCGGCGTAAAAGTTTGACCGTTTGCCTGAATCTGCACCGGCATCGCCAGCGCCCGTTCGGCTTGCGCGCGCACATCTGCCAGCGCTGCCGCCGTCTTGGCAGGAGCTTGCACCTCCCCTTGTACCGCAATCGTCGGCGTAGCGCTATAACTAATCGTCGCCGCGCGAATCGCCGCTTGCACTTTTTCGGGCGCGACCTGCACACCCGCTTTGTCATTTTTTGCGGTTAAATTGCCATTTTCTATCGTTAATTCGGCATTTTCTGGCGCACGCGTCAGCTCGGCGCTTAATTTTTGGCTAAATTCGCGCAGCGGCTCGTCGGCTATCTGCAATTTCCAATTCTGCACCCGGGGCCGCTGCCACAAAATCGACCCCGGCACCAACCGCCGCCAAAACGGATAATCCAGGAGTTCCGCCACCATTTCTACCGATTGCGGCTCCGCGCCGATGCTCGCTAGATTATGTTCGCCGGACACCGCGCCGACGCTCGAAAATTTCACCTTTGCCGCCGTAAAATGGCTGTTTACCTGCCCCTGCAAATCCAAATCAGTCTGCCAGCCGACCGGCTGACCGCCCAAGCTTGCAAACGGCAGCGCCCGCTCGACCGGATACAGCATTTGCGCCGCGATAATCGTAGCCAGCGCCAAAAAAATCGTCCACACCAGCACGCGGTGGTGTTTCTTTTTCGGCATCAACGCGTAATAATGCCGGTCAAAATGCTCCTTTACCTTTGCCGCACGCTGCCTAGCGGCAGTTTTGCGGCGCTTCGACTTGGCTGTTTGTTTCGGCTTGGTCGCCATAGTTTACATTATACTACTTTTTGCGCTCGCGGTATTCTCCCGTCGCTGTGTCCACCGAAATTACATCGCCGACCTTGATGAACGCCGGCACTTTCACGACTGCGCCCGTCTCTAGCGTGGCGTCTTTTAGAACGCTCGAGGTCGTGTCGCCCTTGATGACATCTTCGGTGTAAGTCACCTCCAAATACAAGTTTTTCGGCAATTCAACGTTGATGACGCGCTCGCCAAAGAACTGCAAACTCAGCTCGTCGCCCTCTTTTAGGTAATTTTTGGCATCGTCCACGATTTCCGCCGGCAATTCAAACTGCTCGAAACTCGCCGGGTCCATAAAGAAAAAACTCGAGCCGTCGCTATACAAATATTGCACCGTGCGGCTAGTTACCTCGGCAGATTCGATTTTTTCCTGCCCCTTGAACGTCTTGGGAATCACCGCGCCAGTGATTAAATTTTTTAGCTTCACATTCACAATCGAGCCGCCGCGCCCCATAACTTTTTGACTGTACTCGGTCACGCGGTACGGCTGCCCGTCGATTTGGCAAACGACTCCTTTTTTCAAATCAGTTGGCTGGTACATCACTTCACTCCTTTTAATTTAATGTTAGAAATACTCGCCAGCGCAGCCCGAAAAGCTGCACTGAAAAATTCTCTAATCAGCCTTGCGACACAAACGGCATCAAAGCCAAGTGGCGCGCCCGCTTGATTTCGCGGGCTAATTGGCGCTGCTGCTTAGCGCTCAATCCAGTCTTACCGATTGGTTCAATTTGTCCATACGCGTCGATGAAACGCATCAAAGCCTTTACATCTTTGTAGTCAAACGCGACTGGCACATCTTTGCGCAAACGTTTTGCCATAAATTAAGCTCCTTAAAACGGGATTTCGCTGAGGTCAATCGGCTTATCGTCGATATCCTCAACTACAACATCCTGCGATTTGCTATTATTTGATTGATTGTTGCTGGGCACGCTAGACTGTATAGCGTTGTCGCTGCGTCCGCCGACGAAGTTGAAATCTTCGACGACGACTTCAAACGCCGTACGCTTGTTGCCATCTTTATCCTCGTAGCTGCGCTGGTCTAGGCGGCCGCTCACCAATAGCGGCGAGCCTTTTTTGACGTATTGCGCGATGATTTCGCCGACCTTGCCCCACGCCACGCAGTTGATGAAACTGGTTTGGTCTTGTTGCTGACCATCTTGACTGCGCCAGCTGCGGCTCACTGCCAAGCTGAAATTCGCTACTGTCTGACCGCTTGTCGTAGTGCGAAGCTCGACATCGCGCGTCAGGTTGCCCATCAAAATTACCTTGTTAAACCCCTTTGCCATAATTGTTTTGCCTGCGGCTAACGAATTTTCGCATCGAAAGTTCGAATTTACCTCAGGGCTCCTCCCTTCTTATGGTTATTTTACCTTTCCGAGCCGTCGCCCGCCTCGCTGCGCTCTTCGGCGCGTTTTTTGGCTTCCGCCAAAGCAGCGCGCGCTTTTTCGTCAACCTTGACGAGCAGGTAGCGGATAACATCGTTGCTGATGTTTAGCGCATTGCTGATTTTTAGCGGCGCGGCAGCCGGCAACTCGACATTTAGCAGCACATAAATGGCGAAATCTTCGCCTTTGATTTTGTAAGCGAGCCGTTTTTTGCCCCAATTATCCTCGCTTAGCAGCTTGCCGCCATTGTCAGCGACCAGCTTTTTGACCGCATCCAAGCTTTTGTCGAGCTCGGCTTCGCGGTCGGGACGAATCAACACTGTTAATTCGTACTCCTTCATACGTAAAACCTCCTTTGGTATCCGTACGGATGATTGCGCTATCGCACGCAACCTTAGGTTTAATATCAGTTGTAATTATAACTTATTACATCCAAAAAGTCCAATTTGCTCGGGAGTTTTCAGAGCATTTACCGCGTAAGCGCTCTATACGCGTCGGCTATCTCTTCTTCGCCGTCTGCGCCAATTTTTTCCATCACGCGGGCGAAGTCGTCTTTTGCGATCAGCCGATTTAGCAGCAAATACGCCGTATAGGTCGCATCTTTCAGCTCGGCATGAGCGTCGCCGTCCTTACTCAGCTGGTCCATTCTAGCGTCAATCCCTCCTGGCACAGTCCTCAGCTCGGAATGATACGCTCGCAAATTCTCCATCAGATCGCCCGCGATCGCATACGCACGGTGCAGCGCAGGATTGAGTCCATACAACACTTCCATCCCGTTGGGCGTAACTCCCTCTATTTTGCCCGACATCAAATCTGCCAGAGTATTGCCTTCGGGAATAACAACCGGCTCTGTCGCCAGCCACACTCTGAAATTATTCAAGTTTTTATCCAGCGGCGGCACGCCATTTTTTGTGCGTGAAATTACTCCAAAAATCCTCGGCGCTATCGTGATGCAAGCGCCGATCGACCGTACTGTCCGCTTCGCCCGGCCACCCTTCGCTTTCGACGAAAGCCAGAAAAGATTCGCTCGTCCGGATTCCATCTGGCAAGTCGTCTACCGTCAAGGGCTGATCCAAAGCAGCTTCGGGCAGATATTTCTCCTTCGCCTCCTCGCAAGCTTCGCCCAGGCGCGCGTACAAGCCGCCCTTGTCTGTATCGCGTTTATCATTGTTTGTTGGTGTTGTCTCTGAATCGTATGTTGTCATTATGCTTATATTTAAGCATATTCGGTTTGATTAGTCAAGTGCGCCGCGCGAGCACGTGTTTAGACCTACTGCAAACACTTCGCGATTTCTCGCTTGGCGATTTCCACCGACGCGCTATCGGGAATCATCACATACAGCGGCATCGCGCCCATACTATAAGTTTGGCGAGTCGCGCCAGCGCCATCGACACTCATCGACTCCACTTTCCAACCCTTCATGTCGTTAAGCTGCATTTTCACGAGCGACGCAATGGAATTTCGGCTCATATTGGTCTGCAAAGAACTCTGCAGTGTCGACAAAATCGACTCGTACCGCGCCAGATTGCGCGGTTCGCTCATCTTGGCGATAATCGCCTCAATCACCTTTTGCTGATTACGTCCGCGCTGCCGATCGCCATCTTCGAAACTGTACCGTTCGCGCGCAAACTCAAGCGTCCGCTTGCTATCGAGCGTGTTTTTACCCGCCTGAAACGACTTGAAAGCATAGTCGGATTCGACCGTAATATCGCCCACTACATCAACCATTTTCACGAGCGACGTAAAATTCAGGCGCACATAATACGGAATTTCCACCCCATACAAATCGCTCAACGTCTGGCGCGACATATCGATACCGTAAATACCAGCATGCGTCAATTTATCCGGCGCACCAACCACGCCGTGCAATTGCACATAATAATCACGCGGCGTATTCACTAGCAATATCGTGCGCTTGCTGGGATTCACCGCCATCAACATATTTACATCGCTGCGCGACACCTCGCCGACTTCGCCGTACGTATCGATACCGCTGATATACAGAACAAACGGTTTGGTCGTATCGACCTCCGAAGCGGTAGCTTGGTCATCGCCGCGCACTTTGTAGGTCGCCAGCGTCGCCACGCTATCGTAAAATTCCCGATAATTTTCTTGCAATATGTCCAAATTTGCCTTGCGAATCGCTGCCAGTTCGATACCGCCATCATTTAGCCGCTCAGTGAGTACCGTCAGGTTATCATAACTACTCTGCGGCGCCGCCGTAATATCCGCCAACGCCTTCGACGACTTGTCGTGCAGCGTATCAGTTCCAATCATTCCGACCGAACGCGCCGAATCTAGCGACACGCCATGGTCTTTTTTCGCGATAACCGTATACTCCACATAGCTCACATTTGGCTGCTGAACAGCATTCAAAAACGAATCCACCGAACGGCTGCTAGAATAAGCGTGAATATTGACGAGGACGAGCAGCACACCCGCCAGCACCCACAGCGCGCTCTGCCATAGTTTTTTCGAACCGCGCGCCAAACGCCATACCACCAGCGCCGCGATTACAGCATAAACTGGCGCTATCATGTAGAAATATTTATCTGGAATAACCCCCATCACAAGCACGCTAATGACCGCAGGAATCGCCGTCACGACGACACCAGCACCAACTAACCTCTGCAGCCACGCGAAAATGGACGCTTTTTGCTCCTTACTCACTCTCATCTTTTTATTGTATCATATTTTTGATTTTTAAGCAACTTTTTTGCCAATTTCTGGCAACCAAACGCTACCCACGCGCCAGCAAACGCGGCTATCGTGTCTAACAGTACATCGCTTGCCTGCCCGCTGCGCCCGCCTACTAGCAACTGGTGCAGTTCATCGGTAATCGCGTATACAAAAGCGGCGCCAGTCGAACACGCAATCGCCCTAAACCAACACAGTTCGTACGTCCGCACCAAACACACCAGCAGTACCCCCAGCACGAAATACAAAAACACATGCGCCGCCTTGCGCACCACCGCCTCGGAAAACGAGATATTCGTAATATATTGCACACTTCGCGCCACGC
>ERZ772964.163-NODE-163-length-33331-cov-67.7127_pt1 | contig 33331 bp, 32 predicted proteins | sample MGYA00580675_ERZ772964 | MGnify/ENA primary metagenome ERZ772964 (study PRJEB29015, sample SAMEA2737941) | human oral metagenome | biome: human oral; feature: human-associated habitat; material: dental | place: China | collected 2139 ... | reverse complement strand
CCGCCAACGAAGAAACCGTAACGACCACCGCATGCCAGTGGTCGTTACGGTTTATTGCAAACAAGCTCGCTTGTCGACGCCCCAAGGTACATTATCCACAGCTATAGCTGCATTTCCTCCAGGATCTTTCCGGTGGGCTTGTCGCTGCCGGCCACCGGTTCCTCGGTCAGAAACACCTTGGAGGTGGCGGATTCGAATGGCATCCACACGTCTTTATGTTCCTCTGGGGTGATTACCCCGGCCGAATTGATGCGGCCGGCTTGGTTCACGCTCCACACCTGGATTCCCATGCCTTTTCTCACCTCGGGGGTGCCCTGCACCATTGCCCCGGCCTTATTCATGGTGGTGGATGACACCAGGTGGAGTCGCACTCCACTGGAACTCATGGTGATGCTCTGGGCATCCGCGGACTGCATGATCTCGGACATCGCCTGGTTGGTAGGCCCGGTGCTGGGGGCGGAGAGCAGCTTGGGCAGGAGGAATCCGCTGCCGGCCAAGAGCGCGACCACCGCGGCCGCTGCGGCAATGAACATGATGCGTTGCTTCGATAGGCGAAACCGCCAATTGCCCAGGTTGATAACGCGCCCGCCACCGGCACCACTCGCCTCGCTGGCACCGGCCCCACCCGAATCCGCCTTGGCCGCGGTTACATCCGCAGGCTCCGCAGCATCCGGGTCCGTGGTGGCAGCGTCTGTGCTGCTCATCGCATCTGCTCCTGTGGTGGCCAGGATGCCGGAATCCCCCTCCGGTTCGATCCCGTCGATGGCTGCCAGCACAGTATCCTTCAGGGAATCCGACGGGGTGACCGGCACTGTGGACAACGCCAGGGCGTCGGCAAGCTCAGTGTCGGCTAATTTCTCGTCGGGTAGCCAGGATTGGTCCTTAGTAGTCATCGTGCCTCTTTCTTATTAGTAACATGCAGGGCAGATTTTAGTTTTTTCAATCCATCACGGACCCGGGTCTTAGCCGTCCCCAGGGGAATGCCCAGGTGGTCGGCGAGTTGTTGCTGGGTGAGCCCACCAAAATAGGTGAGCATAATGGCGGTGCGGTGCGGCTCCCCAATGTCGTTTACCGCGGCACGCAAATGCTCACCCTCAACACTAGTTATGGCGTCTTCTTCCACATCAATGTAGCGGGTGAGCTGTTCAAGCATGGTGGTGTGCTCGTCGCGCGCGAGTGCCGCCATGCGGGAACGAAGCTTATCAATGGCGCGGGAGCGGGCCAGGCGCAGCACCCACCCCTGCGCGCTCCCTCTTTCGGGGGAAAACATTGGGGCGGTGCGCCAGATTTCCACAAATACCTCTTGGGTGATTTCTTCGGCGATGGCCCGGTTGCGGAGTACCTGCATGCAGATACCCATGACCCGGGCTGCTAGCCGATCATAAAGTTCGCCGAATGCGCGCTTGTCACCAGTGGCGACCTGCACAAGTAGCTCTTCGCTGGATAGATCCATGGTTATCCAGAGTAGCGCCCCACACAGGTTTGTGCTTTTTACCACTCATCATTACTGCCCCGATTTTTCCTCGGTCATCATCGTGGTTTCCTGAGAATCCATCCCCGACGGCGCCATGGAATCGGACGGGCTCATGGCCTCCGACGATGACGGCGTCATGGCATCCGATGGCGTGTTCGAAATGGACATTGCGGGCGACATGGCTGGTGCGGACGCCGGCGACATCGCCCCAGTTTTATCGCACGCAACCAGACCTGTGGCGGCCAGCCCCAATGCGCAGGTGATGGCAATAAATTTACGGTTGGTCATGACTGTCTCCTTATCATATGTGGTAGCCGCCATGATTTGGCGGTCATAAAAGAGTTCGGAGTCCTCGAATATTTGGATTGGTCCAATCCAAAGCGGCAGTTGGCACCGAATACTCTCACAAGAACTTTGAAAGGACTTTACTCATGGTTTCTCTTATTCTGATAGGTCTTATCGGTGGGGTGTTAACGAGTCTTTCCCCCTGCATTATCCCGGTGCTGCCACTGGTTTTGGCCGTGAGCGCCGGGGATAAGCGGCGCCCCTACTATGTGGTGGCCGGCATGGTTGTCAGTTTCGCCGCGATCACCCTCAGCGGTTCGATCGTGCTCAATTTGTTGGGGCTGCCCCAGGACACGGTGCGCTGGGTGGGCATTGGGCTGCTCGTCCTCGTGGGCCTGGGCATGCTCATTCCGGTGCTGGGCGAGTGGGTGCAGGCGCCATTCGACCGGCTGCCCCGCCTCCATGCGCTCCTGACCAAGGCGCAGGGCCGGGGTGGTTTCGTGGTGGGGTTGGCCCTGGGTGCGGTGTATGTTCCGTGCGCCGGGCCGGTCCTGGCCGCCATTACTGTTGCCGCGGCCACCGGTGAGATTGATGCCTCGATCATCGCGTTGACCATCGCGTTTGCCATTGGTGCGGCCATTCCGCTGTCCATGTTTGCCCTTGGCGGCAATCGCATGAGTGACTGGTTTCGATCCCACCACACCGCTTTTCGACGCTCGGCCGGCGCCGTCGTCATCGCCATGGCGGTCCTGCTTGCTGTCGACGCCCCAACGGCCCTCCAACGGCTCGTGCCCGATTGGACCAGTAGTGCCCAACAGGCCCTCGGAAACCACATCATCGGAAACCAAGACCTGGAGTCCTGCCGCAAGGGCGACCCCGGGACGCCACATGATTGCGGCCCAGTGCCGCAACTATCCAGGCTAGAGAATTGGATCAACACCGACCAGGCCATTGATCCGGCCACCTCGGGGAAGGTGACCCTGGTGGATTTTTGGGCCTATGCCTGCATCAACTGCCAGCGCGCCAACGAGCACGTCGTCAAGCTTTACGACCACTACAAGGACTATGGCCTCGACGTCATCGGCGTGCACGCACCCGAATATGCATTCGAACGGGATGCGGACAACGTTCGGAAGGCCGTTGTAGCGCAGCACATCAAGTACCCGGTGGCGCAGGATAATAGCTTCGCCACCTGGAAGAACTTCCATAACCGCTATTGGCCGGCGCACTATCTCGCGGACCACACCGGTCGGCTGCGGCAGGTGCACGAGGGTGAGGGCAAATATGCGGAGACTGAGCGGGTGGTGCGGCAGCTCTTGCAGGAGCGCAATCCGGGCATTGCACTACCAAACCCCATTGAACAGGATGAACACGCCATCACCGAGCCGCGATCCCCGGAAACCTACTTGGGTGCCTCCCGGTCACAGTACCGGGTTTCGGGAACTCCGCCGCTGGGATACTATGCGCTTCAGGGCGAGTGGGACGTCAACCCCATGGACATCACGCCCCGGAGTGATGGGGCAGCGGTGGAGCTTCACTACCAGGCCCGTTGGGTGCAATTGGTAGCATCTGGGCGGGGAACTGTTACGGTCAAACGCGCCGATGGTACTGAACAAACTTTCGATATCACTGGTGATGGTACGGTGGATATTATTCGTAAAGATAACGGGGATCCAGAACTTATCACTATTACGCCATCTCCCGGCGTTCATCTGTATTCCATTACTTTTGGCTGAGTAATTCTGCGATATTGTTCACAATACTACCGCAAATCGGGCATAGTCACAGAAAATCGGGCATACTTGGCGGTATAGATATGTCGTCAGGAAGGGTGCTTTCAGAATATGAAAGATATCGTTGGTAATAAAGTTGTGCTCATTGGCGCAGGCGATGTGGGCGTCGCTTACGCGTATGCTCTGGTGAATCAGGGCACGTGCGATCACCTGGCAATCATCGACATCGATGAAAAGAAGTTGGAAGGCAACGTCAAGGACCTCAACCATGGTGTGGTGTGGGCATCTTCGCGGACTCGGGTGTCAAAGGGCACCTACGCGGATTGCGCCGACGCCGCCATGGTCGTCATTTGCGCCGGTGCCGCCCAAAAGCCTGGTGAAACGCGGTTGCAGCTCGTTGGCAAGAACATGAAGATCATGAAGTCCATCGTGGACGAAGTGATGTCCAATGGCTTCGATGGTATCTTCCTGGTCGCATCCAACCCGGTGGACATCCTTACCTATGCCGTATGGCAGTACTCGGGCCTGGATTGGCACCGGGTTGTCGGCTCCGGCACCGTGCTGGACTCTGCTCGGTTCCGCTACATGCTGGGCGAACGCTATGCTGTTGCCCCCACCTCGATTCACGCTTACATCATTGGCGAGCACGGCGATACCGAGCTACCGGTGCTGTCTTCCGCCACCATTGCCGGCGTGTCGATGCGGAAGCAGCTGGAGAAGGACCCCAACCTCGAAGGTGAGCTCGAAAAAGTCTTCGAAGAGACCCGTGATGCCGCCTACAATATCATTGAGGCCAAGGGTTCAACTTCGTATGGTATCGGCATGGGCTTGGCCCGTATCACCCGTGCTATCCTGCAAAACCAGGATGTGGCGCTACCGGTGTCTGCTCTGCTCAATGGCGAATACGGTGAGGAAAACATCTACATTGGCACCCCGGCTATTCTGTACCGTAAGGGCATTCGCCGGGTGGTGGAGTTGGAGATCAGCGACCACGAGATGGAGCGGTTCAAGCACTCCGCCAAGGTGCTGCGCGAAATCCAGGAGGAATTCTTCCCAGCCAAGTAGTCTCAGGTAATTCCCCCAATTCCAAGTAAATTCTTGGGTAGTCGGGTAGTGGTTAAACCATTTTCGGGAATGGTCATGAACAGGGAAAATCTGGCCAATCCCGTTCCCGTTTAGCCACGTGCCGGTGCTGCCCTGACCACAACAAACGCCCCCGCCACTCATTGTGAGAACGGCGGGGGCGTTTGTGCGCGTCCTACTCAAGGAATGTTGGGCACCTTTGGGCGTCGAAAAGCGAGGGCCTATTTATCAAGATTATCTATGGCGTACTGTGCATCCTAGGAACGAAACTGGCAATACCGCTGAAGGTGGCTTTATACCATGTGGATTGATGAACCATCTCATCTCCTCCAGAAAAGCATGCTATAAACATGCGCTAATAAAATGACAAGATTTTTTAAGTATTTCGGGGCAGAAGTCTTCATAATTTCATATATGATTTGCTGGCTCATTGATGCTCTTTACTAGCGTCAGCATGGCGCTTGAGCGAGCCGGCATTGACGAACATTGGGCTTATTTCCTGTGCTGATGCTGATGTAGTTTTCGCGGTAGATTGCTTGACGGTGGGCGGTTCAGCAGCAGGTGATGCCGGTATCAATACTGCATCCCCCTTTACTTGCCTCCGCTGTCGAAATGCCAGTGGCTTCTTCGCCAAAGCCTCGGCATTCCTGGTTTTTGGTTTCGTGGGGGTTGCTGGGGGTTCCGGCATGGGTCCAGGATGGAGCTGCCCACATATCTACCGGCACATCCGCTATAGGTGCCACTCGTGCCGTATCGCCATCGGTCGGCAAGACTTCAGACTACTTACCTCTAATGGGGTTAGTGTCTTGTTGTATCTGTCCCATATCTAGTTGATTAGTTGTGTAGCAGCCCCATATGATTGCATACTGGTGGTTAATGTCATGAATAAAATTGCCCCGAACCGCTCTAATACTTTTTACCAACCCACCAACTAACGCAAACCTTAACCGTACAAACATTCCTACCCTTTCCCACCACTATCCCTATTTCTCATCGCACCACCGGATAACACACAAGAAACACATCATGGACATAGCCAAACTTCGCACCATAGCATTGTTGATGCTCACGGCGTTTCTTGTGGTATCTTGCAGTAGCGCCGGGAAGAATGACGGTCCAGACCCAACCACCAGTGCTTCTGCGGCGCCGCAGTGTCCGAAGCAGAAGCTTGACCTGGCGGAAACCGCCTTTGGCTTGTGGTTGCAGGGTAGAAAGATCCCGCAGCGGGAGGCGGGCTTGGCGTGGGATTTCGAGGTACTCGACAACCATTTCGACCCGTGCGCCGAGCTGAGCTGGGTGACTTTGCGGGGTGTGAGCCAGACGGTGGGGGAGGAGCAGCAGTCCGCCTGGGATGACGCCACCCAAACCGTCGTGTTTTTCCACTACGACAAGTTGATTACTGACGTGCACCAGTTGATGGCGCCGCAGATCGGCAAGATTAAGGTAGAGCCGGACACAATCACTGTGGAGTTTGCCGAGTTTTCCCCTAACTATCCCCGCGAATGGCATGGGGATTGGGAGGCCATCACCTATAAACTCAAGGGTGATAAGCTCGAACAAAAAACCGATCCGATTTTAGACATTCGGGCCCTGGACCTGGATTTCGGCAAGAATCCGCCGCCGAGTTCCCACAGTGTGATTAGCCCCTATGGGAATGTGCACCAGAAACCGTGGGATTACGAGGTGAAATCCGGGGTGTTGGCGCGGGTGCCCATGGATGACACCCAGATTTTGTGCGACATCGCCCACAAACCCAACGAGATCCACTGCCAGAACCAGCAGGAATCCACATGGCCGCTCATCGCCCCGCCCAACGATGATGCGGGTGCCGATCGTGGCAATGGTGACACCAACCACGCCCACATTATTTTCGGAACCCCAAACCAGTTCTACACGTCTTTTTCGTTCCCCAGCAATACCACCGCCGGTGAGCTCATTGCCGACGAAGCGGTGACCAAGGTCGGCCAGTACCTGATCGACACCCGGGGCGACAATGTGAAGATTTCCAATAATGCGTTCACCGTCACCCTTGCCAGCGGCGTCGCGGTCGCCGAGCAGAAACCCCTGGTCAAGCTGGATACTTCCAGGTTTCCCAATAATTTAGCGCCGTGGGAATAGCCTGAAGCTTATCGACGCCCGAAGCGGGGGAGGATCCGCAACTAACAGTATTGCCCGTAGCGCTGTTCCCGTTCGGATTGGTCCAGTTGAGGAATGTCAATGAGCTGGTGGGGGAAGGCATGGGTTTTATTGATGAGCCGATCCTTGACGGTCAACCCGTCCGGGTTTTGGAAATCAATAGAACCGAAAGCCACCCGGTAGGAGTCGATTACTCCGGTGAGAATCCCCATACCCACATCTGCTGATAGTTTGGCGATCATGGTGAGGGTGCCGCAGCGCCCCAATGGGTCGGGGGAACTGGGAGCGCTGGGGGAGGTTTCTTGCGCACCAGCACATGGTGCCACCGCCCCGGTGAGTGCGGCGGTGAGTGCGATGATGAAGATGGTTCTGTTTATGCGTGAATTCATGTGGGTCATTCCTTGTGATTGCTGCTTTACCATAAAGGTTAGTAGCTATTGCGGTTACCAATCATCGTCTTCGTCATAGTCATAGTCATCTTCTTCGTCTTTGCTTGTGGCGGGGCTGGCGTATTCATTGAGGAATTGATCAAGAACCTCCCTACCAGTTTTAGCTTTTTCCCCGGTTTCATAGATTGTCCATTGCCCGGTACAAACCTCTAACACCTCAGCAAGCTCATCCCAAGAACAACCCTCATCATAGGCGTCGAGGGTTGCGTCAGCGGAGTCCTCGAAATCATCAGTAGTAAGGAGGTATTTCCGTAACGCGGGTAGAATGTTTTCTACGGGGGTGTTATCAACGAGGGACCAGTCGGTGGGCTGGATGTTGTCGTCGACGATGAATTCGTCGGTGACTTTTTCTTCGACGTTGGCATAGGGCATGAGCTCTGGTGGGGTGATGATGCATGTTGGGTCGCCACTGCCGATCCGGCCAATTCCCCGGATTTGGAGTGCTTCACTGCCAGCAAGGTAAGGCATAGGGTTCCGCCGTTCTGGAGGAATGGTAGGAAAAGCTACTAACCACCATTTATAGAACATTTCAGTCCGGTCAGAAATATTTAACTTGGTATAGAAGAGATAATCAAGACGTGACGGTGGGTTCTCGATAATAAACCCCGTGTCGCGTGCTTCTTGGATTTCTTCTTCGGTGAGTTGAGACCGGAGGAGAAACCCTCGCTGGTTGGCGGCTAGTTCTCGGTAATTCATAATATGTTTTCTTAATATTGTAATGGGTAAACGTCGGCTAAATTATTAGGTATATCTTTTAATGGGTAAATTTGGTCTGCCCCGCCAAATATGAAGTGTGGCAGATGATCTATAGAGAGTCAATAGATGGCTTGCATGGGGGTATTGGTAAAATTTTTTCTGTTTGCCGATACATTTATATGTTTGTTGAATTGTTGCTTAATTTTGAGTTAATATGGATTAAATTTTGTAAGATTAGCTAATTTATCATTTGTGCTTTCACCTTTATGGGGTAGCTGTTATGGTGCATGATTTGTAAGATGGGTTGACCCTTGATGTGTTTAACGTCGGGTTTTAGTAAAAATTTACAAATAGTATTTGTTCCTGTCTATGGCCTTATGGGCTGACGTAGTGTAAATATTATCTTATTAGTTCTTGCGCTACTCACTTAGGGCTTCATTTGTGATGGTCATGGGTATTTGTGGTGTGTATATGAATGTTTTGATAAATGTGTGCCTGTTATACAGGTTTAGATTTCGGATTTGTTTTAAGGAGTTATGTAATGGCTGGTAAACACCGTCGTGCATCTAGTTTGGGAACTACACGAATGACAGCAGGGGTATTGACTGCATTAACTATGGCTTCCACTTGTATTAGCACTGCTAATGCTGTGCCGAAAGTGGTTTCACAACCAGGTACGCAGGATGCCCAGGAGCAGCCGCCCATTCAACAAGCACCTCCACAAACGGTGCAGTCAACACCAATACATCGGGTTGAAGCAGTTCGATATATTCCAGGTGCTCCACAGGCTGTACAACCAGTGGTTGTAAAGAATGTGATTACCAAGAAAGTTGTGTATGAGACTTCTCCGGGGATGGTTATGCTATCACCTGCTGGATCCAGAGTCTTAAATCCCGTGAATGTTGCTAAGACGTTTAGTCGGAATATTCGCCAAGAAGATCGTGGTGTTATGGAAGCTGCTGGTGGTGCAGCTGCTGGTGGTGCACTCGGTGGAGCTATGATTGGTGCAGCTGCCGGTGCTGCTGGTCTTGGGGCTGCAGGTGCTGCTGTAGGTGTTGGTACTGGTGCCATGATTTGTGGCGCAATCACTGCGACTATTCCAGTTAATCCTGCGGCTGCAGTACCAGCAGCTTTATGTTGGCCTGCAGCTTCTCAAGTTGTTGGCCCTGTTGCTGGTGGTGCAGTAGGTGTTACAGCTGGTGCTATGCTTGGCGCTCCTGCTGGCTTATTGTTTGGTGCTCAAGCTGGTGCTTCAATGGTTCCTGGTGGACGTGCTGCGTTTGATCGTACTGTGGCTGATACCACCTGGGATTTGGAATCCCAAGCCCGAGTGTCACAGGGTGCAGAGCCGCTTGCTGGTGACAAACCGGGTGATTCTATGCCTAGTGGTCCACAAGCGGCCACTAAACCTGATACACCAAAGATGCCAGTTATTGCAGATCAAACTTCTGTTGAATCTGTACTTGTATCATCTGCAACACAGTTGCCTAGTATTAATGCTGCAAATCTTCAATTGCCAGATCTGTCTATGGGGTCGCTGCCTGCAGCATAGCTGAAAATCCAATATGCGAGGTGAGAAAGCATGGGAACGAGCTGGTTTGATGAGGATGATGATCATGTAGATGATCAATTAGATTCAACGAACGGTTTGGTTGTTGATGATACTGAGGATGATTCCATTGATACTGTTGATGATACAGAAATGGAACGACAATCCTTAAAGAAGCCAAAGAGGATTAAAACGGGACATCAACAATTATGGGTTGCTGCAATCGCTTGTTTGATCATGCTAATCGGCGTTTCGGCTTTTGGAGTCATCAAATCTATACAACCAAAGACCCAGGATATGGCGAGTGCTACAACATTAGTATCAATAACACCACCGCCAGTTGTGACGTCTACTAAGCCAGCAACTACATCATCAGTGATTGCCTCAAAAGATGAAAAATGCCCAAATCAACCAAAAGCTAATAGGAAAACTGCGCAGGGAGCAGTGGCTGAATTTCAGAAGGCATATTTTACTGGTGATACTAAAGCTCTGAAAAAAATTATTGCCTCTGATAGCCATCTAACATCGGTGGATTGGTTAACTTCGGCTGGGGAATTAGTGGGTTCAGACTATTGCGTGAAAATTAGTGATGTTACTGGAGAAATTGTTGATGCGGAAACAACAGTTCGTACTCCCAAAGGCGAAGAGCTGTTGTTTTTGCAAACAATAACTACGAGAAAAATAGATAATGAATATAAAATCTGGAAGATTGAAGATCGCCCAGTACCAGAACAAACTTAAGAATTTAGGGAAAGGATGGTTGAAAGAGAAATGAAAATTGCACGCGTAGTAATCATTAGTTTGATCACTGCATCGTTGTTTGTTCCCCTTCCTGGTTATGCAGAAGAGACAGGAGGTGGATGTCCAAAGATGCAATTTGTAGTCGTACATGATTCCCAAGATGCAAAAGCACAAAGTAGTGAAGATACCGGTTTCTTGGGGGATGTGGTTTCTCCAGTAGTGACAGCTGCCAACGATAAAAACGTTGACAAATCCGCAGGTTTCTCTGAAGCACCTAATCCATCGAGTAGCGCATCGGCAAGTGCAGCAGTGCCATCTACGAGCTCTATGACGGCGACTACAACACAACAAGGATCAGAGTGGAAGAAACAAGATTATTGGGGTTCAACCTCAACAAAACCACAAGAACCCACTGCTACGTCGTCACCAACCGTAACATCATCAGCAGTCACTACTACATCAACGTCAACCAATGAGCCCCAATCTAGTGCAAAAATTGGACGAACATACGTTAACATTACGGGAATTCGGACAGGAGCATTTATTCCAGGAGTCCATGCTGAGACCGATGATGATTGGCGAAGCACTACAGCAGCAGGTAAAGAAAAAACCAACCAAACAATAGCTGATATTCACAAGAAGTGTCCTGCAACTAAAGTGGCATTGGTTGGTGATAATCAGGGAGCTGCAATTGTCAGTGAAATTTCTCGTGATATTGGTGCAGGTAAAGGTGTCATTGAGCCGAATTTGGTTGCTGGTGTAGCAACATTTGCTGATCCCACACGAGGTAAAGACCAGCCAACTGTAGCATCGGGTGCTGATGCGCCTGCTGCTGCACCCGGAACTTCGGGACGCAACGTTTCTGCTGCAACTGAGGGGTTTGCGTCTGAAACGACAGAAGGTACAGGTTTAGCGACAGTGGCTGAAAAAGAATCCCCTCGTGGTTATGGAGAACTTTCAGATCGCACAGTCTCATGGTGTGCTGAAGGAGATACACGTTGTGGTGTGAAAAAACCAGCTCCATTAACACGCCTGGCAGAAGTGACCAATAAAGATGTCGATTTTGCTAAAAACCCTGAAGGCAGTGTTCGCCATATTGCTGATGTGCTAGGGCCAGCAGTTGCACTTGCGGGAGCGGAAACATTGGCGGAAGATGTAAACTTCGGAAGTAATGGGTTCACCTTTAATCGGGCGGAAAGCGCAGAAAAGACCCTTATTGGTCGCATTGCTGATAATAGTGAATCCCATGTAGAGCAATCAGAGTTTGATCAACGGTTAGTTGCTGCGGGCCAACAACTTGGTGGTATGGCGCTTGCTGCTGGTGTTACTTTGGCGAAAAAAGTTGTGACTCCGAGTAATATCGCGCAGATTGCAGCTGCTGCAACACTAGATCCTATGGCAGGTGTAGCTCTTGCTGGTGTAAAAGTAATCGAAGCTAGTGTTGATTTATTTACTCCCGAGACTGCGACAACTGGTGCTTTACGAGTTATGGATGAAGCGAAAGCAGGTGGTGTTGAAGTTCCTGAGATTGCCGAGACTACGGTTGCTACTGTAGTGAGTCAAACTGTTGAAGATTCAGCTTATCGGAAACAACCAATGACAGAATCCGGCGATAGTGCGCAATCAGCGACCACATCATGGCTATCTGGAGTAGCAGCAGATGAATTGGGTGATGAGGCGCCTGAAGCACTGGTAGCGCAGTCAAAGAAGAAATCTACTGTTAAAGGAACGGATTATGATCAAAAGGCAGTGACTGATGCAACAGCTTCGATGAAGAAAGTAGGCAGTACTGATTCTCCTTCCACAGCGAAAGTAAGGAAGATGACCATGCCAAAGGTCACATCGTCAGCTGTGGAGCAAGAGTCAGAAGAGCCTACAGATAGTGAACAAGCTGAATAGCATGATCTATAGGGAGAAACCAAACGAATGCCAGGATCACCACCACGCAAAATTAATCTCAATAAGGAGGTTATGTTGCCAGTTGCAACTGAATCATTATGGCAGGTGACGGCTGTCGATAATGACCGGTCAACATATCCGCCGGCGTTATGGCTAGTGGCAGCTCATGGTGGTGCTGGTTGTACCATGCTATCGGAAATGTTGGCTATTTGTGGTGATGCTGGTCAGGTATGGCCAATCCATGATGAATACCGATTTTGCGTTGTAGTAGCAAAATCAACAATGCGGGGTTTGGAAAGAGCCCATCAGGTTGTGCTCCAAGGTCTTCATACCTTGGATGAGATTACGATTATCGGAGTAATAATTATTGCTGATGCGGTAGGGAAGTTGCCAAAGGCTTTGATTAATAAGCTAGAAGTAATCGAAAAACTTGTCACGGTGTGGCAAATCCCGTATTTGCCTGCATTACGGATAGTTGAAGAAGGCACTTTGGCAACCTGGGCTCCAGGAGATGAAATTGATGTATCGCGAAAAGCACGAAAAAGACCTCCCACTGAATCATGTCCTATATCAGTAGCCACAATAGGCAAAGAGCTATTTGCCACAGTGAAGTCTGCACATTCTGGAAACATGTCTGGTACTTCATCCAACGTTGAAGCCACTGAAGAAATACCAACAGAAATAGAAGGAGAAGATGACAATGAAACTACTTAACTCAATTGCTATGGTTTTGGCTCAGATGCCAGGTCAGAACATTACGCCGCAGGCACCCAGCGGATTCGGTGACAAAATCAATCAAGGATTGAATTTTGCATTCTATATTGGTATCGCTATGGCGATTGTAGGTGTGATGGTTGCTGGCATTACGATGGCTGTTTCACGAAGGGAAGGATCGAGTGAAGAAGCAACAGCAATGGCTATGCGGATTGGATTTGGGGTCATGTTGCTTGGTGGTGCTACCAGTATTGTTGGAGCATTTATCTAATGATTCTTGCGGATCCACCCAAACCAATTGCTCTTACCGGTGAGGAAGGGGCCCACCCTTCTGAACCGCATGATGCGTCAACGAGTGCAAAAGCATCACAAACCGCAAATCAGGCCACTCCTGAAAATACGGAACCTAGAGATACAAAGAAAACGTCACCGACATCATCTACGCCAAAGAGCACTAAAACTAGGTCGGAAAAATCGACAAAATCAGCAACATCTCAGCCTGGAAAAGGCATAGTGGATAACTATACAGGTGAGGCTATTGTGCCACCATCTAGTCCATGGACACCGCCAGGAGGAGTGACGCATGAGGTCATGCAGTGGTTAGGGTGGGTGATGTATGTGGGATTAGCTCTCTCAATGTTATCAATCATGATGATGGGTGTCATGATGATGATTGATCGTAATAGGGGAGAACCCATGTCATCAAGTGATGCACAAATTACAGCAATGCGGATTGCAATCGGATTATTTTTCATCACTGGAGCGGCTTCATTAGCAAAATTTTTTGCATAAGTGAGGATAAAAATGAAAATAGTGAGAATAATTGTATCACTAATGATGATTTTCATCCTTGAGGGTACTACCGGATGTAGCAAAGACCAATCTAATACTATCCCTCAAACAAACACATCATCTACTGCAATTGCCCCACAAGCATCATGGTCACCCGGACCAGCTGGCTTAATTGTGCCAAAAGGTCCTGATGGCCCTACAGAATCTCAGCCAGTTCCCCATGGTTTCTCGCATACACCGCAAGGTGCGGTGCTGGCAGCGATTACAGCACAATCATGGATGGCTGGTGCAGATGATCAGGTATGGCCACAAGTGGCAGAATATTTATTAGAGCCTGGTATTGGACGAGATCAATGGGCCCAATCACGAGGTTTGGTAACAGTCAAAGGCACTGTAGATAAACCAGCTCGTTTTGTAGCATTTAAATTCAGTGAATATAGCAATGAGAAGGCTGTTGTGGTGTTAGCAACGCAATGGCCTGATGGAATGTTGACAGCCTATCCAGTGCAGTTATCAGCAACATCTGGGCAATGGCGGGTAGTAATTCCACCCCAGAAACAGGCTCCAGACATGGAAGAAATTAAACAAGAACATCTTACTGATTTTGTTGCTTTTAATAGTTCGAAAGAACCGAAAGGATAAATGCCAGTGTGGAAATTAGCAGTGATTGATGTTCGACTGTTACGGAAGATCGCAGTGGTAGGAATTGTAGTATTGTGTTTTGCCTTTGCTGCTCCAACATCTCACGCTCAAACTGAATATAATGGTATTTACCAGAAAAGTTATGGTAAAAGCGTAGGATATCCAATTTCTACTGCTATAACACTGACGCCAGTAGTGATTCGCGCTTTTTGGGGGGATCCTATTGGCAAATTCACAAAGGCACTATATGAGGGTAATACCCAAGCTATGCAGCTTGTCATGACTTTCTGGATGGATTTTGATATCAATCGAAGAGTCGATGTCAATGCCAATACTCAAGGTGTAAAAAATATTGTCTTTGGGTTATCTGGTATGGCGCTTATGGCATCATTCCTGATTGGTGGCATTCGTATGGTTGCATCTCGTCGAAGAGGGTTGCAAGAAGGATTAGAAGACATGGGCCAGGACTTGGGGAAATGGTTCATCTTCTCAACATGCTTCCCAGGAGCAATTGCTCCAGCGTTAGCAGTATCTGATAAACTATCGAAATCTATTTTGGATAGTTTTGGAGCAACATCATCAGATACGTTCATAAAGATGACATCTTTTTCAGATAGCGGAGCTGGCCCGATTCTCATGGCTATTCTCGCAATTGTTGCAATGGCAGGTTCAATCATGCAACTTTTAGCGTTAATTATCCGGGCATTAATTCTACCTATTGCAGTGGGCCTTACTCCATTATTTGCGGCTTTATCTTTTAGTGAAGTGGGCAGGTCTGGATTACATCACTTGGTGTCATATACGATTGCTGCACTGGCGTTTAAACCAGTATGTGCGTTGCTGTATGCAGTGGTGCTATGGAATGTTACCCGACCATCACCAGCAACAGACCCTAATAGTATGTTGCCATTAATTGATGATGTTGTTAACGTTGTCATGATTGCGCTTACTGGATTAATCGCACCAACATTGGTGCGAATGTTGGTGCCGGCGGTCTCTCAGGCAGGGGGTGCAGGTGGGGGACAATTACTTGCTGGTGCAGCCTCCGCAGCTGGTGCTGCTGTTGGTGCCATTGGCGCTATTGCAGGTACAGCAGTTGGTGGTGGTATGGGGTCATTAGTTTCCGGGGCTTCTAATAATGGTGGTGCGAACAAGACTGGTGCCGGTGGTGGAGGTGATATTGCCTCTGCTGGTGCATCAACAGGTGGTTCCGGTGGTAGTGGTGGTTCATCATCCGGTGGATCTTCTGGCGGGGATTCTGGTGCTGTTGCTACAGGTGCTTCCGGTGGTAGTGGTGGTGGATCTTCTGGCGGGGATTCTGGTGCTGTTGCTACAGGTGCTTCCGGTGGTAGTGGTGGTTCATCATCCGGTGGATCTTCTGGTGCTGGTCAGAAAAAGAAGGGTCGGCTTAGTCGTATCAAAGGTAAATTAGGTAAATTCTCACAACGACCTTTCGATCGATCATGGACAGGTCGAATTGAAGGTGCTGAACGGGGTGCTACTCGTGGACGCCGATGGGTTTCTCCGGTGTCGGACGCTGCTCGACGATCAGGTGGAGCAATTAGCTCATTTGAGAGTATGTTGGAGGCATCAGCTGGGCATCCAGGTCAAGTCAGAAGATAAGTCATTTTGAGGCGTGTCTGGTGCACTGGGCATTGGTATAGGCCCTTACCTATACCGAAAGAATAGAGATTTCTGATTATTGTACCCATAAGAGCTTGAAGCTTACTTAGTTGCTGGGGAAATAGGTTCAGGTGGTGGTTGGTAGAACATTATTCTTTGTATCGCGTTGATTGCCCGAATAGTTGTGGTTTAGGGGAGCCTGCAAGGGGTTGCCAGGATCCGCTATGCCTTCATGTGGTCTATGGATCGTTTGATCACATACCAGATCTGGTTGATTCCCTTGTTGAATGTTTTCTGCCATTCTAGCAGGGGTTTGCCAGGTCTTTTCTTCAATGATGTGTCGCATTCTAAACCCACGTAACCTTTGTCTGCGGTGATGCCAGGGTGGTATGTGACTGAATAAACCAGTTTCTTACGGTGGTGATGTCATGGGTTGATTCTGGCAATGGTTCGCAAATATAAAATATTTCGTCTGCTTGATCGGTGAGTGTTTTAAGGGTTATGCCTGGCTTTGTAGTGTTTTCCACTATATAAATTCTTAGTGTTCTTCTACCACTAACACAACACGAGGACCCATCGAGTACGTATCCGTTGAGGGTGAAGATCCTTAGGTTGTGGCGAGGGTAGTAACACCACATTAAGCACTCAGTACATTGTTGATGGCTCTGGAGATGGTTGCCTGGGAGGTTTCAAAAATATTTACTGTCCAGGGTTTGTTACCACGTTTTTTCTTGCGGTTAGAGCATGATGATCTGCACATTGGTGAACACTCCCAAGGATGGTGGGCAGTGATGTGAGATACCTAATGTGGTGATGGGATTAGTTAATATGAGGAGGAAGCTTCCTCAGTTGCTGGAAAGATCCATTCGCACCAAAAGATAACAAATCGGAATCGGAAAGAGCACATCATTGCCTTGCTTTCCTTACTTCTATAGAGTCCACACTGGGGAGCTCACAAGTTCCCCAGCAACTCAATAAACTTCTACATCGAATAGACCCCGTATTTGACTGGTTTGTGTTGAAGGATGGCAAAGTCTGTAGTTTCGGATAGATTAACGATTAACTTTCCTTTGTACGTTTTCACCATTATCAGCCCTGGAAATTGATGTTCTTCAAGTTGCTTGAGTACGGCTTTGGCTTCTTTGCCCTCTATTTCGAAGGCTTCTCCACAATAATAAAGAGTGGCTCTCATTTCTTTTACCTCTTTTCTATTAATCATTAATGAAGGCAAGTAGTGTGGTTGTTATAGTTGTCTGCCGCGGTTGTTGTCATCATCGTCATCGTTACCATGATCTTCTTCCTCATCATATTGCGTCTCTTGTGTAACTGCTTCTTCTGAGGATTGTTCTGGTTCTTTCTGTTTTTCAGGAAGGAACTTATCAACCGTCACGTCACGTTCAAATCCTTTGCCGAGGACGTAATCCCCGCGCATTTCCTGCAACTTTTCAGGCAAATCCCCTACCTTAGACTTCTTCTCCCACACTCCTAAGCCAGCCTCTTCCTCCCCCGGCACCCACATCTGCGGAGTCCTCGCAAACGTCCTTAATTCTTGCCGATAATCAGTTTCTCGCCGATGCGGCTCCATACAGTGAAAACACGGATCCAATAACCTTGACAGCCTCTCAAACACCTTCTTCAACGAATGCACCACCGAGCAATGCTGAATCAACTGCCGCTGCTCAAACCCCTTCCTCTTACGAGTATCCTCAGGCTTCTCGCCTTGAGGGGGCCGTACTCTGTCGGCTACAATATCCTCATTCCGTTGGGCATCATTCCGGATTGTGTCTAATTCTGCCGGGATGCGGAATGATTTCGTATACGGCCTGTTACTATTTGGCCTATGCTCAAATAGGTTATTCAAAGAGTTATGAAGATTCTCCATGTATTTAAGGCCACGTTGAATGGTATTTGAACTGATCGGGACATGAGAGGCCATAATCATTAAATCTCCCAAATCCTTCCACCGGGATGTCTCTCGATAGTTCCCTTTCCCAGTCATTAAACCCCTTAAATTCTTCTTCCATTGTTCTTCTCTATGATCGAGGGGGAATAATGCTGCAATCTTCCCGGCAATATATTTTCCCGGATCAATAAGCTTAATCGTGGTTGATGCCCGAGACGAGATAAGCGGATTCTGGACTGTTAACGCTTCGGTATCCTGATATTCCTCAGGAACCCCTCGGATCGCATCTATTTTAATCCGGGTGTATTCTTCATCACCATCAAACACTTGGACAACATAGGTGTCACCGTTTCGGCTTTTTGTTTTTTCTGCTTTGAGGATTTTGTAGGTGAATGGGTCGTCTTTATCCTGTGAGAGGGTTTTTTCAAGCAGGTGTTTCATTTCATGTTGCTTGAGTGAGGTAATAATATCAAGGTCCCTGGAAATCCGGCAGCCCGGCACCCGGAACAACAGGGAAGTACCCCCACTGATAACAACCCTGCCTAAATGTTTCTTCCCGTCAGAAGGTTGGTCAGCATAATGCGAGAGCTGTACCGCAAGATGCTGAGACAACACCTGCTGCTGAATATCCTTCCGAAGTGCCCTGGCAGCCGTGTCGTCTGTGGGTTGGTATTGCTCAGGGATACTCGCTTCTATCTGTTCGACGATTTGATCGGCCTTATGCATGATGATCACCAATCATCATCGTCATCATAGTCGTAGTTGTCTTCTTCTTCGTCGGCATCGGTGCTGGGGCTGGCGTATTCGTTGAGGAAGTGGTCGAGGACTTCTTTGCCGGTTTGGGGTTTTCTGCCGTTTTCATCGGTCCATCGTCTGGTGCAGACTTCTAACACCTCAGCGAGCTCATCCCATGAGCAGCCATAGTAATGTGCGTCGAGGGTTGCGTCAGCGGAGTATTCGAAATCATCATTAGTCATGAGGTATTTCCGCAACGCGGGAAGAATATTCTCCACGGGGGTGTTATCAATCAGGGACCAATCCGTAGGTTGGATATTATCATCAACGATAAATTCACTAACGCCCTCGGTGGTATCGGCATAAGCCATAAGCTCTGGTGGGGCAACGACATATATTGGGTCACCACTGCCAATCCGGCCAATCCCTCGGATATCAAGTGCTGCGCTACCTGCCATATAGGGCATAGGGTTTCGCTGTTCCGGGGGAATCGTGGGAAATGCTAGTAGCCATGCCCAATAGTAGATATCGCTGGTTGAGTATCCGCTGAGCTGAGTTTCAAAAGCTTGCTTGGTATGCAATAAATGCTCATTAATAATAAACCCGGTGTCGCGTGCTTCCTGGATTTCCTCCTCGGTGAGTTGAGACCGGAGGAGGAACCCACGCTGCCGAGCAGCTATCTCCCGATACGACATTATTACTTTCCTTATCTCTTCTAAATCCCCTGATTGGGGATTACTCGTGTGGCTATATGCAGAATTCTTCTTGCGATAAATATGAAGTGTTGCAGATAATTCCGAGGGTGTCAATGACTGATTTCCATTGGGGGTGACGCCATTTTTGATGTTTTACCAGCATTTTTATATTCTCCGAATTATTTACTTAATGCAGGATTAGTGCAAAGTAAATTTTGTAAGACTGGTTGAGTTATCGCTTATGCTTCCACCTTTATGGGGTGGTTGTTGTAGTGCGGAATTTACAAAGAGCAAAGGAGTAAATGTATCTGACGTTGTGTTTTAGCAAAAATTTACAAATGATTTTTATTTTTATCTATGGTGTTATGGATTGGGGTGGTGTAAATATAATCTTATTAGTTCTTACGCTACTTTCCTGAGACTTCATGTGTGATAGTTGCAGGTGTTAATAGTGTTTGCAGTCCTGTCATGCAGGTATTTTAGCAGTTGTATTTAATTGTAAGGAGTTATGTAATGGTCAATAAATATTGTTGTGTGTTGAGATGGGATAGTGCGGATAAATAGGTGAAAATGATATTATCTCATTTTCTATATAAATTAGAATCCTATTTTTAGGAGCTGTTACAACCTCCTCAATAAGAGTTGAAAAAAGCAGGTAGTTAGCATGTCTGATATCAATGATGATCTTAGTATTCCAGTGCAATATGCTTTGGGAATGCCCTCACGACGCACCGGGTTGGGTGGATTGTCTGTCCAAGTCACCATAGTGGGTTTTATCGGTGCGTTACTGCTCTTTATCTTTATTGCAAACCAGCAGATTATTCTTGGCATCATAGTTGCTGCGATATTTGGTTTGCTTATGGCTGTTATGTCTTTTCGCCGGGCAAATAGGTCACTAGCTCAGTATGGGCAAATGATTTTTCAAGACTGGCAACGTCGACGTAACAAAGCAAACGTATATGTATCAGGGGAATTCTCTCGCGTACCAGGTGGGCATCGAAGGCTTCCTGGATTATTGGCTCGAACTGAAGCTATATCCGGCATTGATAGTAACGGAAGGGAATTTGTTGTGATCCTCGACAGACCTCGTCGTGAAGCGACAGTGCTTTTAGATGTGACTTTTACCGGTCAAATTGCGGTCACGCAAACTGAGCGGAATCTTATGACCGCGGAATGGGCACGTTGGTTGCAAACATTATCTTTAGCGGGAGATATCTTGCAGATGGCTGTGGTCATTGCTACCCGTCCCGGCACAGGTGCTTTAGTCGCTAGAGAGGTGTCACAGATTGTTTCAGATGATGCCCCAGAAATAGCAAAACAGATTATGTATGAAGCGGCACAAACAATCTCAATGACGTTACCTGAAGTAGTAGGACATATTGCCATCACTGTAAAACTATCGGCAGGTGTGATGGCGGATAATGACTTCATGTCCCAGCTAGCAACCCGGGTTCCTTCATGGGCAGCAACACTGGAATATGCCGGGATGGTTGCATTGCCAATGTCGTATGAACAAGCAGTGGCTCGCATTCATAGTTTCTATAATCCAGCAGCCGAAGCTGATTTTGAGGCACTAGATTTAATCAACCAACCACACGAAATGAAGTGGGAAGATGCTGGGCCGTCCATGGCAACTACCCAGCCAAAATTCTATGAACATAATGGTGTTCGATCGCTTACCTGGGAAATGTCACAAGCGCCCCGGTCGACCTTTGAGGATAATCTTTTGCAGAACCTCATCGTGCCACATTCTCGGGTCAACAGAAAACGTGTAATGATCTGCTATCGACCATTTTCTGCTGGTGCTGGCGCAAAGAAGGTAGAAGATGAGCATAGAGATGCTATGGTTGCGGCGAATTCCTCAAAAAAGATTCGGTCTGCCAACGCTGAAATTCGTTTGGAACATACCGAAGCAGCCCGACGTGCACAAGCTCGTGGAGCACAATTGGGAAAATACTCACTCTTTGTGACTGCCACCATTGATGAATCCGCTGACATGCGACAAATTACACATGATATTGAACAGTTAGGAGCAGGATCATCAATACAATTGCAACTAATGAGGCGCCAACAAGATGTCGGTTTCCAGGTGACATGTGGTGTTGGTTTGATTCCATGGTCGAAAACCTCAACATCATCATGGTTATCAAGTAACTAGCAGAAAGACAATTTTACCAATGTGGTGGGCATCAAAATCTACAAAGACACATGTACCAATTTTAAAAGGATTAACAATTACGCAAGTGCGTGATGTTGGCGGTTTTGACATAGGTGTGATGTGGCAATCGCAATTTAAGCAAGCATCTGTGCTACTTGAAGGCTCTTTTGATACGGTATCAGATTATGAACTCTTAGAACTATGGCGAACACACATGGCGGAAAAATCTATAGTGGGATCCATATCTACCATCGCGCAACCAATATGCACGGGAATGCCAATGTATGCTCTAATAACATTTCTAACTCCTGGCATGCCCAAGGATGAAGCAGAAACATTGGTTGCAAAAGAAATATCAGATTGTTATGCCCCCTATGCAGTAGATATTACATGGAATCCATTATCATTATTGGATGTAGCAGAATATTCATCTACTATTTGGGCGCCGGACACAGAAAATGTTGAGTTTCCGCCATTAGCAGAGCAAGTACAAGAAAGTCTTACATCAATTACTTGTGATGATGTAACGCGTATTGTATATGATGTACTTGAGGATGATGCTATTAACCAAGAAATCAACTCTTTGGTGTCTACCGGTATACTGCGAGATTTTGAAGAAGTGTATCGGATTGAAGTAAATCGTCTTACAACTGATGCATTTCGTGAATCAGAAAAAACTGCACGATTATTCCGCAGATCTGGGATTCTAGTAATTGAAACCGCTGATGAGAATTCATGCGAACAACTAGCTAGTGAAATTATCGGTGCATTGTCGCCTAAAGCACGGTTACGAATAAGCAGAATGACCGGGCGACAACATTTAGGTGCGCTCTTAGCGGCAGGCATCCCCGCATATGGGTGGCAGTATAACGAACATGTGGCGAGCTAAGGGTTGCAGTCATGGTTAGAAAGAAGAAACAGCAAATAGATTACTTCGAACTGCATGAACAGATTATGCATGGTGATGCTACCCCTCCACCTATTTTCTCTATCAAAGGTTTTGGCTATGCTCGATGGCTGAGCCATAATAAAAAACATGTAGAAGACTCCAAGCATCTATTTAACATGGCTGGTGGTACAGAACCAGTGCGTGGTGAAAAATCATTTTCCAGATCGACGATGCGAGGTTTTTCTGGCCCCTGGTCGGGGCAAGCTGCAGTGGTGTCTGGGCCGCAGGAATGGCAAACCACAACGAATCTAGGTGCAGGTTTTAACCCTAATGTTGCTGGTGCTCCCGCACCAGCAATTGGTACTCCTTTAGGCGTCCATCCTATTACAGGCGCAGAAATATGTTGTGACCCATTGAGCTGGTTTCGTGAAGGAATCATCTCAAACCCATCATGTTTTGTGCTGTCGGTCCCGGGTAAAGGTAAGTCTACGTTAGTGCGCAAAATGCTAATGGGAGATGTGGCCCAAGGACATATTCCCATTATTGCTGGTGACATTAAAGGTGAATATGTAGGCTTTGTTCAACAAGTAGGTGGTCAAGTTATCACTATTGGGCATGGTGCAGGCACACTTAATCCGCTAGATGTTGGGGCGCTAGGGCGAGTGATTCCCCAAATCCGTAACAAATTAACAGAAATGGATAAGACTAAAGACAAAGAAGAATACAAACGTATTGAAGATACATTACATCGGGCTTTGGAGCAGGTGCATGGTCGACAAGTAACAATGGTGGCTACGTTAGTTGGTTTGGGCCGAAAAACTCCTATGAAGGATTGGGAGGCCATGCTTGTTTCGATTGCATTGCGAGAAATATATACACATACCAATATTGATTGGGAGCATCCACCAGTATTAGAAGATCTCATTAATCACCTAGAACAAGGATCTGATGAACTATTTAAAAAAGGCCGAGCACGCACCCAGGAGGAATGGGATAACCGAATTGACAATTTACTATTGTCCTTAAACTCATTGCTTGATGGGCCAACTGGGCAGATATTTGCTGGTGAAACATCCTCACCTATTCACATTGGTGCAAATGCTGTTTGTATCGATGTATCAGCAATTGACCGTGGTGATGAAGCAATGAAGGCGGCGGTGATGATGGCATGTTGGTCAGCCGCCTTCGGCGCAATCGAGGCAGCACATATGCTTGCTGATGTTGGTCTTGCGAAACAACAGTACTTCTCAGCTACATTAGACGAACTATGGCAGGTGTTGGCAGCAGCTCCTGGTATGGTGCAGCACGTTGATGCGCTCACAAGGTTAAACCGTACTGATGCAACAGTGCTCAATATGATCACGCATACATTCCGTGATTTAGAGGCCTTATCTAATGAAGAAGATCGACAAACTGCTATGGGGTTTATCGAACGTGCAGGCATGGTTATTTGTGGTGGCTTACCTGCGAGCGAGTTAGATATTTTGCAATCTCGTTTAACTTTTACCGCGGCAGAAGCCGCTATGGTAGTGTCATGGTCCCGAGGAGTTCATCCAGGTAGGACTCGAAGTCGTAATGCTCGATCTGGGGCACTAGGCCGCGGTCAATTCATGATTAAACCTGCAAAAGATGGTACTCCGGGAATTCCAGTACAAACGATTTTGACACCAACAGAGGTGAAGCACCGTCTGCATGATACCAATGTTCGATTTGATGAGTATTTCTCCAAAGGCATATTATGAAAATAGTCGTTGGTATTCTTGCTTGTATCGCGGTAGTCTTCTTTCTTATCGTGGTAATATTTAGCGACGACGATTATGATGAGCTTACTAAAAATGGTTTTTCTTCATGTGTTGGGTCCAAACGATCAGGCACTATGGACAGCAGCGTGCCTGAAGGCTCATACAGTTATCCTGAAGCACATGCCTTAGATCACCTGACATCAGGATGGCGTACCCCAGATCGTCCAGATCATCGTGGATTGGATATCGCGCAGGGGCCAAGCACCCCAATTCTTGCATTTGCTGATGGTACAGTTGCCCAAGCCGGACCAGCAACAGGTTTTGGGCAATGGATTGTGATTGATCATGAGTTTGGTGGAAAAAAATACTCCACGGTATATGGGCATATTTTCCCCGAAGATATTTTGGTTGAGACTGGTGATGAAGTCAAAGCTGGTCAACATATTGCTAACCAAGGCTATAACGGTGAAGTAGTTCCTCCAGGGCCACAAGGGTCACATCTGCATTTTGAAGTGTGGGAGGGCGGTAGGCTTTCTGGTGGACATGACGTCGATCCGCAACCTTGGTTGAATAAAGCAGTAGAACCGAGTACGGGAAAACCAAAAACTGGTGGGAATTCTAAGATTTTCCTCATCGGAGATTCCCTTACTGAAGGCGCCAAATCTGACTTGGAAAAAGTATTGCCAGATGCATCTATTAATGCTAAAGTCGGTCGGCAATTTTCTGAAGGGTTAGATATTCTCAAACACACATCAACTCGTTATGAGGTGGTGATTTTAGCATTAGGCACTAACGGTGAATTCAGCCAAGATCAACTCGATGAAGCCATTGAAGCAACACATGGTGCTCGTGTGGTACTGACGACAGTGGCGGGGGCTAAGGTTTCTTCTGCCGCCAGTGTTAATAAACTGGTGCGAAAGAATGCTGATAAGGCTACTATTGCGGACTGGGAGAAGCGAGTTAAAGATAATTCTGGTCTTATCGGTAACGATGGGGTACATCCAACAACGCAAGGTCGCAAAGAATTCGCCTCTGTATTGGCGGAAGCTGCTAAGAATGCAACAAAAACTAATTCCACCTCGAAAGAGATTGAACTGCCGCCTACAAGCAAACTAAAGTCAGAAGAGCACATGCAAAAAGATGCAATTCGGGTAGCTCGGGCTGCGGCAGTGAAATTCCCCAAGATTCAATCCATGGGTGGTTGGCGACCAGGTGATTCCCATCAAGACCATCCTGAAGGACGTGCCGTGGATTTGATGATTCCTCGGTGGGATACTGATGAAGGCAAAAAATTTGGTGACGAAGTACTTGATTATTTCCGTAGTAACGCTAAGCAATTTAATATTGAATACTTCATTTGGCGTCAGCAATTCATTCCAGCAGAGGGTGATGACGGATACACTATGAATGATCGCGGGAGTCCTACTCAAAATCACTACGATCACGTCCACATCACAGTCAAAGGTGGAGGCTACCCGAAGGAAGGTGAAAAATATTCACTTAATGGTGAAAAAGATTCATCACCGACAGGAAGCACTCATCGAACCAGTGATTGTGATAACGATGATGCCCCAGTCCATGTTGATGATGATCTGGATGCTACCGATATTCCACCAGAATATGCAAAGTGGTTTGAACGGTCAGCTGCCCAATGTAAACAGTTGCGTGCCCCGATCTTAGCCGCACTTTATCACCAAGAATCTGGTTTCAAACAAGGACTTGTATCTTCGACAGGAGCCCAAGGTCCAGGACAGTTTATGCCGGAAACATGGGCCGCATGGGGACGTAAGGTGGATGATAAGGGCAATGCTATTGGCCCACCTGGATCTGGTGATGTCAACGACATTGGTGATGCCACGATGGCATCAGGTCGGTTCTTATGCTCCATTGCAGAACAAAATGAGGAATGGAAGGCCGAAGGAAAAATCTATGGTGATGATACTGAACTAATGCTAGCCGGCTATAACGCTGGCCCAGGTGCAGTGCTTAATAATGGTGGAGTTCCACCATTTGAAGAAACTCAGCACTATGTCAAGATTATTCCCGAAAAAGCAAAACAGTTTGAGAAGAAAAAGAAATAGGTAGCATGGAGAAACCATTATGGATTATCTCAAGAGATTCAGGTTAGTCATACTGATTACCAGCATAGTAATCATTGCAGTATTAGGAATTACCGTGGCTTTCTTACTAGGAAAAGAACATAACACCACGGACACTTCACAAGAGCATGTGGGTGCCAGCGATCCAGCAGTTGATGAATTTGATCCACTTAATGATCCTGCTGTAGGTGCGCAATCCCTAGCTGCATCAATACTGTCGTATTCACCTGCGACAGACAAGTCTCCATCAGATGGGGCAAAGCGGGTAAAAGACCGACTCACTGGAAAATATCTTAAGGCTGCCGGAGACGATTCCGCGCCAAAGCCAAAGCAATGGAATACGTGGGCGCATGATAAATCCAAGATCCACACTGTTGTTAAGTTGCTGGATAATGTAGATATTCCTGCTGACGCAACTCAAGCAGTAATTCCGATACAAGCAAAAACATCTGTATGGCATGCTGATGGAGACCAAACCCCTATTAGGAAAAGCAAGATTAATGTTCACATGGTCAAAGAGGGAAACATGTGGAAGCTATCAGATATGGAATATCTCTCGGTATCGGAATAAAACTTATGACAGTGCCATCCCAATCATCTTTGCCAAAGCTACGACAAATCAGTTTAAGCATCTTTGTCGTATTAGGGCTGGTTATTTTATCAGGGTTGCGCTTTCCTATCTTGCACCAAGTATTTCAGGAGTGGCCAAAACTGCATGCTGCTACTGCAACATTTGTAGCACTCTGCATTGGGGTAATACCGTTCATCCTTCTTGGTTCTATGGCATCAGCAACAGTGGCGATAATGATGACGCCTAGTCGATGGGCTCGAATTATTCCCGCGCACCCATTTGCCGCAATACTGATAGCTGCTTGTTGTGGGATGATAACCCCTAGTTGCGAATGTGCCTCAGTTCCATTGGCTAGACGAATGATGCTTTCTGGTGTGCCAGCAGGGGCTGCAATTACCTTCATGGTAGCGGCTCCATCGTTAAACCCTGTGGTGATATATGCAACTATGACGGCTTTCAACAGTTGGCAGATAGCAATGGCACGGTGGACCGCAGGACTAATGGCTGTTATCGGAGTGGGGATGATCGTAACATTCTTTGGCCATCGCGCTTTTAATAAACTAGTTCCAATGGATGAGTTAGTATGCCATTCAGTAAGCCGGCAAAGAGTTTCGAAGAAAAATCAATGGCTACAAGCAATGAGCCATGATGCACTATCCTCATTAACCTTTGTTATCATTGGTGCTGGTTGTGCTGCTATTGCTACAACATTACTACCACGATCATTCATGTCTGTTGTTCAGAACAACATTGTTATGTCGATTTTAGTCATGATGGGTTTAGCCATGATGTTATCTTTATGCTCGTTAGGGGATGCTTTTGTCGCAGCTTCATTTAGTGCATTACCTTTAGCATCACTACTTGTCTTTTTAGTTCTCGGTCCCATCATAGACTTGAAACTAGCAGCTTTAATGGATGGCATGTTGGGGGTGCAAGCAACGAAAGTAATTGCATTAGCAGGGGTATGTATGGCGTTAATATCTGCCATTATTGTGGCAGGAATTTGGGGGTGGCTATCATGAAGTATTACCGTCGATATAGCAGTTCTATTCTGTTAGTTTTATTAGGGGTAGGGTTGTGCAGAGCAGTATGGTTGGAGAAATATCAGGCATGGGTGTCATTGCCCCCATTGGTATTGATTCTTAGCAGTATCGGATTGTTTGCCCTTGGAATATTTCTTTTGCTATCCCCAACAGAATCATGCTGTGGTGATAATCATAGTATTCCATGGTACACCCCCTGGATGATAGGAAGTTTATGTACAGTGGTTATGGTCATTAGTCCACCCATGTTGTCAACAACCATGGTGCCCACAGCAAACTATGCGGTAGCAACTATGGGAAATCCCAATACATGGGAAACATTAGGAACAGGAACTCCTGAATTGCCGCTATTTGAGGTTATTGCGAGGTCTCTTAAGCCTGCTGATCTGCGGCTTCAGGGGCGACAAGTGCGGATAAAAGGTCAGATAAGTACCACTAGCCAAAATGTACGCTTATTATCGAGAGTAACAGTAACATGTTGTGCCGCAGATGCACGGGTATATCGAGTTGAGCTTGACGATCCGTTGAAACATCTCCAAGATATCCACGATGGACAGTGGCTCATGAGCACAGTACGTCTCCAACCAGGCACAACCACTGAAAAACGCGAATGGATTCCTTTGGTCACGGTTATTGATGTGAAGCCAGTGGAGATGCAACCATACGATAAGAATAAATTATAGTAGGTGAGGAAAGAATGAAAAGAATGGGGCGCGATAATGCGCGTAATGCAGGAAACATTGGAGCAGATCCTAGAACTATCATGGGGATCGCTTTACTATCCATGTTCATTGTAGTCATTGGGTTGATCAATTTTGGTTTATGGGTATCAGTATCTATGACTGGAAAACCTTCAGCAGCAACAAAGAATCCCATCCGTAACACTATTGATACCCTTACCGGAAAAATCGAGTGGACAGCGGTTGCTACCTGGTCGGTTATCGGACTAATCTCAATCATTGTTCTGCTGGTCATTGTTGGGATTCGGGTCTTTAAACCAGGAAAGAAGACTGCGCGTATTGATCATGCATCAAAGCATCTGGCAGCAAAGCGTGATATTGAATCACTATCAAAAAAGGCAGCGACGGCTAAGGCTAGGAAATGGATGCCAGAGAAAGATGCACTCGCACATCCTGGATTACGTTTAGGTAAGCTTCCAGGAACGAAAACTGGGTTGTATTCCACCTGGGAGGATCTGTATTTGGTGATTTTTGGTCCCCGCATGGGTAAAACAACATCACAAGTTATCCCAGCTATTGTGGATGCTCCGGGGGTAGTTCTCACGACATCCAATAAGCGTGACATCATTGATGACACGATTAAAATTACTGCGGCACGAGGCGAAGTATTTGTGTTCGATCCACAGGGAATCGCTCATGGATTTGAACAAGAACCATGGTTTTTCGACCCATTAGATATGGTGCGGCAAGATCCAGAGAAAATGGATGCCACTGCCATGGCTTTGGCAGATATTTTTAAAACAGCGGAGATGGGTGCCTCATCAGGTAGCGATGATGCATTCTTCTCTACAGGTGGTCGAGATATTTTTGCTCATTTGCTATTAGCTGCGGCGATCTCAAACCGACCTATTTCTGATGTGTTTTTATGGGTATCAGATGATAATGATCGAACCCCTATCGAAATTTTGGCAGAAAATGGCGAGTGGCCACTTGTAACTGATGCGTTAGAGGCTCGGTATAATACTGTAGATGTCACACGGTCTGGGTTGTTTGCCCAAGCGCAACAGATGGCGGCATCACTAGGTCGGCAAGCTGCATCAAAGTGGGTGAATCCACGTCCGGATGCTCGACGGTTTAATCCAGATGAATTTGTGCGCTCTAAGAACAGCACGCTGTATGTTCTTTCAAAAGAGGGTGCAGATAATGCTGCTGCCTTGACGACGGCGCTCACAGCGGCAGTAATGAAAGCAGCAGAGCGTTATGGTGAAGAAAATGGTGGCCGTCTACCTATTCCACTGGTAGCACCACTAGATGAAGCAGCGAACGTTGTACGATGGCCAGAGTTACCGAAACTTTATTCACACTACGGATCACGCTCAATCATTTTAATGACGATTTTGCAATCATATGCCCAAGGGGTCAGTGTGTGGGGTGAAGAAGGCATGGAAGCTTTATGGTCTGCAACAGCAATTTTGCTGTATGGTGGCGGGGTGCGCGACGAAAAAATGCTGGGTAAAATGGAAGCACTGATTGGTGACTATGAGGAGTGGGTAAAATCAGTGTCTATTTCTCAAGGACAACGCTCTGTGTCTTCACAGAAACAAGAAAAAAAGATCCTTACTGTATCGGAATTAGCTGCACTAGGCAGTAATCGCGCGGTAGTGTTTGCGGCTAAACGACGGCCACTCATTGCAGAAATGGAACCTTTCTGGACCCGTGATTATTGGCCGGAAAAGATCCGTGATGCATTGCCAAAAGAAAACTAAGTAAGAGGCGTATCATGAAGAATATCGAAGAGACAATATTTGAATCATTGAAGAATGATCTCCTGGACCATGTCAACAAAGAAATTATCGGTCAGACACGACAAATCTGTGAGGAACTTACGGGGGAGCCGCCATTCCTTGATGCCTTGTATGAGCTTGTTGATGCAGCTGAGGAAAGCATCCGTGCTGAGCTATATCCAAAACCGGTAAAACCAGTAAAGCCATCAAAGCCCGCACCTAAAAAATCGCCGCGGTTTGCATCAATGTTTCAATTTGCAGAAGAATTTTTACTACCGACATATGGGACAACAAAGTCTCAGTCAATGCGTGTGGCATGGTCGCCAGAGTGGTGGTCGCATCCTGAAGCCTTGACACGAATTGAGGCGTTATGGAAGCGATTTGAACAGTTACGGCTTAAAGATCCAGAGACTTATGTTGAAACATTCTTGCGGACTCATTGTGACTACCATATGAAGCGTCTCATGGATCCTAATGGCGTGTTTTCTCAATGCGTGAAAGGTGACTATCCTACTGTTCCGCTCCGTTCTAAGCCAAGAGAATCTGATTCTAAATAAGGAGAACTGATTATGCCCAATCTTGATCATCGTTTTGCTCGACGATTACGGATCCTTCGCCGTGTGGTATCCAAAGTAACAGTTGTGGATTTACATCAACGAACATTTGTTGCTGGGCCAGCATTACTGGAAAGATTTACACTAGGTGTGCTAGCAGCTGAGGGAGTGCGTGCGATAGTGGAGAATAATCATCTTTCCCGTGAGTTGGTGGGAGAAGAATTGAAAAGGCGTGGTTTATCTGAATCTGTGAATGCGTTGATGGCTGATGAACAATCTTTGGAAACAGTTTCAGATATGTCAAGTGAACAAAAACTGGAGCAAGTAGCTGCACAAATAGAAGGTAAAGGGATAACAAACAGTACTTTGGGTCATATTGGTCGTGTTATTGATTCAATTGAACCTGAAACAGGATACATGATTAACCCCACCATGATGTCCTCCCAAGAGCATCTGGATGATTTATATGCTACGAATGCTGATGACAGAGCCATCGACGCATATGTTGCTGGTGTGGAGATTACCAGTGAATCGCCTAGCACTAACCTACTTGCTGTAGATACAGATAATAAAGCTGCTGATGCTGAAACATTGGAACAAGAAGCTGATAGCACCCAGCATCTTACTCTTTAGGAAGTGAGGTGTATATAGTAAACCTGATATATTTCACTTGAAAGTTTGGTGGATCCTGTCCGTTCTTTGCAAATTAACCCTGAAACAGGACTATCTGGATAATCAAAGAATAATGTTTCACCAACTGTTACCTGGCCCCTGTTTTCCTAGTGACTGGAATAAGCTTCATTAATTCCGACAGGTTTGCGGTCAAATGCCGTGGTATACATGAAGTATGAGTGATATCAACAATAATGAGATGGGCGCTGAAACCCCTAATAGGAATATTGGGTTTGCGGAATTCGATGCCATGAAGGATGCTCTGAGTGCGTTGAAGGCCGCCTATGTTCATAGGAACATTGCTGATGAGAGCAGTGCCGCGGACAAGTGGTGGACCGCCAAATTTGCAGCTGCTGAGCAGCTTCTCGAAACAGTAGATGATGGTAATCCCGAGGAGATGCTTGCGATTGCGCGGTTGGCTAATGCGGAAATCGCCATGATGGGCGGCATTGGGCTCCCACCAGCGGATGGGGCATCATGACTAATCTGACTGCTCAAGATTTTCCAGTATCCATTGAACAACAAAAACACATACTCCAACGGTATTTGCAAATAGCTATTAGAGGAAAGAAACTTAAACCTCATGATGTGCCGCAGGTAGCGTTCATCGGTGGGCAGCCTGGTTCGGGGAAGAGCCGGACCATCAATAATGTTCTCACGAACATGGGGGGTGGGTTAGTAATAGATTCTGATGAGTTGCGATTACTGCATCCTGATATCAAGCGTATTTCACAATTAGACCCACTTCGAATGGATGTATTATCAAATGGTCCGGTGGGGGAATGGACAAAATCACTCATTACCTACGCTCGGGAACACAGATTCAATGTTATTATCGAAAACACTTTTGCACGTTCAGAGATCATGGCTGCAGAGGCTGAAAATTTTGAGCAGGCAGGATATCAGTGTTCATTTACTGCCCTTGCTGTTCCGGAATCGGTATCACGGTTAGGGATTGTTGACCGTTATCGGGCGGCAGTGCAGGGTGGTAATATTCCCCGGTGGACATCTGAGGTCTCTCACACCAATGCCTGTAAGGGGATAAGTTCTACTGTGCAAGAGTTGCTTTTATGGGATGCAACTTCAGAAGTGACCATTGTTTCCCGATCTGGTGACCAAAATATTATTGTGGATTCCCCGGATCAGGTTGAGGATGCTATCGCATATATCCGCGAAAGCTCTTTCACACAAGAAGACATTTTGCGGTGGCGGGATACTTATGCTCAAGCGGTTGATTTTGTTTTACAGAATGACCTTGTGACGGATTACTCGCATACATTACTCACAAATCTCGCTAAAGATGCGGAAGAGTTGCTGGGAAATGATGTGCCTGCAAATCATGAGACATTCCACCTAGCTTTAAAGAATGACCTACTCTTAGAAGGCAATAAAGATGAAATTACTACATCTCATGTAGAGATACTATCCGAACAACAATCTGTGTATTCTGATGAGGATTTAGTTGATAATACAGCTAACGTCGATGATGATAATATTCATGGCTTAAGTATGTAATGGGTATATTAGGCGCCCAAAACCCGTTCTTTGACGTACCCCCGTGGTACCCTTAAGACAGGACAGTGCCGAACCCGAGTTCTGGTGCGTAACGCAGGAACACATCCAGCTCGGTCGGCACCCCCATACCTGATGCCCTCATAACGCTGTGGGTTTTTGCTTCGGTCTCAACTCACCGAAGAGGAAATCCAGGAAGCACGCGACACAGGGTTTATCATTAATGAACATTTATTGTATACCGAGAAGCTTATTTAACATCCCCAAACATGACTAGTCTTTGTAAGTAAGGAAAAGCAAGCTAGATGGTTTATTCTCTCTGATTTTCCGCTTATTAGTGTAGACAGGTTTTCCCAACTCCTGAATAAGCTTCGTAGATAGTTCCTATCAAAAACAATCATGGAAGGATATCTGATTATGTCGTATCGGGAGATAGCTGCTCGGCAGCGTGGGTTTTTACTCCGGTCTCAACTTACCG
>ERZ772964.159-NODE-159-length-33804-cov-20.8276_pt1 | contig 33804 bp, 26 predicted proteins | sample MGYA00580675_ERZ772964 | MGnify/ENA primary metagenome ERZ772964 (study PRJEB29015, sample SAMEA2737941) | human oral metagenome | biome: human oral; feature: human-associated habitat; material: dental | place: China | collected 2139 ... | reverse complement strand
CATCAACCAGGACTGCTTCACCATCTACCGCAACGCCATCGCCCTGAGGCGTTCGCTTCCCGCGCTCACGGACGGTGACTTCGAACCCTTTGCGCCTAACGATGACGTCTTGGGCCTCTGGCGTCGCAACGGGGTCGGCAAGATTTGCGTGCTCGTGAACGCCTCGCTCACCCAGTCCCATACCGTGCGAGTGAAGGTGGGGGATCTGCGTGCGGATGACGTCGTCTCGGGCCGCCCCTGCGAGACGAAGGACGGCGAGGTGGAGGTCTTCCTCTGGCCGCTTGGCTCCACCGTCCTCGACCTCCATGAGGAGCAGCGCCTACAGGTTCCTATGGAGCGGGGGATGGGCGTGCTCTGCCACATAAGCTCCCTTCCCAACATCTACACGTCAGAGCGACTCGGTAGCCTGGGCGAGCCGGCGCTTCGCTTCGTCGATATGCTCGTGAAGGCGGGCATCCGCTACTGGCAGGTCCTGCCTGTGAACCCCACGGATGCCTTCGGCTCGCCCTACGCGGGTCTCTCGGCCTTTGCCGGCAACATATCGCTCATGTGGGGCGTGGACGCCGAGGGTCCTACTGCGTTGCATGCTGACTTCGAGGGCTCCCCTGAGCTCAGGCGCTTTATCGAGGACAACGAGGATTGGCTCTTGCCCTACGCTACCTTCCGTGCGATCAAGGGCAGGGTGGGTGACGAGAAGCCTTGGCAAGAGTGGTCTCAAAAGTACCAGACATGGAGTAGTGAGCTCGCGGGCAGAAAGGAGCTTGTGGCCGGCGTCCGTCGTGAACTGGCCCTGCAGTACTCCTTCATGCAGCAGTGGGGCGACTTGCATCGCTACGCCAACGAGCGAGGCATCAAGATCATCGGTGACATGCCCATGTACGTCTCGGCGGACTCTGCGGATGTCTGGGCCGAACGCGACATCTTTGCGCTCGATAAAAAGGGCTATCCAATCGAGGTAGCAGGCACGCCTCCGAGCAGCGCTGGTGATGCGGGGCAGATCTGGGGCAACCCCACCTATCGCTGGCGCCACCTGCGCGAGACCGGCTACGAGTGGTGGATGCGTCGTCTGGAGCGTAGCTTCGAGCTCTACGACTACGTGCGCCTGGACCACTTCTTGGGTTTCTCGTCCTATTACGCGATCCCTACGGGTCGGCAGGCGGCCGATGGCAGGTGGAACTTTGGGCCGGGCCTCGACCTGTTCCAGAAGGCCTACGATCGGTTTGGACCTTTGCCCTTCGTGGCCGAGGACCTAGGTTCCATTACGCCGGCGGTACGCTCGCTCCTCTCGAAGACGGGCTTTCCTGGCATGGACGTGATCCAGTTTGCGAACGAGGACGTTCGCAGTGGGTATCACCCCGCCCCAGGCAAGCTGGTCTACACCTCGACGCATGATACCCACACGCTGCTCGGCTGGGTCGAAGAGCAGTTCGGCTTTGACAAAAACGATCCGGAACAGCTGCGTGAGGCCTTGGTGCTTGCGGAGAGTCTCACCTACGAATGCCTCCTGAGCGACGCCAACGTGGTGGTGATCCCCTTGCAGGACCTGCTTTTGTGCGATGACCAGGCACGTATGAATGTGCCGGGCGAGACTGCGGACAACTGGTCGTGGCAGGCGGAATCGGATGCCCTCGAGAACGCGAGTAGGGTGATGGATGCGTTCATTAAGGGGAGCGGCAGGTAGTTGATGTTCATAGATCGCGTCGCGACCCAGCTCTTCTCCGCCCCAGAGCTCGCGCCCCTGTCCGCATCGCTTGCTGCGGGCGAGGACGCGAACTTGGCGGTTGCCCAGAGCGCACGCCCCTTGGTCGTCGCCGCGACGTGGGCGCGCGATCCCAGGCCCTGCCTGCTGATCGTCTCGGGCGAGGAGGCGGCCGACCGTGTCGCTCGCGCCCTTTCCGCCTGGTTGGGGCAGGGAGTGGTCCTGCGCTACCCCGAGCGCGGGGATTGGCCTTGGTCTGACAGGGCGGCGGACGTCGCCGTCATAGGGGCTCGCGCACATGCGATGATGCGCCTCTCGCTGGGCGAGAATTGCGTCGTGGTGGCGAGTGCCAGATCGCTGCTGCGCCGCGTGCCACCGGTGGGCTCGGGCTACTTTATGCCCTCGACCTTCGCGGTGGGAGACGAGCTCGAGATCGGGGATGCGGCCGAGCTTCTGGTGGGCATGGGGTACGCCGACGTCGGTGCGAGCAAGGATGTGAGCGTGCCGGGTAGCTTCTGTCTGCACGGCGACTCGCTCGATGTCTTTCCCGCGCAGGCGTCCTCGCCCGTTCGCGTTGAGTTCTTTGGCGACGAGATCGATCGGGTACGACGCATGGTTCCCGCGACGGGCCAGACGATAGGCGACTGCACGGATGTGAGCGTGCTTCCCTGTCGCGAGATCGCACTCACGCACGAGACGATCGGACGGGCGCAAGAGGCGCTGGGGAGCCTGGCCAAGAACTCCTCGAGGGTGGCCGCAGACCTCGCCCTCATCGAGCAAGCCTCGTCGGCACCCTCGCTCGATCGCTACCTGCCCCAGCTCTACGGTGGTTCGGCAAGTCCCATCGACCACATCTCGAAGCGCGCGCTGGTGGTCCTCGCGGAGCCGAGGGCCCTCTTTGATGACTGTCAGCGCGCTACCGACGACATCAGAGCTGTGGCAGAGGGCGCGCGCGAGAGCCTCGAGGGACTCTATACGTCACCGCAAGAGCTCGACTTCGGGAGTCAGCAGCGCTTGTCCCTCTCGTCGATCCAGCGCTCGGGCACCGCGCCGACGGCGGAGCTTGACGTGCGCCAGCCGTCCATCGCCGGTTCTGACACCAAGCTCTTGGGTCGCGTGCGCCAGCTTCTGCACGATAGGATGGCGGTTGCCTTCGCCGTACCCGACCGCGGGGCCCGCGAGCATCTTGAGCTGACCTTTACCGATGAGCACATCCCGTTCGAAGAGGCGCTCCTTGTGAGGGAACGTGCGGACGGTGCGACCTTGGACAAGGCTTCTCTCGACGACAAGGACCCTGTGCGCCCCCTCAGGCGGGGGATGGTCACCTTCTTTGACGCGCCGGTGCCGGCGGGTGTCGTGGTGCCCTCGGCGCACCTGGCGATCCTCTCGGTGTCTGACCTCAGCTCTCGGATGGCCAAGCGCCGCCGTGCACGCCGCGTTGACCCCACCTCGATCACCTTCCCGTTCGAGCCGGGCGACTACGTGGTCCATGCGACCCATGGCATCGCGCTGTTCTCCCAGATCGTGCGCCTGGAAGTTGACGGTCGCGAGCGCGACTACTTTCTTCTCAAGTATGCAGACGAGGACAAGCTCTATGTGCCTCTTGAGCAGGTGGACCGTATCACGCGCTACGTGGGTCCGGACGGGACGTCCCCTAGGCTCACGCGCCTCAACACGGCCGATTGGTCTCGGGCGACAGGTAAGGCTCGCAAGAGCGCCAAAAAGCTCGCCTTTGACCTTGTGGACCTCTACACGCGTCGATCGGCGGTCGCGGGCTTTGCCTTTTTGCCGGACACGTCGGCGCAGGGCGACATGGAGGCGAGCTTTCCTTACGAGCTGACGGTGGACCAGGCCTCGGCGCTTGCTGACATCAAGGTCGACATGGAGGCGCCCAGGCCCATGGACAGGCTGCTGTGCGGTGACGTGGGTTTTGGTAAGACCGAGGTAGCCCTACGCGCGGCCTTCAAGTGCTGCCAGGACGACAAGCAGGTCATGGTGCTCTGTCCGACGACGATCTTGGCCCAGCAGCACTTCGAGACCTTCTTCGGACGCTTCGCCCCGTTTGGCCTCAAGGTAGCGGTGCTCTCACGCTTCGTGACGCCGGCACAGCAGCGACGCACACTCATGGGCTTTGCCGACGGATCGGTGAGCGTGCTCATCGGAACGCACCGTCTGCTCTCGTCGGACGTGAACCCGCACGACCTCGGTCTTGTCATCATAGACGAGGAGCAGCGCTTTGGCGTGCAGCACAAGGAGCAGCTCAAGAACATGCGCGAGCAGGTGGACGTGCTGACGCTCTCTGCGACGCCCATCCCGCGCACCATGCAGATGGCCGTGAGCGGTGTGCGTGACATGAGCCTGATCATGGTGCCGCCTCCGGGACGCCTTCCCGTGAAGGTCTCGGTGGGCGAGTGGGACCCCGACGTGGTCTCTGACGCCATCCGTAGCGAGCTGAGTCGCAAGGGCCAGGTCTACTACGTGAGCAATCGCGTGACTACGATAGACGACGCGGTCGCGCGCGTGGCGGAGGCGGCGCCCGAGGCCCGCGTCGGCGTCGCACATGGGCAGATGAGTGCGGCGGCGGTCGAGAACGTGATGCTCGAGTTTCAGGAGCATGAAATTGACGTGCTCGTAGCGACAACCATCATCGAGAGCGGCATAGACAACCCTCATACCAATACGCTCATTATCGAGGACTCACAGCGTCTGGGCCTCGCCCAGCTCTACCAGCTCAAGGGACGCGTGGGGCGCGGGCGTATCCAGGCCTTCGCTTACTTCATGTTCCCGGCTGACCGTCCCCTCACGCTCGAGGCGACCGATCGCCTCACCGCGATCAACGAGTACCAGGACTTGGGCAGTGGTATGCGCATAGCGATGCGCGACCTCGAGATCCGTGGGGCGGGGTCCCTGGTGGGCGCAGAGCAGCACGGCAACCTCTCGAATGTGGGCTTTGATCTCTTTTCCCAGATGTTGGGTGAAGCCGTTGCGGAGGCGCGGGGCGAGGCGCAGGACGTGGAGCCCTCAGAGGTCACGATCAACCTGCCGGCCGACTTCTACCTGGCGCAGGAGTATCTGCCTGAGGTGGACGAGCGCGTGCTCGCGTACCGTAGGCTCGCCTCGGCGACGGAACTTGCCAGTGTCGATACGCTCCAAGAGGAGCTTGAGGAGAAGCACGGCGCGTTGCCGCTCGCAGGCCAGAACCTCTTTGACCGCGCCCGCGTGCGCATACGTGCCGAGCGCCTGGGTGTGACGAGCATCTCGCTCGTGAGCGGTCGCCTTGTCTTTCAGGGCCTTTCGCTCACGCGCCAGCAGGCGATTGCACTCAAGGAGCGTAGGGGTATCTATCAGGTCAAGAGCAAGCGACTCTCGTATCCTCTCAACGCTGGCAAGGAGGAGTTGCTGGGCGTCGCGCTTGGCGTACTCGAGGACGTCGGTGGTGATGATGCGTCCGACGAGGCTACCTGACTGTGGGCCCGGCCTGCGCGCGATGTGAGTGATCCGCTCACTTCAGCTTTGCGATGTGAGTGAATCACTCACATCGAGGTTTCTTTATGGAAGGCTCTGAGCTGCGTATATGCGATGTTGGGTTCTTGGGGCTCGGCAGGTTCGACGGGAAAAATCACTCACTTCAGCTTTGCGATGTGAGTGATTCACTCACATCGCAAGATGAGGGGGAGACAGTGGCAAGACAGGACAGCGAGACCCAAAGGAAGATCGACGAGATTGATGCAAAGACGTGCGAGCGTGAGGGTGCCCCTGCTGCGCACCTCGAGTTCGATCGGCTCGTGCGCACGATCTGGCGCCTGCGCCAGCCGGATGGCTGTCCCTGGGACAGGGCGCAGACGCATCGCTCGATCACGAGGAACATGATCGAGGAGGCCTACGAGGCGGTTGACGCCATAGAGGCAGATGACGCCACCCACCTGCGTGAGGAGCTGGGAGACGTGCTCGAGCAGGTGCTTCTGCATGCGCAGATCGCCGCAGACGACGGCGAGTTCGATATCGACGGGGTGTGCGAAGGCCTCAACGAGAAGCTCGTGCGCCGCCACCCTCACGTCTTCAAGGATCCCACGGTCGTTGGGTCCACCACCTCCGTGGACCAGGTGCTCGATATCTGGGACGGTGTGAAGCGGGAAGAGCGCAGGGCCCAGGCGGGCGCAGCAAACGAAGGGGAGCCGGGGTTGCTCGACAGCGTACCGGTCTCTCTGCCAGCGCTTATGCAATGCCAGAAGCTTTCGAAGCGAGCGGCAAAGGCGGGCTTCGACTGGACGGGCGTTGCCGACGTGTGGGATCAGGTCGAGCGCGAGCGCAGGGAGTTCGAGGACGAGCAGCACGGCAGCCAGGCTGCCGCCGAGGAGTTTGGTGACATCCTGTTCGCGTTGGTCAACGTCGCGCGTTGGGAGGGCATCGATGCCGAAGAGGCCCTCGCTGCGAGCAACCGCAAGTTTCGCAGGCGTTGGGCTGCCATGGAGAAACGTTGTCGCGAGGAGGGGTGTGAGATGGATGGTCTCTCCACCGCTGAGCTCAACGAGCTGTGGGACGCGGCAAAGGCCAGGGAACGGGCCGAGTGAGGAGCTAAGGGCACGTGCCGGCAGAAGCGGAACATGCCGATTGTCGATGCAAAACGTGTTGATTCGGTCTGTGACGCCGCTGCTCTGCTGAGCTTGCGAAATTCGCCGATACGTCCTTTCGCCTTCCGCCCTTCCTGTGGTATATTTACAGCAGTCGGTGTCCCCGTCTATGTGGCGGCAAGGCGCCCCGCCCTAATGATGATGAGACGAAGCAGGGTGACATGAGTGTAGACGACCAGCTAAGAGCGGATACGTCCGGAGTGTCGGGGGTTCCTGCGGCGGTGGGTTCCAAGGCTGCGACAGACGATGCGGCGCTACAGGTCAAGGTGAGCGACGAGGAGGCGGCTGACAGCACGACCGCGAGGACCAAGGCGGTGTGTGGTACGCCATCTAAGGGCGAGACGCTGCGAGCTCAGGATGCTGCCACTAGCACAAGGAAGCCCCAGCGTGGCACGCGTCGCAAGAAGACGGGCAAGATAGACAACAAGCCGCTTAAGACGGTGAGCGCAGAGGAGCTTTCCCGTGTTGGTGGCTCCGATCGCGCTTGTGCTCGCAAGAAGGAGAGTAAGAAGGAGAAGAGTCAGCGCGTTGGCGCCGCTTCCGCTGTCCGGGATACCCCGCATACCAAGGGACAGGGGTCTGGGTCTGATACTACCTACAAGACGGTTGCCACGCGCACCTTCTTTGGTAGGCTCGCTGGCCTGCGTAAGGGTAAGTCGTCCGTGGGTCAGGGATCTTTGCAGACACCTCCTTCGGATGCTTCCCTCACCTCTGCGCCCGCGCAGGAGAACAGCTCGGCCCATGCCGCAACCAAGCCCGGGCGCCTGTCGCTGCTGCTGCATCGTAGGAGCGATTCTGGGGGAGGTCACACAAAGGGGTGCAGGGCCGAGCGCGAGTCTACTCCGGCGCCCACCATGAGTGTGGGCGAGCGATGTGTCGCTGCAAAAGACTGGCTGCTTCACCATCCGAAGCTCTGCGCTACTGTTGCGATGCTTCTCGTTGCCGTCGTGGCACTCTATAGCCCGGTTCGCAACTACTATGTTGCCAGACGCACGGGTCAGGTTCTCCAGGTGAAGTACGATCAGCTCAGTGACGAGAACGCGAGCCTCACGCATGACGTCAACCGCCTTCAGACCAAGCAGGGCATCGAGGACGAGGCTCGCAAGCGCGGCTACGTGTCGACAGACGAGATCGGTAAGGACTCCGATCATCCCGACTCTCCCTCGATCGTTGAGGCACAGTCTGCCACCACGCAAAAAGATCCCTCTGCACCACGGGTTTATCCTGATGACAGGCCTTGGCACATCAAGGCGCTCGATAGGCTGTTTTTCTATGACCCGGAGGTTACATGGAACGGGTAGCCTGTATTGACATTGGAACCGTGACGGTACGTCTTGCCGTGGCCGACGTCGAGGACGCCCAGGTGCTGCGTCTGATCAAACGTTCGACTATCTGTGATTTGGGGGAGGGTCTCTCTGCCTCGGGCCGCATCTCAGACGACGCGCGCGGTCGTGTCATGGGCTGTGTTGACGCCTACATTCAGATCGCCTTGGATGCGGGTGCCACGTACACCTGCTGCACGCTCACCTCTGCCGCTCGCGATGCCTCGAACGCCTCAGACCTACTCGCTGAGCTGTACCGGCGTGGCCTTGATCCGCAGGTCATCTCCGGTGAGGTGGAGGGGTCTCTCACCTTCTTGGGCGTCGCGCGAGACTTTGTGGGCAGTCGTATCCTGGTTGCGGACAACGGTGGCGGATCCACCGAGCTTGCCCTCGGTAGCATGATGGGTGGGGGTGTGCTCGAGCTCGAGTGCGTGCGCTCGACCGATGTCGGGTGTAGGCGCATCACCGAGCGCTTCCTCTCCGCGTCGGACCCACCCTCTGGGCGCAACATAGAGGCCGCGCGCTCCTTTGCGCGTGAGTCTTTCTCTGTGGCCATCGCTAAGGAACACATACTTGAGAAGAAACCTGCGCTCCTTGTCGTGACAGGCGGTACAGCCACGAGTCTTGTCGCGCTCGAGAAGAAACTTGAGCCCTACGATGCCACCCAGGTACATCGTAGCGTTCTCCCGCGCGAACGTGTTGACGCCATGGTCGCGAAGTTGGCCGCCCTTACGGTCGAGGAGAGGGCAGCGCTGCCCGGCATCCAGGCCAAGCGTGCTCCCGTGATCCTTGCGGGTGCGATCGCCATCAGTGAGCTCATGGCCCAGACACACTTTGATCTTCTCACGGTGAGCGAGAGCGACCTGCTCTTTGGTCTAGCGACCTGTGCCGGTCAGGCCGCTGCCAAGGCAGAGGCTCCCCTCGATTGGGAGCCGACCCTAAGCGTCCCCTGCAGGTGAGCGGGACAGGCGCGCCACCAACCGCCACTGCTGCGGCCCGACGCGCGGCAGTGCTGCCGACCGTGCGGTGGCGACGCTCATGAGAGCGGGATGTGAGGGCACACGAGTGAGCGTGACGTGCTATGCTTCTCGTGGTTGCGGCTATCTGGGGGCGTGGCGGAACTGGCATACGCAGTGGACTTAAAATCCACGGCCGAAAGGATTGTGGGTTCGAGTCCCACCGCCCCTACCACCTACATGAGCACCTTCGACCGGATGCATCGGGCCGGACCACCAGACCGGAGGCATCGGGCCGGCCACGCGCCCTCGCGATAGTGCCCCGCAGATTGTGGGGTACCTAAGAAATGTCCTCAACTGGGCACATGCCGTCGCGTTAGTGCCCCTCAGATTCCCGGGCACTAAGGAGACGCGAAGAGGCAGAAAAGCCCCAGGGAGTCGAAAAAAGCGGCCCTCGAGGAGAAACTCGGGACCGCTCGCGCCAGACAGAGGTGCCCCCAACGAGAATCGAACTCGTGTCGTCGCCTTGAAAGGGCGATGTCCTAACCTCTAGACGATGGGGACGCAGCTGCCAGTATATCAGACGTGCACTCTGTCTGCCCTCACATCAAAAGGGCGGCATGCCATCACCACCAGTCGCCCCGCTCTAGGCGACTGTGTTCTTTCTCCCCATATCCACAATGCCACAGCTTTCCTTAGTCAGTGGCCCTATCATGTCCAAGGGTTGTTCATCTATAGCTGTACATAATATGTCTACTTTGAGGGAGCGCCATGGTACGTCAAGGTCTCTACTTCCCCACGCCGGGCGCCCTTCGTGCCGATGTGGGCGATGATGACATGCTCTCGGACAGGCTCGCGAGTCCGCTGTACGTGCAGCTCGAGATGCTCCTGCGAGACAAGATAGATGCCCGCGCGTGGCGCAACGGAGAGGCCATCCCCTCTGAGGCCGAGCTCTGCGAGCGCTATGGCGTGAGCCGCGGCACGGTCCGTCGGGCGATCCAGATGCTGGTGCAAGAGGGTTACCTCATCACCAAGAAGGGTAGCGGCAGCTTCGTGTCCGAAGGCGGTATTCCCAGGCCCGCGACACGCAGCCCGCTCTCGTTCGCGGTGCTCCTGCGCGAGCGGGGCATGGACTTTAGCACTAGGGTCCTCTCTCGTGAGGTGATGGGCGCCCCACAGGCCGTGGCTGCGCACCTGGGCGTGGGGCAGGGGAGTCCGACCCTCTTCATGCGTCGGGTCCGCAGTGTCGCGGGTGCCCCCATGGTCTGCCAGGAGAGCTGGTCGAACCTCGCCGCCTGTCCTGGTCTTGAGGACTCGGACTTCGAGCGCGAATCGCTCTTTGACGCCGTCGAGCGCTGCTCTTGCTGTGCCATTGGCGACTCGACCGTGCACTACTCGTCGCGTCCCGCAGGCGAGGAGCACGCGGCGCTGCTCGCCTGCGGGTCGAGTGATCCCACGCTCGTCCTTGAGCAGGACATCCGTCTTGATAACGGAACCACCATAGAGTGGAGCCTCACGTGGCTACGTCCCGGGACGTCGGTCGTGGCTGAGTCCTTGCAGGATCAGCTCGCATCCGGCCACCTCGAGACGTCACGTGAGGCGAGCGTTGATAGGGCGCGTGATGAGCGCAGGGCGCTTCGCCGCCGTCTTGAGCGAGGGGCCCTCGAGGTGCGCCGTGGCGTTATCGAGATCGCCCACCGCTATCAGGGCTCCCCCTTCCACATCGGCGGTGCGCTCTCTCTTGCCGAGATCAGCTCGGTCCTCTTTGGATGCATCTTGCGCACAGGCAAGGACGCGACGCCGTGGGACGAGAGGGATCGCTTCGTCCTCTCGAAGGCCCACGCTTCGGTGGCGCTCTATCCTGCGATGCTCAAGGCGGGCCTTATCAGCAAAGATGACCTGGACAAAGGCCTCTTCGGTCCGGATGCGGTCCTCTTTAAGCACCCTCGCCGCGACCCAGCGCGTGGCATCGAGATGTCGGGCGGTAGCCTGGGGATGGGACTTGGCTATGCGACGGGCCTTGCACTGGCACTGCGTCGTCGGCACAAGGACTCGCGGGTCTTCTGTATTGTGGGGGATGGCGAGTGCGACGAGGGCGCTGTCTGGGAGTCCGCCGGCCTTGCCGGTTTCATGCGCCTCTCGAGTCTCTGTGTGATTGTGGACGCCAATGGCATGCAGCTTGACGGTCCTACCTCCCAGGTCTTTGACAACGGGCCCATCCAACGTAAGTTTGCCTCGTTTGGCTTCGAGGTGGCAGAGGTTGATGGTCACGACGTGCTGGCACTCGTCGATGCGCTGTCCGTACGTTCCGAGCGGCCGCGAGCTGTCGTCGCGCGCACAGTGAAGGGCAAGGGTCTCTCGTTTGCCGAGAACAACGTCACGTGGCATGATAACGCGCTCTCGGAGGAGACCTACAGGCAGGCCATCAGGGAGTTGGCGGCGCTTGAGAGGGGGCGTAGGTGACAGAGGGGGCAGACGGAGGGCTCTTGGTTGGCGCGGCGGATGCTGCACGCCTGGCCACGCTCTCTCATAAGCAGGTCTTTGGCGAGATCATGGGCCGCATCGCCGAGAGGGATGCAGACCTCACCGTCGTCGTCTCGGACTATGGGCGCAGGCTCAACCTCGACCGTATGCGCGAGCTGAGGCCCGATGGCTTCGTGCAGTGTGGCATAGCCGAGCAGAACCAAGTCGAGGTTGCGGCGGCCCTGGCCAACGAGGGCTTCTGCGTGTTCGCGCCATCCTATGCGATCTTCATCACCTCGCGTGTCCTTGACCAGCTCCGCGTCAATTTGGGCATCATGGCCTCGCCCGTGGCGCTCGTGGGCGTGAGCTGTGGTTGTGACTCTGCGGTCCTAGGTGCGAGCCACATGGCGCTCGAGGATATAGGTTGCACCCGCCAGGTGCCGGGCGTGACGGTCGTATGTCCCTCGGACAACGCCGAGTTCGCGGCCGTGCTCATGGAGCTTGCCGAGAGGCCCCGCCCCGCCTACGTGCGGATGAACGATGTCGGCGGCGTCAACCTCCATCCCCGCGGCGTTGGGCGCGTCATCGGTCGGACGCAGACCCTGAGGTCGGCACGTTCGGGTGCTGCCACAGGGAGGATGTCACGCGTCTGTGTGGTCGCGTGTGGGACGCTCTGCGCGCAGGCGCTCGCGGCAGTGGACTTGCTCGCCGCGAGGGGGATCTCCTGTGAGCTGATCGAAATGGCGACGATAAAGCCACTGGACGTAGCTGCGCTCGACGGCGTTGCGTCGTGCGGGCTCGTGGTGAGCGTCGAGGAGCACAGTGTGCTCGGCGGTCTCGGATCCGCCATCGCGGAGCATCTGTGCGATCTTGGCGTAGGCGTCCCTCTCCTGCGTCTGGGCATGCCGGATCGCTACCTCGAGGCGGATGAGAGAGACGCCCTCCTTGCCCGGGCCAGACTCGATGCGCACGGCATCGCCGAGGCCATCGCAGGCAGGATCGAGGCAGAGAACCTGACGTAGGCGACCCTCTGACGAGCGATCGTCCTCATGCAAGGACCTCGTTCCATCCTACCAGTCAAAGCCTGAGCGCCGGGCAAAGCGCAGGGCAGAGGCTGCCATGTCCTCCTGTGACTCCACCCATGCGAGGAGGTCGGGAACGTCCACGATAATGGGGTCCGCCTCGTGGACGGCCAGCGTGGCCTCCTCGAAGCTATACGGCGCGATAGCGGGTCTGTCGGGCATGTACGTGTCAATGAGGATGGGCCTGAGCAGGGCATAGACGCCCCCCTCGCAAAGCTGGTCAAAGCCATGCAAGGCACGCTTGGCCGCGCCTGGCCGCCCCAGCTTGAAGAGCAGGATGATGCGGGCGAGGCTCTGCCATGCGTTGCCACGCCGACCAAAGCGCGCGTCCAGGGACTCAAACCCTTGCTCGTCCTCAAGGCGCGCGTAGGCGAGGGCAGCTGTGTGTCTAGCACCTAGGAGGTCCAAAGGAGAGAGGTCTATGGTGCCGAGGGCCTCGGCGCAGGCCAGCCGATAGCGGGCCGCGTCAAAGTAGGCGCGTGCCATCGTTGCTCGCACGCGCAGCAGCGGGCGAGCGAAGACGTCGTTCCAGAGGTCATCCGGGACGCTGATGATCTCGTCGACCTGTCCTGCTTCGACGCCGGGGCCTGCGGGGCAGCTCGCCTCATGCAGGTGGGGTCCAAGAAGCCTCTCTGCATCCGCCTCGAGGGGCAGTAGGAGGTCGAGGAGGGCATCTGGCTCTGCGTCGCTCGCGATGATGTCGCATAGGTGGGCATCGATGCAGTTTCGATCGATTGCCAGTGCCTCGGCGCAGTCACGACGCATGCGCGCCATGCGCCTGGTGCGGGCCTGCATGTACTCCGCGTCATCGAGGAGGTCATCCCCTCCGCGCGAGTCGTTGTACTGCTTGAGCGCCTTGGCCATCAGCGCCATGGCCTCGTCCTCGGGACTGTCCACGAAGTGCCTCGGGTCGTTGCGCACCGCGATCAGCAGCTCGCCATAGCCCGCGCTCGAGAGTCCCAGTTGCTTGCGTTGCCGCGTCGCGATCCTTAGGACAAGCTCCTCATGGGCATCCATCAGCTCTTGTTCCCGCCTGCGGGTCCGTTCCCCGCAGAGTTGCCCGACGGCGTTTCTGCCATATCCAGCTCGAGCATCCTGCGCTCCCGCTCGGTAAGGCGCTTCTCGGCTTCGCGCGATATCCAGGCACCAAAGCTACCACGCGCCGCAGAGTCTCGCCCCTCCTGTAGCAGTACGGTAGCCTCTGAGACGGCGAGGATCAGTTCGTCCTCGCTGAGGGCCGGTACTGACAGGCGCGCGAAGACGCCGTCGGGGAGCTCCTTTTGCATGACCAGGGTGAGGGCCGCGTGCGGATAGCTCTCGCAGAGGTCCTCTACGATGGAGGCCGCACCCGAGAGGTCGTAGCGCTTGTACGCGAGGGCGCAGAGTGCGAGCTGTAGCCAAGCGTCCTTTGGCTCGCGGGGACGTGCGACGTCGAGGCACGCGATGCGTCCCCTCAGGGCGAGAAGTCCCTCCTCATCCTCGAGCTTGGCATAGGCGATGGCTGCGGTGAAGCGGGCGTCTGCCCGGTCGGTGGGATCAAGTCTCAGGAGCTCGTCGCAAAACTCCAAGGCGGCGTGGTTGTGCCCGCAGACCACGGCCTTTGACGCGAGGGCATGGAGCCAGCGCAGGTAGGGGCTCATCGCGAGCAGCTGCGCAAGCTCTGCACGCTCACCACCATTGGCCCTCTGGGCGCCCGCGCGGCGCCTCTCGCAGCTCTCCTTGATCTGGGCACGTCCCTCAAGGAGGTAGTCGTAGTAGCCCTCGAACGAGGGGATTGTGGAGGCCTGCTCCATGCGCAGGGCGTCGGGGTTCATGGGGTCGAGCTTAAGGGCCTCACTCAGGATCGTATGGGCCTTCTGGATGATCGACTCCGCATGGTCGTCATCAGCGAAGGGGAGCTCGTAGTCGATCAGCGTGGCGGCACTGACCACCAAATGAAAGGCACGATCCTCATCACACTGGGGCAGCGAGTCACGGTTTTGGACGAAGCGCCTGCCAAAGCTCGAGAAGGAACGTGCGGCCGCGCTGGGACTCTGGCCGTCAAGGGAGCGTGCAAAGCGCAGCCCCATCCTCTGATAATCCTCTCTGTGCGGGTCAAACGTCATGCGCGTCACCTCTCCGCAGCTGCCGCACGCTCTTGGTCATTGGCATGTTCCATCCACCCTTGCTCCATCCTACCTGACTTGAGACCGCACTCGTGATCACGGTGCACAACCAATTGTCAGCCTAAGGCGCCACTGTGTCACATCCTAGCCGACTTGGGGCTGCATGTCACCAGCGCAAGCGGCATAACTACGTTTCTGTTGCGCGCCTTAAGCGGTGGCCCTTGAGGCGCGGGATCCGCGTACGCGTGTCTTCGTTCCGCGCGTGGATTGACTCATGTAGTTAATAAGTTAGTGAATATCATGTAGATAACACCGTCGTGCACCTCCGTCCCTGGTGGGGGCCTACACCCTTCCCTAGAATGGTACAGAGCATGTTGTCGCAGGGGGCGACAACAGAGAGGAGAAGGAACCATGGGACGTTTTACCAATCCACGTGACCTCTATCTTGGAGAGGGTGCCCGCCACGAGGTCAAGAACCTCAAGGGTTCCCGGGCAGTCATTGTCTCGGGCGGCAGCTCGATGCGTCGTGGCGGCTTTTTGCAAGAGATCCAGGCCGACCTCGAGTCCGCAGGCTTTGAGGTCAGGCTCTTCGAGGGCGTTGAGAGCGACCCTTCCGTCGAGACCGTCATGAGAGGTGCCGCCTTCATGGCCGAGTTTAGTCCCGACTGGATCGTCGCCATAGGCGGCGGTAGCCCAATCGACGCGGCCAAGGCCATGTGGATCAAGTACGAGTACCCCGAGACCACCTTCGAGGACATGTGCAAGGTCTTCGGCCTCCCCGAGCTGCGCACCAAGGCGCACTTCTGCGCCATTTCCTCGACCTCCGGCACCGCGACCGAGGTCACGGCCTTCTCGATCATCACCGACTATGAGCGGGGTGTCAAGTACCCGATAGCCGACTTCCAGATCACGCCCGACATCGCCGTCGTGGACCCCGAGCTCACCTACAGCATGCCCGCCAAGCTCTGTGCGCATACGGGCATGGATGCGCTGACCCACTGCCTCGAGGCCTACGTCTCGACGGCCGCCAGCATGTTCACTGATGCCAACGCCCTGCATGGCATCCGCGAGATCACCAAGTGGCTGCCCATCTCCTACACGGGAGACGAGCTTGCTCGCCAGCACATGCACGAGGCCCAGTGCATTGCCGGCATAGCCTTCTCATCCGGCCTGCTCGGCATCGTGCACTCGATGGCACACAAGACCGGGGCCGTCTTCGAGGGTGGCCACATCATACATGGTGCTGCCAATGCCATGTACTTGGGAAAGGCCATCCAGTGGAACTCCAGGGACTCCCGTGCCCGCGAGCGCTACGCCTTCGTCGCCAAGGAGGTCCTGCACCTTGGTGGCACGACAGACGAGCAGCTCGTCGATAGCCTCGTCCAGATGATCCGCGACCTGAACGACAAGCTCGACATCCCACAGGGTGTCAACGACTACGCCAATGGCGGTATCAAGGCCAGCGACAGTGGTGAGGCCGTCATGGTTTCCGAGAAGGAGTTCCTCGAGAAGCTCCCCTCCATCGCCGCCAATGCCGTCCTCGACGCCTGTACGCCCGAGAACCCGCGTAAGACCGAGGCAAAGGACTTCGAGCGCATCCTCACATGCTGCTACCACGACGAGCCCGTGGACTTCTAGAAGCGTCCAGTGTCTTTCGCATGACCTGCCCTGCGGGCCCGTCGGAACCGGTTGGCGGGTCCGCTCGCCTTGGGGCGATGCGCATCCCCCGCACAGGAGCGCCTGTGCGGGACTCTTTTCAAGAAACCCAAGATATATGTCGCATCTCTTTTCCTCCCATCATACTATCTTTGGTAGTCGAGCGGCATTCGTGAGCACGCACCGTACGCTTGGCACTGCGGTGCACTCGTCGCAGGCGTCCATATACGGCGAAGGAGGCAGGCAATGGGAAGAGGGGCAGCACATGTGACAAGAAGGATGCTCCTGCGCGCTGCCGGTGCTGCCGCCACGGGGCTTGCCTGGGCAGGGCTTTCGGGCTGTGCCGTACACCCATCGAAGGACGCACTGGTGGCCAGGGACTACAGTTCTCTTTCACTCGATAGGGGTGCCTGGCGCCATGATGAGGCGAACGACATCTACTATCAGGTGGGCATAAGCTACTGTTTGAGTCCCGCCGCGCCCGACTTTGAGTCGTTGGGCGTCTATGTGCCGGGAGCCTATCTGAGCGCGAGGGCCAATGTGGGCGGCGAGACCTACACCTGTAGCATCAACCCTGACGGCTCCATAGGCGGCTACACAGCTGCGACGGCACCCGTCGTCATGCCCATCGATACCGTTGGCTTTGGGGCGCAGGAGGCACCCTCGTCGTACTCTGTGGAGGGCGTCGTGCCGTACACGTCGGCCGGCCTCGTGTATGTGCGCGCCGGCTGTCGTGGTCGTGCGAGCGGCACGAACGGTGATGGCAGCCACTATGATGGTGGTGTTCCGTGGGGTGTCACCGACCTCAAGGCGGCCGTGCGCTACCTGCGCTACAACGCGGACTCGCTTCCGGGCTCCATGGACCGCATCTTCACCTTTGGTCACTCTAGCGGAGGCGCCCAGAGCGCGCTCATGGGTGCTACGGGTGATGTGAGGGGCTATCAAGTCTACCTCGACGCGATAGGCGCCGTATTCACGGACAGGTTGGGACATGACGTCTCGGACGCCGTGGCGGGGGCGATGTGCTGGTGTCCGATCACGTCACTCGATGTGGCCGACGAGGCGTACGAGTGGATGATGGGGCAGTACGTCACGAACGGGGTGCGTAGTGCGGGCAGCTTCGCGAAGGCCCTTTCGAGCGACCTTGCCAACGAGTTTGTGACCTATGTCAACCTCGTCGGGTTCGTGGACGGGGACGACAACGTCCTGTCGCTTGCTGCAGGCGGAGAGGGCTCATTTTGCTCGGGGAGCTATTACGATCACCTGCTCTCGGTGATCGAGGGGTCGCTTAACAACTTCCTCGCCATCACGGCGTTTCCCTATGCCCCTGACCCGACGGGCTCAGGGGTGACGTATGACACGGCCGAGGACTACGTTGCCTCCCTCAATGGCGCTGATCCATGGATACGTTATGACAGTGCCACCAACAGGGCCTCCATCGCGAGCGTCGGTGCTTTCGTGCGCCACCGCAAGGCGGTGACCAAAGGTGTCGGTGCCTTCGACATGCTTGACAGGAGCGCAAAGGAGAACCAGCTCTTTGGTGACCACGACTCTGACGCGCGCCACTTTGACGCGACGATGGCGGGTCTGCTCAATAGGAACGCATCCTCCTACGCCTCGCTCTCGGGCTGGGACGAGGCGTACCCCTCCAGCTTCGCCTCCGACCTGGCAAACGCAGACGCGCTCGGCACGAGCATGGCGGAGCGCGAGAACCTCTACAATCCCCTGTACTATCTGTGCGGCTCCTACGAGGGTTACGGTACCTCGACGCCTGCCAAGTATTGGAGGATCCGCACAGGCATCGAGCAGGGCGACACCTCGCTCACGACCGAGGTCAACCTCGCGCTTGCCCTGCGGGCGAACGACAGTGTCGAGGACGTTGACTTCGCGACCGTCTGGGGGGTGGGCCACTCGATGGCCGAGCGGACAGGTTCGGGCACGGAGAACTTCATCGCCTGGGTGAGGAGGTGCGCCTCCTGATGCCCGTGGCAGTCCCATTTTTGCGAGGCGCGCCGTCCGCCGTCGGGCATGGCGGTCCCTTTGGTCGCATGTGAGGAGGCCGATATGGCTGAGGTCGTGAGTGTGCGGAACCTCGCGTTCTCATACGCGAGGGTCCCGGTGTGGGAGGATGTGACGTTCTCGCTCAAAGAGGGCGAGATAGCCATTCTGGTGGGTGCGAACGGGTCGGGTAAGTCGACCCTCCTGAGGTGCCTTGCCGGCTGGCTGCGACCCTCATCTGGCGACATCCAGGTCGTCGCGCAGGGCCCACGTCCTCAGGTGGCGTTCGTGTGCGACGTGCCTGCCTTCTATGATGACCTGACCGCGAAAGAGCACATGGAGCTTCTGCTGCGCGCGGGAGGCATCGAGGGCGAGTCCGCCTACGCTACGGACCTGCTTAGGCGCCTCAAGCTCGCAGACGCACTCGACCGATATCCCTCCACGTACTCGCGCGGCATGAGACAGAAGCTCGCCCTGGCCCTCGCGCTTGTCATACGACCGCGCCTGCTGCTGCTCGACGAGCCCTACGCCCCTCTGGACGAGGAGGCGACGCATATCCTTGACGGGGATCTTACGGCGGCAGCAGGGCGTGGTACAGCCATCCTCATGAGCTGCCATGCGAGCGTGTCGGCCGTTGTCGCCAGTCAGACCTTGTGTCTGAGGGACGGTAGGCTGGAACGTGGCTGAGACGCTGAGGGGCGTACGGATACTGTTGCGGCTTCGCCTCCATCATGCCAAGGCGCGAGTCACGCAGCTCCTGTACGCGACGGGAACTGACTTTAGTGAGGACACGAGCCTCATGGACCGCTGGTACCAGCTCTACGTCGTACTTGTCTTGCTGGTGACCTTTATCCTGACCTGGGCCTATCTTCTGGACCTGGCCGAGGGCATCGGCGCGACCCTTGGTGTGCCGGGCGCCAGCACCCTGCTCGGTCTTCTGTGGGTGATACCGCTTGTCGTCTGCGTGACATCGGTCGTGCACTACCTGCGCACCCCGTCCGTCCCACTCACGCATCCTGATATCGAGCTGCTCTCGGGTGTCCTGACCCCTGCGGCCTGGGTGGTCGCGAGTGCCGTCCCCGTGCTGCTGCGATCTGTGGTCCTGGGCCTGATCGGCGGTCGCCTGATGGGGGCCGTGTTGCAAGCCGTGGTCTCGCCCGTGGCACTGACGCTTGCAGTTGCCGTGGCGCTCGTCCTTGCGGTTGCCCTCGGATGGGCGTGCGGCCTCGCTCGCCTCATGCGTCTGGTGCCGCATCCTCGCTTTGACAGGGCCTCGATCGTCCAGTCGAACGCGCTCTATGCCGACCTGCAGTTGATGGCCTCATGGGCGGCCCAAGCTCCCATCACCTACGAGGAGCAGCGCCGACGCAGGATCTTGGCAGGGCGCAGGCCCATTCTCTCGCTTCCTCAAACAACAGGCGCTCGGCTTCTTGTCGCGCGTGCCCTGCTCTCGCACCTTCGTCAACGCGAGGGACTAAAGGACCTCATGGAGTGGGGCGCGTTTCTCGTCCCCGCCGGAGCCGTGCTCGTCGCCTCCTCTGCCGATCTGGGACTGAGGCTCATGTGGATGACACTCGGCTCTCTGTCGCTTGGTCGAGCGCGTGAGCTGACGCGCGTGTTCAGGGATGACTGTCGCGTTCGACTCGTGGGCGATGCCATTGCTCGTCCCCGCACTCTCTTCAGGCTGCTGCTTCTGGACTCGCTTCCTGCCGTGGTCCTCACTGTCTTGCTGGGCCTGGTGGCCGTCGCGTGTCTGTCTCTGCCGTTTTCCCCCATCGCCTCGTCCGCTTGTGGCGCCCCAGGCATCCTGTCAATGCTGGCCATCACGCTCTCGCTCGTGGCGACCCCGCTCTTTGCCGGTGGCATCGATGTCCTCTCGAGGAGGTCAGCACGGGCGCGCCCGGACTTCTTACTTCTTGTCTTCTTCTACCTGCTGGGAGTTGGGGGTCTCTCGCTCGTGGGGCCGCTCTGGGCGGCCTGTGGCGGCTGCGCCTATGCCGTGGCCCTTGCGGGGATCTGCGTGGCCGATGCGCGTGCGGCCCAAGAGCCCTTGCGTTGAGGCGCGGGCGCAGGCGATGGCATCGCCTGCGCCACCAGCCTCCGCTTGGTATGTCTCGCGATCTTGCTACGTCAGGGTGCGAAGTGCCATGAGCGTCCGCAGTGCCCGGCAGAACCCGTCCGTGGCGTCTGCCGCAGAGACATAGGCGTTTCCGGCCGTGGCCAGCGCTGCCTGGGCCTTGGGGTTTTTGATGCCGTTGCTCATGAGCATGAAGGTGCCGACCTCAGGGGCCATTGCGCAGTCGGCGGGAGAGTCACCGCAGGCCATGACCTCGGTGGGATCCCAGCCCATGAGTTCGATGTAGCGGCGCACTGCCGTGCCCTTGTTGAGGCCTCGCGGCGTGACGTGATAGGTGTGGACGTCCTCGATCCTGCCGCCCTCGAAGGTTGGTAGGATGGTCGCCCCGGTGATGTGGCCCACGAAGCCGTTGTCAGCCAGGTAGAGGGGCAGACCCGTCTCGTCGAGCATCGCCTGGGCCTCGTCCTCGATGACAGCACCGCGCAGCGCCACCGTGACCTCGCGGTACTGGTAGCCTATGTTGTTGTCATGATAGGTTTCCAGGCAGTCGTACCAGCGCGCGAGCATGTGCTCGATAACGCCGGTCGCCATGATGAGGTCGTGCGGTGTTTGGCCGGACGACTCGTCGTAGGGCATGTCGGCCGTGAAGTAGCGCCAGTCGCTCGTGCTGCCCTCATGGAGGCAGAGGATGCCGCCCATCTCGCCTATCCAGCCGGGCAGCCCCAGGATGCGCGCGTCCTCGCGCACCATCGCCCGGTTGCGTCCCGTGCAGGGAATCACGTCGATGCCAAAGCGTCGGGCATCGATGAGGGTCTGCGCGAGCTCGACGGAAGGTGTGCCGCCTGTGGAGGTAAGTGCGCAGCTGCTGCCCAGCATCGTGCCATCCGTGTCAGAGATGATGTGTCTGATGCGCGAGAGCTGCTCTGCCATGGGCTCAGGTAGTGTCGAGGCGTCAACGGGGAAGGTGGGAAGTGACAGGGCGGGCATGGTGGGGACTCCTTTCGTCTGGTCGCACGCGGACTGCGGTGGTCTCACTCTGTATCGATGTGCCCGTGAGCTCTTTGATGTGGTCGTTCCTAGGGTTCAGCTTGGCCCAGCTGCCGGCTTACGGCGCGATAGAAGAGGGTAGTGTCAGTCTCACAGGGCACGAAGGCGTCGCCCTCGTGCTGGCGAGTCTCGTCACCCTTGGCGAGGAGGCATACGATGGCGTCGCGCTTGGCTGCAAAGCCCAGCTCGACCGCGCGCTCGATGGCACGAGGGCGCTCCAGGATGACCTCGTGCGGCTGTCCCTTGGGCGTCGAGCGCGCCATCTGAGCGCAGATCTCCCCAACCGGTTCGTGTGCGGGGTCCTCCTCAGTGAAGATCAGGTAGTCCGCCCATCTGGAGGCTTCCTGTGGTAGCTCCTGGCGGCGCTCGAAGGCCTTGCCGCCGGGCGCGCCAAAGACCGCGATGATCTCGCAGTTGGGGAACTCCTTGCTTAGAGATGAGAAAAAGCGCTGGTACGAGAGCTTGTTGTGCGCGTAGTCCACGATGCCCGTGATCTTGGGGGAGCTCGTGGTAAGAAGCTCCATGCGCCCTGGGACGCGGGTGTGCGCGAGGCCCTCGCGCACCTGCCCTTGTTCCACGCCGAGAGCCTCGCAGGCGGCGATGGCGCCGAGCGCATTCTCCACGTTGAAGAGGCCCGGCATGGAGAGGAACAGCTCTTCCTCCCAACTTGGCGTGTGAGCCACGAAATGGATGCCAGCGCCTGTGGGCCTCACGTCACGTGCCCAGATGTCGGGAGTGCCCTGTGTGGTGGGACCCTTTGCCGAGAAGGCTAGCAGGCGCTTGCAGGCCCGTGCGCGAGCGAGCGTCTCGTCCGCACGGTCCATGTCCAGGTTCACCGCAGCTACGCGAGTCTGGTCAAAGATGCGCAGCTTGCTTGAGAAGTAGTCCTCGAAGTCGGGGTGCTCTGCCGGCGAGATGTGGTCGCGCCCGATGTTCAAAAAGCAGCCTACGTCCAGGTCAAGACCCACGACGCGATCGTATTTGAGCGCCTGGCTTGAGACCTCCATCACGAGGTAGGGAAGGCCCGAGCTGCGGACATTGGCTATGTGGCGCCAGAGGTCGGGGGCCTCGGGTGTGGTGTTGACGCTCTCGAAGCGCTCGACGCCGTCGAAGGTGTCTATCGAGCCCAAGATGGCTGCCTGCGCAGCGTCGTGACCCGCGTCTAGAATTGCGCGTAGCATGTAGGCGCAGGTGGACTTGCCCTTCGTGCCCGTGATGCCAACGATCTTGACGTCGCGGTCGGGGTGGCCCCAAGCCTCTGCCGAGGCACGTGCCATGGCCTGTCGCAGCGCGTCGTCGGCGACCACGAGAGCAGGTACCCCCGGTGCGACCTTCGCCAATTCGCCTGCGCGGCTCTTATCGCAAAGGTAGGCACAACAGCCCTTGGCAAGCGCATCCGTCAGGTAGGCCGCCTTGAAGGCAGCCCCCTTGCAGATGAAGAGGTGGTCTCTCATTGCAAGACGGGAGTCGCAGTCCGCTCCATCTATGGGTATGTCTTCCTGGTGAGAGGCGCTCGCCGTATTCGTGATGCCCGCTGTGATGGCATTGGAGCCAAGCAGCTGCTCCAATGCCAAGAGTGTGGTATTCATAAAGCCTAGTATAGCCTGTGGCGAGACGTGCGATTCTCTTGGTTGGCAAAAACGCAGTATCCACGCGAAGAGACACGAAGGAAGCCGCATCCTGTGATACACTTCATCTGCAGGGGCGATTGGCGCAGTGGCTAGCGCAGGTGCTTTACACGCACAAGGCCGGGGGTTCAAATCCCTCATCGCCCACCACGACGGTCTCGGGCCTCGCTCACGCGAGGTCCGTTTTTATGATGTGGGGGAAGTCTCATGGACGATGCGAGCGGCGGGGTTGATCTGGCCGCACGGACATCGGTGCGCTCATATGGGCGGGCGGCGGACCAGCTGCGTCCCGTTACCCTCACGCCGGGGGTCATGAAGAACGCTGACGGCTCCTGCCTTGCCGAGTTCGGCGACACGCGTGTGATCTGCACCGCGACGATTGAGGAGGGCGTGCCCGCCTGGCGCAGGGGTTCTCGCCAGGGCTGGGTCACGGCCGAGTACGCGATGCTGCCGGCCGCCACCAACACGCGGAGCAGGCGTGAGTACAGGGGGCGCAAGGGTCGTTCCATGGAGATAGAGCGATTGGTGGGGCGCAGCCTGCGCGCGGTGGTCGATCTGCGCCGGCTCGGCGACCTCACGGTAACCTGCGACTGTGACGTGCTTCAGGCCGACGGCGGAACGCGTACGGCATCCATCACAGGCGCATGGGTGGCGCTCTACGAAGCGCTCATGGGCTACGTGGAGGTAGATAAGCTTCATCGCCTGCCGCTCACGGGACAGGTGGCGGCCATCAGCATGGGTATGGTGGAGGGACGCCCCCTCCTTGATCTTGACTACCCCGAGGACTCCAATGCTCAGGTTGACATGAACCTCGTGGGCACCGATACGGGTGGCATCGTGGAGGTGCAGGGTACCGCCGAGCGCGCCACCATCGATCGCTCGCAGCTCGCCTGCCTGCTTGACCTGGGGCAGACGGGCATAGCCAGGCTCATCGAGCTTCAGGGCGAGGTGACGGGGTTTTCTGGTCACAGCTCGTCGGGCTAGTCCGACAGATGCGGGTCTCTTGCCCGCGCGGGGGAGCCGAGGGTCATGAGGCGGCAGGATGAAGGGGTGGCTATGGTGACTGATGTGGACGAGTTGGGACTCGCTGGGCTGGACCCAAAGGCGACCGTCATCGTCGCGACGGGCAACGCCCACAAGCTGGACGAGATAAGGGCCATCCTCGCGCCCATTATGGGAGGCATGCGCTTTGTGGCCCTCAGCGAGCTGGGAGACTTTCCCGACCCGTTCGAGGACGGTCAGACCTTTCTTGAGAACGCCCTCATCAAGGCTCGTGCGGCGCTCGACGAGACGGGGCTTGCCATGGCGGTCGCAGACGACTCGGGCCTGTGCGTGGACGCCTTAGGGGGCGCTCCGGGGGTCCACTCCGCGCGCTGGGCGGGCAGGCATGGTGACGATGACGCCAACAACGACAAGCTGCTTGCCGAGCTCGCAGGTGTCCCCGAAGGAAGGCGGACGGCCCACTTTCACAGCACGGTCGTGCTCGTGTTGAGGGATGAAAAGGGCGAGCGGGTTCTCTCGGGTGAGGGCGACTGCGCAGGCTCCATTGGTCGTGTGCGTCGGGGCACGGGTGGCTTTGGATACGATCCCCTGTTTGTGCTCAACGAAGTCACAGGTAGGACCATGGCCGAACTTACGCCTGCCGAGAAGAACTCTGTCTCTCACCGACACCATGCGCTTGTTGACCTAGCGAGTAAGCTGTAGGCCGTGTATCTTCCGTATCATGCGCTTGTGCGCTTTGGACACGTGAGTCAAGCTATGGAACAGACTATAGGAGATGAGAACCATGAGAATCATTCGCACGCGTGACTATAACCATATGAGCGAGCATGCCGCAGCCGTGATCGCAGCACAGCTGACCTTACAGCCGAACTCGACCTTGGGCCTGGCCACGGGCAGCACGCCCTTGGGTGCCTACGTGCGCCTCGTCGAGATGTGCGCTGCAGGCAAGATAAGCTTTGCTCAGGTCCAGAGCTACAACTTGGATGAGTACCGAGGCCTTACGCACGATGACCCGCAGAGCTACCACCACTTCATGTGGGAGAACCTGTTCTCGCGGGTGGACATCGACGTGACGCGGACGCACGTGCCGGACGGGTCGAACGAGGACGCCGCCTCGACCTGCGCGAACTACGACGCGGCAATCGAGGCTGCCGGTGGCATTGACCTGCAGCTTTTGGGCATCGGCAACAACGGGCACATTGGCTTCAACGAGCCGGGTGACGAGTTTGTCGTTGGCACACACTGCGTCGACCTGACCGAGAGCACCATCAAAGCTAACAGCCGCCTGTTCGAGAGCATCGACGAGGTGCCGAGGCAGGCCTACACCCTTGGTATCGGCGCCATCATGCATGCACGTCGCATCTTGGTGATCGCGAGCGGAACGGCCAAGGCGGATGCCGTACACGCGATGTGCTACGGGCCCGTGACGCCGGCCTGCCCTGCCTCCGTACTGCAGCTGCATCCGGACTGCATTGTGATAGCTGATGCTGCTGCGCTTTCGGCCTGCTAGGGTCTGTGACCGTCGTGGGCCTTCTGGCTTGTGGCGGCCACGGACTGGCCCTGACGGCTACGCCTCAAGCACCGTCGGGGCCTTCTCATAGTGGTTCAGTAGCTCGCAGCCATCCTCGGTCACGATGAGCAGGTCTTCGATGCGCACGCCTATCTCGCCCTCTATGTAGATGCCTGGCTCGATGGAAAAGCACTGTCCCGCTTGTACCGGCTCGTCGTGTGCTGCCGAGACGTCGCCTGGCTCATGGTCCTGAAGGCCGATCTGGTGTCCGAGGCGGTGCGTGAAGTACCGCCCAAAGCCAGCGTCCTCTATCAGACGTCGCGCCGTCAGGTCTATCTCGGCAAAGCTCACACCGGGCCGGACGATGGCCTCCGCTGCCTCGTTCGCGCGGCGCACCGTCTCGTACACCTCGAGCTGTCGGGCCGTGGGCTTTGCCGTGAAGAAGGTGCGCGTCATGTCGGAACAGTACCACCGACGCTTGCAGCCCACATCAAAGAGGACCATCTGGCCTGGGGCAAGCTTCGTGTCGTCTGGCTCGTGGTGGGGATCTGCGGCGTTCGCGCCAAAGCTCACAATGGGATCAAATGAGTGGTCGTCCGCTCCCAGCCTTCGGTACTCGTCGAGTAGCCTCGATGCGATCTCGCGCTCGGTCGCGCCCACGTGCACCTGAGCGGCAAGCCAGGCCATGGCCTCGTCGTTCACGCGGCTGGCCTCGCGCATCAGGTCTCGCTCCTCTGCGGACTTGATCGAGCGCGCCGCATCGACCGCGCCTGACGCTAAGGCAAAGCCGCTCCCGGCCCTCGCCTCCATGAGCGGCAGCAACCAGCGAGCCGTGAGCTCCTTGTCCACTCCCAGCGTCTGCCCATGGTTCGTCTCACCCGCTATAAGTGCGATGGGATCGTCGGCATCTGAGTACAGAACGAGCCTGTCGGCGGCAGTTGTCGCGTCGGGAAAGAGGTAGTTCGCGAAGAGCACGCCCTCGGCCTTGTTGCACGATCCCGTCAGGTACAGGGCAAGAAAGCGCTCGTGGGGCTCGGTGTAGTAGCCCGTCAGATACCAGATGGACAGGGGATCGCAGATCAGGGCCTGCGAGAGACCCATCGTTCCCAGCCGCCTCATGACCTCGCTGGCTCTCGCTTTATTCAGCATGTTGTAAACTCACATATCTCAAGATGATCGTTCCGTATCATTTGGGTGTAGTGTTCGCGATAATCCGCGTTGCTATCTGCCTTTCGTGAACATACGTCCGCACGGCATATCTTGCCATAAAATGGATGCTTGCACCACTGTGGTTCGTGGCGCGCTGCTGCGCTACGCTGCCTCTTGGAGGTTTAAATGGAAGAGGAAATTCCGCCTGCCAACAGAATAGACCAGATTTATACCGAACTTGAGGGACTCAAGAACACGCGTCTGAAGGTCCGCGCAAACCTCGGTCGCTCTCGCACCATCGAGCGTACAGGCATCCTCGTGGGGACCTATGATGCCCTGTTCATCATTGAGGTCGAGGAGAGACGTGGGCGCAAGTCACGTCAGTCATATCAATACGTTGACGTGCTCACCTCGACGGTCGAGATCTACGACCCCGATACGGGGGAGCGTCTGCTCGACTTCTCCGAGGAGGAATAGGGGCGTGGACACAGCGTCGGCCGCTGGCCTTGCGCCCTCTCACGCGGCAGGTGATCCGCACCACCGCACAGTCAAACTGCGTGCCCCGGCTAAGCTCAATCTGTATCTGGGAGTCTACCCCGGTCGAGATGGGCGTGGGTATCACCGCGCGGACTCGGTTATGGTGGCGCTCAGCCTCGCTGATCTCGTGACAGTGATCGAGCGGGGCGCTACCGGTGCAGATGGCGTGGGTCCTGCGCTCTTGCTGAGTGAGGACGTGGGAGTTCCCTCTCGAGAGAATACTGCCTGGATCGCGGCGACGCGGCTTTGTGAGGAGTTCGGTCGCCCACCTACCTATGCCATACGCATCGAGAAGCGCATTCCTTCTCAGAGCGGTCTCGGTGGCGCGTCATCCGATGCCGCAAGCGTCATCTTGGCGCTCTGTCAGCTGTGGGGCATCGACGCGGATGCGGCCGCAGGTGACCCGTGTGTGGTCAACGTCGCCCGATCGGTTGGCGCGGACGTCGCGTTTTTCCTGCACCCGGTGCCCTCGCTGCTCACGGGGGCGGGAGATGTAGTTGAGCGTGTGTTTCCCCCGATGGATGGCCTTCCTGTCGTACTTGTGCGACCGGGTGCGGGTGTCTCTACGGCAGAGGCCTACCGCGAGTTTGACGTCGCGCCCGAGGTGCCCGAGCCTGCAGATGCGATGTGCGATGCCTTGGCGGCAGGCGATCGCCAGGCGGTGGCGTCGCGGCTCCATAACAACCTCGCTTCCGCGTCGGAGCGCCTCGTGCCGGCCTGCGGTGAGGTCACCCGTTGGCTCCGTGCACAGGAGGGTGTGATGGGAGCTCAGGTCACGGGCTCGGGCAGCTGTGCGTTTGCGCTGTGTGACACCGCGATGAGCGCGAGGAGGATAGCTGCGGCAGCACGGGAGGCTTGCGAAGATTGGTGGTCGATCTCCTGCGAGACGGTTGGTTCGAAGGCGCAGTTCTGCTAAAGTATCCATGCCGTGGGGCACGGCGCAGTCTGGCGGCGATCGGTACAGACAAGCGGTCGCGATGGGTTTTGGGCGGTCGTGCGAGAGGCCGTGCCGCTCTGTGGAGATGGGCATGATTCGGGACGTAGCGCAGTTTGGTAGCGCGCTCGGTTCGGGACCGAGAGGTCGCTGGTTCAAATCCAGTCGTCCCGACCAGAAATCGCAGGTCAGAGACAAAAAGTCTCTGACCTTTTTCTTTACCCACACTTCTTCTTAACCGGAGACATAGCCGCTTTGACCGAAACGGATGGCTTTGGCAAGTGGTATGAGCGAATGCCCTTGGCCGGAAGTTGACCTAACCCCGATAAATCGTCTTTTAGGGCTCTTCGGGGGTTCGTGTGGGTTGACGCCTTGGCGAATCGCGTCGCAACAGTGTACACAAACGCCCCAAAGTGGCACCGAGGGGTCATTTTAGCCAATCTGTGTACACTCCTGCGTCGCCGCCCTGGCGGTGAGGGCCACGCCACCGGGGCGATGACGCAACCACCTACCCACACGAACTCACGAAGCCTCTCTTTTAGACCCCTTCATGGGACGTTTTGTGTCCACACTTCCTTGTACCATGTGATGCGGTAATGCCAGGACGTCTTTCGGGCACGTCGGCGTCGCCTGCTACCAGACGGCAGGGGGATGGCCGAGCATGGGAGAGTCGAACGGAAACAGAGGAGGCAACACCAAGCTGGAGGTCATCTGATCACGCTCCCAAGGGGCGAAGAAGTTCGCAGCAGGCCAGGCCAGACGGCAGACCGGGCCAGACGGCCATTGACTTATGCGCCCAAAAGACCTTATCGTCCTTCCCGGTATGTGCCGAGTCAGTGACCCGGCCGCTTAGGACCACCTACGGCCGCTTCTTCCATTCTGCAGTTATCGGTCACTCCTTCCACGGCCCTATAACCGCCTCATCCGGGGTCACGCGGGTCCCCTGCGGGCACCGCGCGGCCACAGCAGTCCACCTGAGTGATGGAGAGGCGTCCATTGGCTACCAGAGGTTTACGTTTTGATTCACGAAGGAAGGCGGCGCCCCCTTCCGAGAGGATCGCTTCTTCCCGCAAAACGAGGCTGACTACGAGAGACTTGCGCATATGGCTGCCGCAGAGGCTGCAGGCACGGACCTGCTCCTCGACGAGCGCGACATCGAGCTCTACGCTCACGTTTCCTGCAAGACGGTATGCAGGCTCGCCGGCCGAGGCCTCCTTCCCGAGAAGCGCGTCGATAGAAACATCCGCGTCAGCAAGCGCGCCCTCGACGTCGCCCGGAGGCATAAGCCGACTCTCTTCGACCCCTGACCTCGCGTCACCCGTCTGCGAGGGGGGGTGACGCGAGGTCACCCCGGCATCCCGGTTCGCATGACAGCGTGTCCCGGTCTTGCTGACGTGGTGTCACCTAATATAAAAGGGAGGATACGAAAGTGGAGAGAGGAAAGGACCGCGCGGGCGTGGGTGCGCGAGGAGGGTCTGGGAATGCTCACGCCCAAGGACGCCAGGGAGCTCGATCTGGAGCCGCAGGCGCCGGATCCGCTGCCGTGCCCGCACTGCGGGAAGCCCCTGGGGAGGCTCGGCATCAACGTCGAGGGCAGGGTGCTCTGGGTCTCCCACGAGCCGTGTGGCTGACCGGGTGAGCTCAGGGCTGCGGCCGAGGCGGAGACCCGCGAGGCTGCAAAGGAGGCGGAGGAGCGCTGCGCCAGGGTCCGACGGGCAGGCACGGGAAAGCACTACCAAGACGCAGGACGCGGCGATCAACGACCCCACCTGCGCTGTGTTCGTCGAGTCTTACGCTCCTGGGCGCGGAATAGGGCTTTTCATCCACGGTGTGTTCTGTCAAGTTGTTTTGAACAAATGGCGATTCTCACCTGACTCTACGGAAGGCTAAAATAACCTGATTCTAACAGTCCCGAAGGGACGGGATCGGCGACTTTATCATCGCTTTCCTAGCCCGTGCTACCCACCAAAACCCCGAAGAGCCTAAAAAGAAAGGCCCGAACTTGTCGGACCCTTCCAGGTGTCGCCCGAAGGCTACCACCGCTATTACAAGCATAGTCTATCACAACATCTTGCTTTCTACGATTTCATGACATATTTCTTGAGGAGCTTGAGTTTGTTCTGGGCTTCGGTGCGCACAAAATGACCGTAAATCCCACGAGGAAGCTCTTTCTTGTAGCGAAGAAGAATCCCCTCGTAGCCGGAAACAAGTCGTTTCCTATCGGTTTTGGGGAGCTTGAGTAGCCCGAGAAGATAGACGACGAGGATGACGTAGTCCGTGATGTCGGAGAAGTTAATCGAGTCGATGCTCGCTTCGCTTTTCAATAGCTTTCCGATGTTCTTTGAGATGCCGCCCGTCTTGAATCGCACATCCGAAACAATGGCGTTATGAGCGATGGCATTCCTCAAATCCTTTAGTGAGAAAATAATGGAAAGAAGGAGAGCCTCCGAGTCAAACTGGGCAGGCATTCCCAAATCGGCGACGATTGCGCTTTTAATAGGGCGGTCGAGGCACGCGTAGAAATTACCGAATTCTCCCAAGGTCATGGCTTCGAAGATGGCCCAGATCGGAATTGTCCTTCCTCGATCGCGAAAGTGCTTGAAAAATGGCTTTTTATCCTGCTCGCGAAAGATTAGCCCGTCAACGGTTTGCCGCAGTCTGAGCCTGTTTGCCCAAGACTTTTTGTAATCTCCCGTGTTGGGATGATATCCCCTGTATGCTGTCAGGCAGTTCTTGTAGATGTCATCGAAGTCTTCGCTTTTGGCATAGCTGAGTACGGCTTCAAGAGTGTAGTTCTTTAGAGCAGTTTCAATCGTCATTATGTACGGGTAAAAAAGAGTTTTGATCTGCATGTCCATGGCATGGAGTGATGCTATCTGACTGAAATCGTTGATGGGAAGCCTTTTTGACGAATCTCCCACGAACCGAAATCCTTTGTATCCGTGGTAATAGCCGATGTTCTTGAGTTTCCGCTTTTGCCCTGATCCGCCGATTGAGATCCCCTGATCTCGAAGATGCTTCATGAGGGAGTCGATGGATTTGGGTGGCACTGTTGAGCCTTTCTGTCAGCGGGGTGTTTCGAGTAATTGTATCACGGTGGAAGCTGTCGCTTTGCTCCGTACCTGCCACTTCGGTAGAGGCGAGCGATGCTTGGTCCTCTTCGCAGATGTAGGGACGCGTTGTTCGTTTTCCACATGATCTTTAGGTTGCTGGATAACGAGACATTTCCGAATGGGCAGAAGGCAGCTGAGGCATTCTCGCTTCCGGTTATGCGGCGACTCGTCGTTGGGGTCTTATCGAGTGCGTTCTCGTACGCCTAATTTCTGCTTGACCTTCAGAGCGGACCTACACCTCCCTCGCCATGGCGGTGAGCCGCCCCCCGTCGATGACGACGGGGGGCGCCCACCCCGCGCTGGATCTCCAGAAGCTCGGTGACCGAGAACACCGTGACCCGCCACTCCTCGATCCATGCGGTGCGGCTGTCGCGCACGACCTCGCGCTCGATGAGCTTCGCCCCGGGGCAGGGGCTCACGTCCGGGTCTAGGCTGACGACGGTGGGCCTCACCGGCTCGTGTGTTCTGTCAAGTTGTTTTGAACAAATGGGGGCTATAATCACCCGATGCTAACAGGGGGGGCGAGCGTCTGGCTGAAATTCGGTAGTAGCGAGTGTTGAGTCTTCGATACCGATAGACGGGTGATTTGGCAATGGCAAACGACGAGGAAAGACTCCACTTCGGACAAGGGGAGGGTGGCGCCTTGTTCCCGGCATCTGTTCCAGCCGCAAGCTATGGTGTGCCGTACGCCGAGCTGATAGGTCACATAAAGGACGAGATACAAAGCACACGGTTGAGCGTCGTGCTGCATGCGAATACGGAGATGACTCTGCTTTATTGGCGCGTTGGCAACGCAATCCGCCAGGCGCAAGAAGAACATGGCTGGGACACTAAAGTCATTGATCGTGTCTCTCGGGATTTGCGCAAGGCATTTCCTGATATGCGCGGCTTTTCTCCCACGAACCTTCACTATATGAGGCAATTCTCGGAGATGTGGTCCGAGGAGGCAATTCTCCAACAGGCTGTTGGAGAATTGCCTTGGGGCACAAATATCGTTCTCATGTCCAAGCTCAATACGACCGAGGCTAGGCTCTGGTACGCAGAAGAGGCAGTGAAAAACGGTTGGAGTCGAAACGTCCTTGCGATGAAGATTGAGTCCCCTGCATTCCCGTCTTTGTGTGACGCGAGCTGATTGCTACCACATCATGTAGTTGAGTTGTGCATGGGAGCCCGTCCGGCTCCCATGTCCTGTGTCCTGTGACCACGCCATGCGTCACATAGTGCATGACGCGGTCCCCTGACGGCGGGGAGGGCTGGCGTGGCCCCGATGTTAGCGTCGGAAGAGTTTAGCCACATCCAGTCAGGCGACAATCGCCAATCCCGGTCAGCCGATTCTGGCCAATGCGCCGGCAGCCGGTTGCCTAACTTATGTAGTGGCTACACTCCCTTGGGCTGCATCCCCCTGACCTTCGTCGCCTGCGGCACCGCCTCGACCGAGTAGGTGTCGAGCCCGCGGCCGCGGTAGCTCGGGCCGCGCATCATGAAGACCGATGCCTTGTCGAATGCCCTGTCGAGCGCACAGAGCAGGGCCTCGTCCCCCGTGAAGAACTCGTCCCAGGAGCTCGGCGCCATGTTGCTCGTGAGGATCATGGTGTTGGGCCCCTCCTTCTCGTAGCGACGGTCGATCACGTCGAAGAAGAGGTCGGTGCACGCCCTGTCGAACACGCACCTCCCGACCTCGTCCACGATCAGGCAGGACGGCTTCACCAGCGTCGCCACCGCGCGCTGGGCGCTCCCGCGCTCCGCCGCCCTCTGGAACCTGTCCCCGGGCTCGTTGGCCTTCACATAGTAGGTCTTGAGGCCCCGCATGCAGCACTCGCGCCCGTATGCCTGCGCGAGGTGGGTCTTGCCTATGCCGCCCGGGCCTATGAACGCTACGTTGCGGTGCGCGTAGAGGTCGGCGAGCGCGGGCAGCTTCGCCAGGGCCCCCGCGTCGCGGCCCTGTATCCTCGAGAAGTCGAACCCGTCGAAGGTCTTGGGTTCCCTCCTCGGCAGCCTGGAGAGCCTCAGCAGCGTCTCTATCGACGCCCGCCTCCTCTTCTCCGCGAGGTAGTCGAACTTGACTGCCAGCGCGCCGAGCTCCGCGTCCCCCATGTCGTGGTCGGACGCCAGCGCGGCGACCTCGGCTGCGGTGAGCTGGAGCCCAAGCCTCGCGGCCGCCTCGCTGGCGAGCGCGTAGGGACTCCTCTCCCTCTCTTCCACCAGGCCCACCTCCCGAAGTCGAACTTGGCGAAGGCGGGCTTGCCGGGCGAGAGTTCCACCTGGGCGATCGACGTGGTGACCGGCTGGCTTGGCAGCTCCTCCGGCTGGGCGTCGGTCCACTGGCCCTCGCACCAGGAGTCCCGCCGATCCCAGGTGACGGCGTGGGCGACGAGCTCGCGGGAGAGGTCGTCGCTGTATATGTGCAGGTACCTGCCCTCGCGGCTCACGCGGCAGTCGCGGCGCTCGTACCACCACGGCACGCCGAACCTGCGGCCCTCGTAGCTGACGAAGCCGTCGAAGGTTATCCTCCTGCGGGGGCAGAGCCAGAGCGCGACCTCCTCGGTCACCTCGAGCTCGCGGGCGGAGGCGCGGCAGGCGGCCTCGTGCTCCTCCGCCGGCACGCAGGCGACGGCGCGCCGCCACCTTCCGGCCTGCTCCGCGCACCACAGGGCCGCGTCCTCGTTGAGGGCGGTGATGTCGGTGAAGTCCCTGCCCGCGAGGAAGTTGCCCTTCACGAACCTGATCAGCCGCTCGACCTTGCCCTTGGTGAAGGGGTGTCGCGGCTTGCAGAGCCTGGTGCGGAAGCCGACGCACCCCATGAACTCCGCGTAGTCGCGCTGCCAGACTGGCCTGCCGTTGAGGTCGCGCCTGACCACGACGGACCTCATGTTGTCCGTGAGCACCTCGCCGGGG
>ERZ772964.158-NODE-158-length-33816-cov-18.3201_pt1 | contig 33816 bp, 33 predicted proteins | sample MGYA00580675_ERZ772964 | MGnify/ENA primary metagenome ERZ772964 (study PRJEB29015, sample SAMEA2737941) | human oral metagenome | biome: human oral; feature: human-associated habitat; material: dental | place: China | collected 2139 ... | reverse complement strand
TCGAGGTTTATGCAGCTCAACCCCGCGAGGGGACGGAAACAAGCCCGCGACCTGCGGGCTTGCCTGGCGGCTTCTCATAACGGTTTATGCAGCTCAACCCCGCGAGGGGACGGAAACCTCGACGGGAAGCGAGTCACAGCTTTCAGCCTTCATGAACGGTTTATGCAGCTCAACCCCGCGAGGGGACGGAAACCCTCCCTGATCAGGCGGCACATCCGCTCGCATATGATCGCGGTTTATGCAGCTCAACCCCGCGAGGGGACGGAAACTCGTCACTAGACTTGGGCAAGCCCTCTACGTCACCGAAGACGGTTTATGCAGCTCAACCCCGCGAGGGGACGGAAACCGCTCCTTTTCCTTGCGATACGCAGAGATGCATATTTCGAGGTTTATGCAGCTCAACCCCGCGAGGGGACGGAAACAAGCCCGCGACCTGCGGGCTTGCCTGGCGGCTTCTCATAACGGTTTATGCAGCTCAACCCCGCGAGGGGACGGAAACATAATAAATCCCCTTTCTAAGGATTCTATATTACCTTCTAGGTTTATGCAGCTCAACCCCGCGAGGGGACGGAAACTGCCTAGTTTTATCTCCCATTTCTTAAGAGACATTTTATTGGTTTATGCAGCTCAACCCCGCGAGGGGACGGAAACTACTTCTCGATGATGACCTTTATTGAGGCGTTCTTGCTTACGGTTTATGCAGCTCAACCCCGCGAGGGGACGGAAACACGTGCCCTTTGTCCTCTCCCTCATCGGCTACTTCGGTTTATGCAGCTCAACCCCGCGAGGGGACGGAAACGCGATAGCCAACCTCGGATGTGAGTCCACCGAGCAGCACGGTTTATGCAGCTCAACCCCGCGAGGGGACGGAAACCCGACGGAAGCGCGACAACATACAAATTGTCGAGATAAATAGGTTTATGCAGCTCAACCCCGCGAGGGGACGGAAACGAGCGGACGCGGCGCGTGAGGTCCTCCTTGATGGCGACCTCGGTTTATGCAGCTCAACCCCGCGAGGGGACGGAAACGCGCCCATAAGTGGCGTGACACACCAGCACTCTTTGCGGTTTATGCAGCTCAACCCCGCGAGGGGACGGAAACGCGCCCATAAGTGGCGTGACACACCAGCACTCTTTGCGGTTTATGCAGCTCAACCCCGCGAGGGGACGGAAACTATGCAGCTTCTCGCGCTGCTTATACTTGAAATTCCACAAGGTTTATGCAGCTCAACCCCGCGAGGGGACGGAAACACTATCGCGAAATCCACGATAGCAGGCGCCCACTGCTTAAGGTTTATGCAGCTCAACCCCGCGAGGGGACGGAAACCAAACCAAAGTCCCGGTCGATGAAAATCGTGGTAGCCCTATGGTTTATGCAGCTCAACCCCGCGAGGGGACGGAAACCATATAGCGGATTCACAGAATCTAGGCTTTTCACAAGCTGGTTTATGCAGCTCAACCCCGCGAGGGGACGGAAACTTGGACTTCAACAAAACGTGCGTCCGCAGTGATAATCGGCTTGGTTTATGCAGCTCAACCCCGCGAGGGGACGGAAACTAGAGCGGTCCCCCGTAGCGCTCTCCGCGCGCGGAGTTGGTTTATGCAGCTCAACCCCGCGAGGGGACGGAAACATGCAAATCTGAACGCGTTGAACCGCACGATTGAATCGTCCGGTTTATGCAGCTCAACCCCGCGAGGGGACGGAAACATCAGCTCGCAAGACACCATCCTATAGCCGTCATAATCTCGGTTTATGCAGCTCAACCCCGCGAGGGGACGGAAACCAAGCTATCGGCCGGTCGATGCCGTTAGTGCCGATCCACGGTTTATGCAGCTCAACCCCGCGAGGGGACGGAAACTCGCCGTAGTCCATGCCGTACCCATCTTCGATCGCCACGGTTTATGCAGCTCAACCCCGCGAGGGGACGGAAACGACTTCACGATATCCGTCTAACATATCGCAAGTTGCGGACCAGGTTTATGCAGCTCAACCCCGCGAGGGGACGGAAACTCACCATACTTCCAGCTCCCCAAGCAGAGCGCCGATGTTTGGGTTTATGCAGCTCAACCCCGCGAGGGGACGGAAACCGCGACCGCGACGCCAGGAACCAGGGCAAGAGCCAGGGTTTATGCAGCTCAACCCCGCGAGGGGACGGAAACTTCAGATTACTGGCAGCTCTGAAAGCCCCGTGCGCGGGTGGTTTATGCAGCTCAACCCCGCGAGGGGACGGAAACTTGCTAAGTAAGCACAAGTGTTGTAACCTTTTTGCTGATCGGTTTATGCAGCTCAACCCCGCGAGGGGACGGAAACTTCCCCAGCTGGAAGACGTCGTGCAGCTTCTAGTGCGAAGGTTTATGCAGCTCAACCCCGCGAGGGGACGAAAGCGGGCTCATGCCCCACTCTCGGGGCATGGAGCAGCCCTCGACTCGCACGCCACGACGACACCCCTCCATGCTCAAGCCCTGTCTCCGCCCCTCACGCCCAGCACATATCCAGTTTTCTTATGGGGGGCCTATGGTAAAATCTGAACATCATTGTGTTTGGCGTTCAAGTCAAACATCCAAATCAAATGGAGGTGTCCTATGGGTTTCATCCAAGCATTCAAGGGGGCTGTGGGGTCTACGTTGGGCGACCAGTGGAGAGACTTCTACGGTCCTGGGCAGGATGTGTCTCCCACGGCAGGTGTCTTTCCCGGGGTCCCCATGGGAACAAATAATGGGCGCGGGTCCAACACGAGGGGCAGTGCCAACATCATCACCAACGGGAGCAAGGTGATAGTGCCAGAGGGTACGGTCCTCGTCACCATGCAGGACGGCGCCATCACGGGCCTTATCACCGAGGTGGGCGGATACCAGTACACCAGTGACGACCCCAACGCAAAGTCCATCTTCTCGGGCGACGGACCCATGGATTCCCTGATCAAGCAGTCGTGGGAGCGATTCAAGTTCGGTGGCATCCCCGGGAGCCAGCAGCTCCTCTTCTATGTGAACACCAGAGAGATACCAAACAACAGGTTTGGCACCCAGTCGGAGATATACTGGGACGACGCCTATCTTGGCACTCAGGTCGGGGCAGTCACGCGCGGCACGTACACGCTGCGTATCGTTGACCCCGTCCTGTTCATCAAGAACTTCGTCCCGGTGTCGTACCTGGTTGCCGGAGCGCCCGAGTTCGACTTTGCCGACATGGACAACCCCGCTGGCGAGCAGCTGTTCAATGAGGTTGTCGGCAGTCTGTCTGCGGCCTTCTCCAACTACACCAATGACCCGAGCAAGGGCAACCGCATGGCGCGCATCCAGGGCGACCAGATCGGCTTTGCGACGTCTTTGTCGGCAGCGGTGGAGTCCGCATACCAATGGCGCAGCTCGCGGGGCCTGGAGATAATCAAGACCGCCATCTTGGCGATCGAGTATGACGAGGGTACCAAGGCGTTGCTGGAGGACGTCAAGAAGGCAGACGCCTTGGCGGGAGCGAGGGGCAACTCGTTCTTCCAGCAGTCTGCCGCACGTGGTATCCAGGCGGCGGGCGAGTCCGGCGGAGGTAGCGGCCTTGCCTTCATGGGCATGGGCATGGGAGCGGTCGGGGGCATGTCGCAGGGCATGCAGCAACCCTACACGCAGGGCTCCTACCAGCCCAACTTTGGCCAGCAGCCTCAGCCGCAGCAGCAACCCTACGCGCAGGGACAGACGATGGGAGGGGCACCGCAGCAGCAACCCTACGCGCAGGGCTCCTACCAGTCCAACTATGGCCAGCAACAGCAGCCTCAGCCGCAGCAGCAACCCGCCCCCCAGGGGCAGACGATGGGAGCGATGCCGCAACAGCAGCAGCCCGCCCCCCAGGGACAGGGTGCGGAGGATCCGACCACCAAGCTCCTGAACATGAAGAAGCTCCTGGATGCCGGCGTGGTCACGCAGGAGGAGTTTGATAGGCTCAAGCATGACCTTTTGGGGTTCTAGCCATGGGTGAGGGAGAGGGCCAGTGGACCGGAGCGGACGTCACGGTGGTCCAGACCGACACCGACGCCAAGGACGGCCAGATAAAATGTCCCAAGTGCGGGTCTACAGACATCCAAACCAACAGCAGGACCGGCAAGCTACGCTGTAGCTTCTGCCGGCATGAGTTCGAGCCCCAGCTGCTGGAGACCGAGGAGGATGTCTCCTCCCTCGAGGGGGTCAGGATGGGCTCCGGCGCGCAGGACAGGGCCGCAGATGCCGATGACGTCATCACGCTCAAGTGCGAGAGCTGCGGCGCAGAGGTGGTGATCGACACGGCCTCTGCCAACCAGGCCCGCTGCCACTGGTGCAGGAACATGCTGTCCATCAACCATCAGGTGCCCAACGGGGCCGTCCCTGACGCCGTCCTGCCCTTCGGCGTGTCCAAGGATGACGCGCGGGCAGAGATAGAGCGCTTTGTCGGGAAGCGCAAGTTCTTTGCACACCCCACCTTCACCAGGGAGTTCACGACCAAGAATATCTGCGGCGTGTATTTCCCCTACATGATCGTGGACATAAACGCGCACGACCACCTCTCTGGCACGGGGGAGGTGCTCATCAGGAGCTACAGCGTCAAGAAGGGAGACAGCAGCGAGACTCGCTACGATGCGGATGCCTACCATGTCGAGCGTGACTTTGACATCGCCATCAACGACCTGACCGTGGAGGCGAGCGTCGACAAGCTTAACGTCAGCTCAAGCGAGAAGACCACCAACATCATCAACTCCATCATGCCCTTTGACACGAAGAACTGCGTGAGGTACAACGCAAACTACCTGAGAGGCTATACCTCGGAAAAGCGCGACGTTGACGTCAACAACGTGCGTCCCTTGGTCGCGACCCAGGCACAGGACATTGCCAGGATCGCCGCAAACGAGACGCTCGCGAAGTACGATCGCGGGATCGCGTGGGCAGGCGAGGCCTTCGACATAAGGGGGGAGTCCTGGCTGGCGGCGTATCTCCCCGTTTGGCTGTACAGCTACCTACAGGTCAAGGGAAACAAGAAGCTGCTGCACTACGTGGCAGTGAATGCCCGGACCAAAGAGACGATGGGCAGTGTTCCCATCGACATGACCAAGCTCTGGATCGTCTCGATCGCCATCGAGTTCTTTGGCTTGATTCTGGCGCTGTTCCTGGGCAGTAGCATGGTCGGTTGGGACAAGAAGGAAAGATGGCTGCTCCTCCTTCCCGGAGTCGTGTTCTTTGCGATCATGTACATGCGGTATCGAAACAGCGGGGCACGGCACACCTACGAGAACGAGACGGAGCGGAGCCTGTCCAACGTGCTCGCTGCAGACGAGTTCATCGAGCACAGGGAGGGTCTGCGCAACTCGCGCATCGAGGGCGCCAATAACACGGACCTGCACGGCACCGGCGGCGGTGGGTCCATCCTCGACGGCCTCCTCTGAGGTCACCCGGCGGGGTCACAACCGTCGCCCGGCGGGGTGCTGCCCCGCCGGGGTCACGACCCGTCGGATGATGGATCCCTGCGGAGCCGTTGGGCCGTGGGGCATCCGCGTGCTCGAAGAAGGCGGTGCCGTCCTGTGCTGGATGTTTTTGTCCGGGGCGCAAGGACGGCACCTTGAAATTATGCGTCATGAAGGTATCTCATGAAATATGAAGAGATTAAGGTAAACATATCGAACGATAACATCAGCGATTACAAAATATTTGAAGGGATGAAGCTATATTCTGAAACAACTAAATCAAAAGACGGTAAGAAATTAACAAACAAAAGAGTGTTTGTTACAAGAAAGCATAACTATGTATACTATGAACGAACAGATGTAAATTGGAACTACTGGTCAGACAAATCAAAATATGACTTAAGCTTTGATTCAAACGATATAAAGCATAATATAGTATTTGAAGTATCAACAGAGTTGAAAAGATTTACAAAATACTTAGGTGAAGAGATTATCAAGAAGATCATGCTAAAAGAGGAAAATGGAGAAATAGTGGAAGTGCTGGATATCTAATATATCAGGCAACTCCAGTGCATGCGGGCTGACACGAGGGCTCGGGTGGGCGGTGGCCTCGCCCGGCCTGCTGTCCCTTGGGCAGACGGGGGGCGGGCAGGTGACGGTCTCCGGACAGCTCGCCCTTTATGGACCAAACGAGTGAGGTTGATGTCTAAGGGGTGTGACCATGGCGTTCTTCCGTGCGCAGGAACCGGTGATCCTCAAGGAGGGTAGCGATGCGAAGGAGCAGCTTGCCACGCTCGAGTCACTGCGCGAGACAGTACCTCGCAGCCAGAGGAGGCGGCTTGACTCCGACATCCGTGCCCTCAAGGCAGGCATCGTCGGGGAGGATCGCATTCTCTTTGAGCTGAGAAACAGCCACCTGCCCCTTGTGGTGATTCATGATCTCCACCTGGAATTCGAGGGGCTCACCGCCCAGATTGACTTTCTGGTGCTTACGAGACGACGCAACTTTGTGCTCGAGTGCAAGAACCTCTATGGTGACATCTCTGTCAACGCGCGCGGGGACTTCGTGCGCTCCTTTGGGGGAAGGAGACGCGAGGGGATCTACTCGCCCATCACGCAGAACCAACGACACCTTGGCCTGATGAAGCGGATCAACCTGAGCATGAAAGGGGCGATCATGAGCGCCCTTCTCTCTCCGCGCTTCGATGACCTGTATAGGGGGCTTGTCGTCCTTGCAAACCCAAAGACCATCCTGCATGACCGCAACGCCAAGAAGGAGGTCAAGCAGCAGCTGGTGCGTGGCGATCAGCTTGTGGCCACCATCGAGTCGATCAACTCGATGCGGGGGCCCGCAGATGGGAAGATCCCCTTCAAGGACGTGATGGAGAGGGCCGAGCGGTGGCTCTCCATGGATACGCCCGTGAGGACCGACTATACTGCCAGGTACTTTGAGGGAGAGAGCCCATCGGCTGGTAGGGCAGGCTCGCTGGCCGGTGGAGCCGGCGGGATCGGCGTGGCGGCCGGCGGACCAGATGTGCCATCACAGGCCCAAGGGGACGTCGGGTTTATGGAGGCCAGATCCGCAGGCGCCTCGGGCACCGGTCAGGTGAGCGCGTTTCCTGATGGCGATTCGAGCTGGGACGCCCTTGTGGCTAAGCTCACGGATGCGGAGGATGTTGGCGTTGATGCCACGAGGTTCGAGTCAGCCGCTGGCTCGATGCCCGTCGGCGCGTCGGCCCAGGCTCCCGCGATGCCCGCCGGCGCGTCGGTCCAGTGGCCCGCTGCGACCCAGGTTCCTGCGGTCCCCGCCAGCGCGGCGAGCCAAGTCTCCACGACGCCTGCCCGCGCAAAGAGCCAGGCGATTGGTGACGGCACGGATCCCGATGCCCCGCGCTGTCCTGTATGCGGCTCCACGATGGTGCTGCGCACAGCCAAGAGGGGTGCGCGGGCGGGCAAGAAGTTCTGGGGGTGCAGCGAGTATCCCTACTGCCGTGGGATCATCAACGTGGGGCAGTGAGCGTACGCTCAAGCACGTCTGTGTGCCTGAGCGACAACCGTGCCCTCGGAATGGTTTTCCCAACTCTCTACATGTGGAAAACGACATTTTTAAGCGCGTAAAAATGTGATACTCTCCATTTATCGATAGATTGGAGTAGCACATGGAACGTGCCGAGATGCGACGGCTCCTCGATTGGAAGAGTAGCCCCCAGCGTAAGCCGCTCCTCCTCTTTGGTGCTCGTCAGGTTGGTAAAAGCTACCTCATCGAGCAATTTGCGAGGGAGAACTACGAGAAGTACGCCCTGTTCAACCTGGAAGAGGATCCGAGGCTCGCACGTGCCTTCGATGGCAACCTCGATCCCTGCACTGTCATATCGAACCTTAGTCAGATCACAGGTCACACCCTCGATACAGAAAACATGCTCTATGTCTTCGACGAGGCACAGGTATCCAATCGAGCGCTAACTGCGCTCAAGTACTTCCAAGAGGCGAACTTTTCGCATCCCGTCATCGCGGCGGGGAGCCTGCTTGGCGTCGCGGTCAACCAGAGGTACTACTCCTTGCCAGTGGGCAAGGTCAACACCATGGTGTTGCATCCCATGACCTTCGACGAGTTTATGGGGGCGACAGGGCATGCCCTCATGCTTGAGGGCATACGCGAGGCATACTTCGATAGACGTGCCTACCAGCTCCACGATCAGGCGATGGATCTCTACCGCACCTACCTTCTCGTGGGTGGCATGCCAGAGGCCGTGGCAGCCTATGCGCGCACTGGTGACGTCCGCGATGCCGTGCGGGTGCATCGTGACATCCTCAATCTCTACCTGGCGGATATGGTCAAGTACGCGCCAAGTCCCACTGACGTCGCACGTGCTCGCGACGTGTGGAACAGCGTGCCTGGGCAGCTTGCTAAGGAGAATCACAAGTTTCAGTACAGGCAGGTGCGCAGCGGGGGCAGGTCGAGCGAGTATGAAAGTGCCATTTCGTGGCTTCTCTCGACAGGGCTCATCGACAAGTGTATGCAAGTGTCTTCCGGTCAGGTTCCTCTGCGACTTCAGGAGGATATAGGTTCCTTCAAGATCTACGCGAACGACGTCGGCCTGCTTTCCACGATGTCAGGCATACCGGCCAGCGCACTCTTCGACGAGCGCGGGCGTTCGCTGCTCGACACAGGCGGGCTTACAGAGAACTATGTGGTGCAGCAGATGGTTGCCCGAGGCATCGAGCCGCGCTATTGGACGAGCGGCAATAGGGCAGAGGTTGATCTTGTCATCGAAGACGGCTCCGCCAAGGCCGTGCCTATCGAGATCAAGTCCACCAAAAACGTGCGTTCCAGGAGTCTCGGCGTGTATAGGGACAGGTACGAGCCCGATCGTGTGGTGCGCGTTTCTGCGCGTAACTTCGGTACGGGAGATGTGGAGAGCATTCCGCTTTACGCGGTGGGATGTCTGGCCGATGACGTGGCCATGAGGCGAGGGGCAAACGAGGGGATGGGTAGTTGGGCACCAACCGCATGAGGAGCCTTGCGACCGGCGCCCGGTCTGGTCGGTGGGCCACGTCAACGTAGCAACCCCTCGCGGCACAAGGCTGCAAGGTGTTGAGTTACCCCACATCTTCCTGGGTCACGAACCTTCCCAGATCGACTCCCATCCTCTTAGCCCTCTCGCACAGCTCGCGAGGACCCATGCCGTCGATCTCTGGCAACTCGGCCATCGCAGCGGGAAGCCCGTTGGACATGGCCGTTCCCAGGTAGTCCCTCATGTAGTCTCGCAGCGCGTCCACGTCTATGGTCGCCATGTCACGCCCTCCTTACCTCAGGGTCTTCTTCGGGATCCCTCTGATACGTGCGATGCGCCGACTCCGGCGGGTGGGGCGAGTGATCGCGGGCATCGCCTAGCCTCCACGCCAGCATAGGACTTTGCTGGTTGGCTGTCCACCAGACGAGCTTGCCCAGCTGGTCGTCCCGCCCCTCGCCTCCAAGACCCACCGTCTCGCTCCCAGGACCTGCCGCAATGCCCCCCAGGACCTGCCGCAGTGCCCACTGCCCGGCGCTTAGTGCCCGCCAATCTGGCGGGTACCTTCCCAGAGACGTTTGCCCAGTTGGCGGATTAAAGTCGGTACCCGCCAGGCTGAGGGGCCGTTGCGGGTCCCCGCGCCGGGCCGTTGCGGGTTCCCACACCGGACCGTTGCCGGTCCCCGTGCAGCCTATGCCCCGCCTAGGGCGCCTGTCCGGATGCCATGGCAAAACGCAGTCTTACCACTCTTTGTCACACGTCAGAAAAACTTACGTGGCACAATGTCGCCCGGGGATGATCCAGAATACGAAAGATGACACGACCCGCGCCCGGCGCGCAAGCGCCTGCGGCCCTGTGAGAGGAGACGATACCATGCAGCTCTCGAAGAGACTCGACCTGTTCGGCGACGAGGTCTTTGCCTACTTCAACCAGAAGCGCCGTGAGCTGGAGTCCGAGGGGCGGCGGGTGTTTGACCTCTCCGTCGGCACGCCCGACTTCGCGACGCCCGACTACATCAAGCGGGCGCTCGTGGACTCTGCGGCAGACGACGCCAACTGGAAGTACTCCCTGCACGACAAGGACGAGCTCCTTCAGGCTGTCTGCGACTACTACCAGCGTCGCTACGGCGTCTTGGGCATCACGCCGGACATGGTCATGAGCTGCGCCGGCACCCAGGAGGGCATGCAGTACGTGTGTGCCGCCATCGCCGACCCGGGTGACGTCGCGCTCATACCCGATCCCTGCTACCCGGTCTTCAGGGCAAGCACGCTGCTTGCGGGCGCAACTCCCCACTACTATCCGCTTACGGAAGATCACGACTTTCTCCCACACGTGGCGGACATCCCCGATGACGTTGCGAATCGCGCGAAGTACATGATCGTCTCGCTGCCTGCGAACCCGGTGGGGTCGGTGGGCACTCCTAAGATCTACAGCGAGATCATCGCCTTCGCCAAGGCCCACGACATCGTGGTCATCCATGACAACGCCTACTCAGACGTCGTCTTCGACGGCCCGCGTGGCGGCTCCTTCCTTGACTACCCGGGCGTCCTCGACGTGGGCGTGGAGTTCCTCTCGCTCTCGAAGTCCTTTGACGTGACGGGCGTGCGCCTGTCCTTTGTCGTGGGGCATCCCGATATCGTGGCGGCCACCCGCAAGCTCAGGGGCCAGGTGGACTTTGGCAAGTTCTTCGTCGAGCAGGACGTGGCCATCGCCTGCCTGACGGGCCCCCTCGATGGCGTCGAGCGCCAGAGGCTCGCCTACCAAGAGCGTAGGGACGCCCTCTGCGACGGACTCGAGGCCTTGGGCTGGCAGCGCCCCAACTGCCACGGCACGCTCTTCGTGTGGGCCAAGCTGCCGCATGGGCGCCACGACTCCGCTGCCTTCGCGATGGAGCTGATGGAGAAGAGCGGCGTCATCGTGACCCCAGGCGTGAGCTTTGGACCCCATGGTGAGGGCTACGTGCGCTTTGCCCTGGTCATGGATGTCGAGAGGATTCGTGAGGCCGTGGCGGCGATAGGGGAGGCCGGGCTTTAGGAGGCGCATGGGTTTTTGATGGCCTTGCGCGCCGGTTGGCCGACACGCTGCCTCGCGTACCACGCGTCGGCACGCCGTCTCGCGCGCCGGTCGGACGATGCGCCTGCCCAACGCCTGTGGCTCTCGCCTAGAATGACGCTGACGGTAGGCACGCGATCAAAGAGGGGGAGTAGCATGAAGATGAGGGAAGGCTTCCTGTGGGGTGGGGCCACGGCCGCGAACCAGTATGAGGGCGCTTGGGACGTGGACGGCAAGGGAGACTCGGTACCCGATCACATGCGCGGCGGAGACGTCAATACCCCGCGACAGATTGACGCGACCTTTGACCCGAACGCGCTCTATCCCAGCCGGGAGGCTACGGATTTCTACCACCACTACGAGGAGGACATCGCGCTCTTCGCTGAGATGGGCTGGAATGTGTATCGCCTGTCCATAAACTGGTCACGCCTCTTTCCGACGGGTGAGGAAGAGAGGCCCAACCAGGCTGGTCTCGAGTTCTACGATAGGGTCTTCGACTGCCTGCGCTCCCACGGCATCGAGCCGCTTGTGACCATCAGCCACTACGAGCTGCCCTACAACCTGGCGGCCACGTATAACGGCTGGACTGATCGCAGGCTCGTTGACCTCTTCCTCAGGTATGGGAGGTGTATCCTCGACCGCTGGCATGACAAGGTCAAGTACTGGCTCACCTTCAACGAGATAAACGCAGGTACCATGACGATGGGCGTGACGCTCTCGCTCGGCACGCTCAAGGGCTTCACGGGCACCATGGACAAGGTCAAGGATGACATCAACGAGCGCTACAACGCCCTGCACCACCAGTTCGTGGCCTCGGCCGGGCTTGTCAAGTATGCGCACGAGAACTACCCCGAGATCAAGATGGGCAACATGGACTGCTTCATCCTGACCTATCCCGCGACCTGCGACCCGAAGGACGAGCTTGCCAACCAGGCCGAGATGCGCCGCATGAACTGGTACTGCTCAGACGTTCAGGTGCGTGGCCGCTACCCCAGCTACGCGAGGCGCTTCTGGGACGAGCACAACATCGACATCAGGATGGAGCCAGGCGACGAGGAGCTGCTGCGCGAGGGCACGGTGGACTTCTATACCTTCTCCTACTACATGAGCAACATCATCGGCACACACGGAGACGTGAAGCAGGGCTCCAGCAACATGAGCTTTGGCGGCAGGAACCCCTACCTCAAGGAGACCGACTGGGGCTGGCAGATTGATCCGGACGGTCTGCGCTTCTCGCTGAACGAGATCTACGACCGCTACCAGATTCCCTTGATGGTGGTCGAGAACGGCATGGGAGCCCATGACAAGGTAGAGCCCGACGGCTCCATCCATGACCCCTATCGCATCGACTACCTGCGCGCTCACGTCAAGGCCATGCGCGAGGCCGTGGCCGACGGCGTCGACCTCATGGGCTACACCTGGTGGGGACCCATTGACGTGGTCTCTGCCGGTACCGGTGAGATGCGCAAGCGCTATGGCTTCATCTATGTGGACAAGCACGATGACGGCACGGGCGACCTGCACCGCGCTCGCAAGGACTCCTTCTTCTACTACCAGAAGGTCATCGCCAGTAACGGGGAGGACCTGGACTAGGATTGCGCCAGGACGCCTTCGGGGGAAGCAGGTTCCCTCGGGACCACGCGTCCAGAGAAGCCTTCCCAGCCGATCTTGAGGTTCGAGTTAAGCTTCGCGGCGTAGAGCGCGGGGTCCGTGGCGGTGGCCGTGTCGAGATCGGTGGTGAATCTGGTCGAGGCGTCGCCGAAACGCATCTTGAGCGCGTTGCCGCTCTTGATGACCCCGTCTGGGAGCATGCTCGTGACTATGGCGTTCGCCATTATCGTGCGCGCCCTCACAAAGCCCTGGGGCGTACCGCCGCTGAGCCTCCTTACCGCGTCATCGAGGTGGCGCATGCTGTTCGGCCTCTTCATGGCGACAGCTCCCTTTCTATTCGATCGGCGTCCGTTTGCGTGATGTAGCCCTGGGCGAGCGCCTCGCGTGCGGCGTCGCCTGCGCGTCTTGCCCCTATGGTCTGCGCCGCAGCCGCAATTGCGTCCGGGACTGGTTGGCACGCAATCCCTTTGAGAATCACAGGCTTGACCCCGCTTAAGCGTTTCACGGTCACGCCGGGGCCGAGGTTGCGCCGACATCGTTTCGAGGACGCGAGTCGCATCTTTGCGGGGTCGGTGGGGGCAAGCCCCAGCAGTGCCACGACGGACTCGCCGTAGAGGAACGCGCCCTCTCCGGCAGCCCTCACGGCGATCGCGTAGGGCGCCTGCGGCTGCGACGGCCAGATGGGCATACGGTACACGCCGCGCGCGACCCGCACGAGCTTGCCCAGTCTTTCCTGCTGCACCATCTCTGTCTTAGACATTCCGAGCTCCGCTGCCTCTACGGAGGTTATCATCCCGAAGTCGTCGACCGCATCGTAGATGTCATCAATTTTTGCCATGTCAAAAGTATAGCGTATTTACTATACATTTGACATGACAAAAGGAAATAGCCTACAACGGCTTGTGCTCGTCAAAGTGCATCATGCTAAAAGGATAATGATGGCTCGCAATAAGCCGTACCTCCTTGCCGCTGTCCTCTTTGGCATATGTCGGTCCCGTTGGTGTCCGATCTCCCTGTCCGCATGTCTCGTTGGGTGCCTTGGCGTGGCCATCTGCCTCAGAAGGGACTGTGCGCGGTGTTCCAGGCGATGTCCACTCAGGAAACGCTATCGGGGAATTCGGTCACTGGCTCGTGTGGGCGTGTCGTTGCCGGACTCTCGCCGTTAGGGCCAAGGCTAGCGTAGCTATCTGAGACTGCGGTGGGTGCGGTGGGCCTCAGCTTCGACACACTGTTCAGCGATGCGGACGTCTCGAAGACGCGCGTGCTTCTTAGCGATGCTCTCTCTGATAGGAGTGAGGAGTGGCAAAAGGAGTGTCATGGGTTTCATACGACCCTCCTTCGCAGACTACCTGCTGCAAATCTCGCAAAGCGTGCAAAACATGCAAATCTCGCAAAGCGTGCAAAAGGTGACGTAGCATATCGATGAGGGAAGGAGGCTCATGTACGAATCAGCAAAGAACCCCTTTACGCCAACTTTCGGGAGGATTCCGGCTCAGCTCGTCGGCCGCGACCTACTTTTGAGCGATCTCTTTGGTGCTCTTGCGAACGGTCCGGGTGACCCCAACCTCTCCACGCTCATCTCTGGTGCGCGGGGAACGGGGAAGACGGCTCTTATGAACTACGTTGCGAGTGAGGCTGTGGGCTATGGGTGGGTCTCCTCGAGCGTCTCTGCGGTTCCTGGCATGCTTGAGGATCTCTTTCAGAGGGCATTGGAGAGCGCGGATCTAAGCTTGTCGGCAACAAGGCTTAGCTCTTTCGGCCTTGGCCCCATGAACGTGAGCTGGAACTACACCCCTGGATTCGAGCCCAACTGGCGTACGAGAATGAACAGGCTGTTGGATCAGCTGTCTGAGCGAGAACTCGGGTTACTCATCACCGTCGATGAGGTGAAGGCGACGCTTCCTGACATGGTGCAGCTTGCAAGTATCTACCAGCATTTCGTCGGGGAGAATCGCAGGGTCGGTCTTCTGATGGCAGGACTTCCCTATGACGTCTCGGCTCTTCTTGGTAATGATGACGTGTCCTTTCTGTGCAGATCGGTACAGCATGTGCTTACAAACGTCTCTCTTGCCGATGCAGAGCTGGCCTTGCGACGCACGGTGGAGGATGCCGGTAGGAGCATCAGCGAGGAGGCCTTGAGACTTGCCGCACGGTGCAGCGGCGGCTATCCCTACCTCATGCAGCTCATCGGCTTTCGCATGTGGGCAGTCGATGTACGCTCGGGCGAGATATCCAAACATGACGCAGAGGATGGGGTCCGCCTCGCTCGCTTGGACTTCGAGCGTCAGGTGCTTGCCGCGACCTATCGGGACTTCTCCGAGAAGGATATCCGCTTTCTTGAGTCCATGCTTCCCGATCGTGGCTCCTCTCGCCTGGCTGACATCGCGAGGCGCATGGGAGTTGGCTCCAACTATGCCTCGACCTACAAGTCCCGTCTTCTCGGGCGGGGGGTGATGGGCGAGCGCGGTGCTGGCAGGCTGGGCTTCGAGCTGCCGTACCTGAGAGACTACGTGGAGAGAATGAGGGACGAGAGGGGGTGAGGGCGGCGCCTTGGTGAGCGGCAGCGGACCGTGCGGATTGCCTTCCGGCTGTCCCAGCCCACCCTATCGGCGGATGAAGCTCTTGTCGCCTTCGATCTTCCCGAGATCGGCGTAGCGGTGCACGCACATATGCAGGTCATGCTTCTCGCGCAGCTTGCCCAGAATGTGGTTTTTGGTGACGCCGCCGGGGCTAGAGTGCGCTTTTCCGTAAGACGATGAATACAGAATGTGCTTTTCCGTGAGGCGGCGCCACGTTTGCCCAGGTGAGGAAAGACGCATTCTGGCTGCAGACCCTCACGAAAAAGCGCATTCTGCACGCGGAGGGCGACGGAAAAGCGCATTCTGGCTGCGCACATTCTGTGGTAAATGCCCACGGCTGTGCGTACTGGTCTGGCTTTCGTCCTCCACTGCGAGCCCCTGCTCAGATCGTCTCAGGAGTGTAGACTTTCTCGTGAGGCTTGCAGTCACCAACCTTCGCGGGAGTCTTCTGGAACCCTGCGTGCTCGGACTCCGTATCTGTCCCATGGCGGCGCCATCCCTTTGGTCTACAATGGTGTCCATGATATGAGTGGGTATGTAAGGAAGTGGTAGATGGGCGCACCAGCGTCCAGTGAGAGTGGGCGTGTCAGCGCCCAGAAAGGATAGGGGAATGGGTCTGTTCGACATATTCAAGAAGGCCGCCGCGCCCCAGAAGCCCGAGGCGCTTTCGGTCAGCTGCCCGGCCGGCAGCATTCTCGCGCCGGTTGCGGGAAAGGCCATCGCCTTGGAGAAGGTCAGCGACATGGTCTTCAACAGTGGGGCGATGGGCAAGGGATGCGGCATCGAGCCATCTGAGGAGGTTGTCTATGCGCCCGTCTCGGGCACGCTGACGGCGGCTGGTGCCCCCAACCACCATGCTGTTGGCATCACGGGCGATGATGGCGCGGAGGTCCTTATCCACGTTGGCGTCGACACGGTCGAGATGGCGGGCGAGGGATTTACCGTGTATGCGACCAAGGGAGCGCACGTGAGCGCCGGTGAGCCGCTGCTTTCCTTCTCCAAGCAGAAGATTGCCGCTGCGGGTCACGACACCGTCGTCATCATGGCGCTCACCAACACCGATGACCTCGCCTCTGTCGAGCTTGTTCGCGAGGGCGACGTGAGGGCGGGGGAAGTGGTGGTTAAGTTTAGCGCCTAGCCTTGCCCTGTCCGGGGTCGGTGTCATCTGGCGGGCAAGCCGCAGATGTTCTTGGGGTCGCTGTCTGGATCTTGCCCCATGGCCGTGCGTCATGCGCTGCCTGGGGCGGATCTGGGGTGCTCCAGTTCACGGTGATGATGCCTGCCGCGACCAACGCGAGCGCCAGCGTCGCGCGGATGGGCTCGATGCTCTGTGTCTCTCCCAGCAGCAGCGCTGAAAGCAGAAAGCCGAAGACCGGCGTCATGAAGCGGTATATCGCGATGCGCGAGACGGGGTTTACCGAGAGCAGGACGCTCGAGAGCGAGTAGGCTACCGCCGAGATGAGGCCCATGTACGTGATGAGAGCGGCTCCCTGCGGCCCCGTGGCACAAAGTCTTCCGCCCAGAGCCACGCCCACGCAGGCGAGCGTCACGCCACCCAGCATGAATTGCCAGCCGCTGAGCATCACGGGATCATGGCGTTGCGTGAGGACGCGCAAGAGGCAGGTCACGATGGCGCCGCAGAGCGCCGAGAGGAAGATGAGCCCCTCGCCGTTGAGCGCGAGGCCCGTTCCCGCAGCGAGGGAGCTGAGGTTGATGAGTGCGACCCCTCCGAAGCCCAGCGCGCAGCCTAGGACCTTGCGTGCGCCGAGCCTCTCCTGCCTGAACACGCGCGCCGCCAAGAGGATGGAGAGAAAGGTTGAGCTCGCGTTGATGACAGAGCTCGTGGTGCCGAGTGCATGGGAGAGCCCCAGGTAGAAGAAGAGGTACTGCAGCACGGTCTGGAAGGTCGAAAGCAGCGCGACCGCTGCCAGCTCACCCCTGTGCGGGCGCACGAGGCGATGGGCGCGCAGGCTGGCAAAGGCCACGACCATGGCGCCGGCAAGGAAGAACCTTACGCCGGCAAAGAGGAGCTTGGAGCCCGTGTCAGATGCGCTGATGGAGAACAGCTGGTAGCCAAGCTTGATGCAAGGAAAGGCACTGCCCCAAAGCAGACAGCAGACGACGCTCAACAGCAGGGTTCCCCACGAGGTCCTGAAGATGGTGGGGACCCCTGGCTTGGTGGTGCTCGGTGTGATGTCGTGCGCAGGCATGCCTTTGACGCTCCCTCTCGTTCCCTTGCTGTGCTCCCAAGGGCCTATCCTATCGCAGAGACGGGGCTGGCACCTCAACTCATGTCAGGTGGTGGTAAATCTTGTGTACGTGGGGGGTGATTGGGGGACTTTGGTTATCGGTTCGCATGCAGGATGCGCTTTTCCGTGAGAGACCGAGCGCAGAGTGCGCTTTTCCGTGAGGGCCCAACGCCAGAATGCGTCTTTCCGTAGAATGCACTTTTCCTCACCTGGGCAAACGTGGCGCCGCCTCACGAAAAAGCGCAGTCTGCATGTGGAACATAACGGAAAAGCGCAGTCTGTGGTTGTGGCGTCACCAAAAGGCGCAGTCTGCAGTCCGCAGGTTGGGCAGAATGCGGTTTTCCGTGAGGCAAAACTCAAACCGAGATCTGCGGACCCTCGCGCAACCCGCCCCGCAGGCTGGCGGGTGGTTGCTCGAGCGCATTTGCCCAGTTGAGCCTCTTTCCATAGTGCCCCGCAGCCTGGCGGGCGGTTGCCCCGCACATCCCGGGCGCCGCAGCGTGACGGAAAAGCGCATTCTGCGCAGACGGCCTCACGGAAAAGCACATTCTGTGTAGATGACCTCACGGAAAAGCGCATTCTGCGCAGACGGCCTCACGGAAAAGCACATTTTGGCGCTGGCCACTCACGGAAAAGTGCACTCTGTGTGGGCGACGCGATGGAAAGGCGCACTCTGTTCGTTGGCCCTCACGCAAAAGCGCATTCCGCGTGCGGGCTGCCACCCAGAGTGCGTCTTTCCGTGAGGGTCTGCAGCCAGAGTGCACTTTTCCGTAGAATGCGTCTTTTCTCACCTGGGCAAATGTCGAGATGCCTCACGCAAAAGCGCACTCTGCGCAGACGGTCTCACGGAAAAGCGCATTCTGGGCCACCGCCTTACCCACTCCGGCCCGACGTCTCACGGAAAGACGCACTCTGGCGAGGCGTTTGCCGCAGCCATCGGTTACTCCACCTTACGCTAATGGAGCGACAACACCAAGATACGGACATCTTGAATCTTCGGCACTCCTTGCACTCCTTGGACGCGCGGAAAGATACACCGTACCTTAGCGAGATCGTTGAGATCGTCGAGTCCCACATAATCAGAGGAGTAGCAGAGCCCGTTGCCTGTTGACGTGGTGTGGCGGCGGGCAGCTACATACGTCCCTCTCATCGCCGCTTTCTTGCCTTCGTGTCATGCTCCCTGCGTCCCTTGGCGCTGAGGTAAGGGGCGCGGTGATAGAGTTTTGCGCAACGTGCGTTGTGATGGCTACGAAGTAGTGGCGAACGTGCAGGGGGGTGGAGTTCATCATGCTCAGGCGGAAGGCGTATGACCGACTGCTCAGGTGGAAGAGCGAGAGGCAAGGTAAGACGGCCGTGCTTCTGAGGGGGGCTCGTCGTATGGGTAAGAGTACCCTCGTCGAGGCCTTTGGAAAAAACGAGTATGCTTCCTGTCTCATCATAGACTTTTTTCAAGCTCCAGCTGAGGTTAAGGCCTACTTCGAGGACTATCGCACGGACTTTGACACCCTCTTTTTGTACCTTCAGGCATTCTATGGGGTCGATCTGGTGAAGCGCAAGTCGCTCGTGGTGTTTGATGAGGTCCAGATGTTTCCCCAGGCGCGCGGTCTCATCAAGTATCTGGTTGCCGATGGCCGCTACGACTACATAGAGACTGGCTCTTTGCTCTCGATACGGCAGAACGTCGAGGGCATCATTATCCCCTCGGAGGAGGAGGCGGTTAGTCTTGGTCCCCTTGACTTCGAGGAATTTCTCTGGGCCATGGGTGAGGAGAAGCTCGCGACCCTCATCCGCAGGCAATTTGAGGCCCTGCAACCGCTCCCCGACGGTCTGCACCGTCGGGCGGCAGGGCTCCTGCGAGAGTATCTGTTGGTCGGTGGTATGCCACGACCTGCTGCCACGTACGTCGAGCGGCGAAAGTTCGCGCCTGTAGACGAGGAGAAGAGGCGGATACTCGAACTCTACCGCAACGATGTCGCCAGATTTGCCAAGGGTTGTGAGTATAAGGTCGTCTCGGTGCTTGACAACGTCGCGGGACAGCTGTCCAAGCGCGAGAAGAAGTTCACGTTGGCGTCGATGGGGAAGAACGCACGCATGCGGGGGTACGAGGAGGCATTCTTCTGGCTCTCTGACGCTCGCATCGCGAACGTCTGCTATGCCTCTAACGACCCTGGTGTGGGACTCTCGCTGAACATGGAGCGCTCGTCACTGAAGTGCTACATGGCAGACACCGGTCTTCTCGTGACACTTGCGTTCGCGGACGGGGACGTTACGGATAAGGACGTGTATCGGTCGATCTTGCGCGGGAATATTGGGGTCAACGAGGGCATGCTGGTAGAGAATGTCGTTGCCCAGATGCTTGTGGCCGCCGGGCATCGGCTCTTTTTCTACTCGCAGTCGGGCAAGGCGAAGAGAGAGAATCGCATGGAGATCGATTTCCTCGTCACGCGTCCCTACGCGAATACGGCGGGCAAGCCTCGAGTGAGTCCGATCGAGGTGAAGTCTCCGAGGCAGTACGGCACGATGTCGCTTGACAGGTTCAAGGAAACGTTTGGGAGGCGCGTCGGCACGCAGTACGTGCTGCACCCCAAGCAGATGCAGATTGAGGGAGATCGCGTGTGCCTTCCGCTCTACATGGGCTGGTGTTTGTAGCCGGCGTGTCGCCACGGGGGCGGCTCTTTACCATCACCTACGCATGTAAGATTTCGATCATTGCTCATGCGCCAAATTTGGCGAGACAATCACTCACTTCGCGGTGGCGACGTGTGCGAATAGCCCCTTGTTTGCTAGGATCTCCTCCACGGCGAGCGACGTGAGAAGGGCGGAGAGGCTCACGCACTTCTCCTGCGCTATCGTCTCCAACGCTTCTTTCATCTCTGGCGTGGCGGCGAATATGATCCGCTCGGTCTTCTTTGACCCAAGTACGTGTTTTTTCAGCTTCTGCCCATCCATTGAAGGGTGCCCTTCTCGCACAAGGTACTGTAATAAAATTTATGAGTATTTTATCGTATCAAGCACTATTCTCGACTTCGCTGGCAACCCTGCATGACTCCTACGCATATTGTGCGCCGCATCGCCGCATCGCAGCCTCGTCACACGACCGACGACGGCTTCGCGCAGGAGAGGTGCTCATCTAAGACGAGCACGATATTGCACCTCTCTGCCTGGGCAAACAGGAACTCGATGACCTCGCGGATCCCCGAGAAGGCGAGCGGGGAAGCCGAGCTCCTCGAAGACGAGCGCCGAGAGGCTCGCCACGTTGTCGGCCTCGGGGATCTGGTGGCACTTGTGGATCTGGCGGCACTCGTAGTAGATCGAGGATCCGCCCCGCCTGACAAGCGCTTGCTTGATGAGTTCGCTCTTGCCGATGTGGCGGTGTCCTCGTAGAGAAGGACGTCGCGCTGGGTGGGTTCAAGCGATATGGCGAAAACGTACACTTTGACGGGACTTGCCGAGTATAAAGGACTCTGTATGGCTTAGGCGATGCGGATCCTCAGGCGACGCGGATCGGGTGGCGCACGACGGTCCTGAGCCTCTCGGGCGCGACCCTGCGGGCGTCAGAGAGGTATATCTCGTGGTGGTGGCGCTCGTCGGTGATGTCGAGCGCGTAGCCCTGGGCCTCCATGTGGGCGTGCATAGCCTCAATCGTCGCGGGCTCGTCGTCGTATGGGCCCACGTGCATGCATTGCACGCAGAGACCCTCGTCATACGCAAGGAACTCCACCTCGCCAAAGTCGCGCCCCTTCTTGGCGGATGCCTCGCCCTTCGCCCACTCCACCTCGTCTGGCCCCGCGAAGTCGGGCAGACGGATGAGGGAGATCCAGTCAAAGTCCTCCTTGCGGGTGTAGTCCACGCCGTGTAAGCCCTCCTGCCACCAGAGACCTTCCAGGGGCGGCACCACGAAGTCGAAGTAGCCGTCAATGCGGTGGTTTCCCTTCTTGGACATCTTGATGGTGTACGCGACCCCATAGAGCAGCTCGATGGCCCGGTGGTACGCGCCGTCCTCGGCGTTGGGGTCACCGTGCCCGCGCACCGCCAGGTAGCTCGCCGGCGGCACCGTGACGATGCCCGGCTTTCGAGGTGGAAGGTAAAGACCCTTGTATTCTTTCTTGAAGTCGAGTGCCATGGTTGCTTCCCTTCGGCTTGGAGTGTTGCGACTGAGGGCATCATACGCGAGCATACATGACAACAGTGTGTCATGTATGCTTGTCGTCCATCCGTATCATGAGTCAGCTGCCATTAACACTACTTCTAACGGTAGCTCCGCGCATACATATGTAGTATGTCGTAGATATCGAATCACTGGGTAAACTTTGGCGTGCTGACGTTTCGGCCGGCCGTCAGGCGATAGGAGCCTCATATGAAGACGTATGTCGAGACATTGACCTGTCCCACAAGTGTTAGCCAAGCATGGGCGGCGCTCAAGGAGATGAACCTATGGTTGCCCACGCTGTCAACCAACCGGGCAGTCAATTACGATGGGTCTGACGGCTTCTTTTACCAGGGCAGAACGTATGAGGTCGTGACCAGGGAGGGCGTCACGATGGATAGCGAGATCTACCTTGTAGATGAGGCGGAAAAGAAGGTAGAGATCCACGCGAGTCACTCTATCCTCAAGTCGCTGCTGACCTGCTCCGTCGAGAGGATCGATGACCATCGCTGCAAGCTTACCCGCACCCAAGCCTATCCGGGGGTGTTCGGGTTCGTCTTTGTGACCTTCTTTGACCATCGGGAGTCAGGGGAGACGAGCGAGTACCTAGAGGTCTGGGCACATCATGCCCAGATGCTCACGAGGCCGCACGTGACATCGACTGTCGCTGATCGGTGAAGCCGTCGGGTGTCCCGGGCGCCCTCTGGTGCTGGGATGTCTCCCCCGCGCCGGGCAACAGAGGGTTGCGTGACATAAGCCTTGTCTGTCCATACAATGAGAAAACGGAGGAAGGCAAGGGAGGTGTCGGCGAGGGAGGCGACCATGTCGATCGATGAGAGGATCCTGGAGATACGCTCGAGGGCGGGACTGACGCAGCAGGAGATGGCGGATAGGCTCTTTGTCACCCGCCAGGCGGTTTCCCGCTGGGAGAGGGGCGAGACCGTGCCGGGGATTGACACGCTCAGGCTGATCGCCGAGGCGTTTGACGTGCGAGTTGACCAAATCCTCGAGCTTCCGGGGGACAATCGTTGTGAGAGCTGCGGCATGCCTCTCGCGGATCCAAGCCTTCTCGGCACCGAGGCGGACGGCTCGCCTGCCACGCGCTACTGCAAGTGGTGCTACGAGGGTGGTGGCTACACCGCCCCCGACATCACGATGGATGAGATGGCCGACGTCTGCGTGAGCCACCTGGCCGCCCCGGGCTCAGGCTTCACGGAGGCCGAGGCACGTGACTACATGGAGGGGCTTCTGCCCCGGCTTAAGAGATGGTCGCGCTAGGGCGGAAGACGCCTCGATGCCTGGCGCAAGCGCTGAGGAACTAATCAGCGTGCCCCAGAATCTGAGGGGCACTATCCAAGAGGCATTTGCCCAGTTGAGCTCATTTCTTAGGTGCCCCAGAATCTGAGGGGCACTACCCAAGAGGAGTCTGCTTGGGGTCTCTTCCTCCAAGATTTGAAGGGGACTACCGATGGCCCATGGCCCCTTGTCGTTGTGTGTCCCTACAGTGGGTCGCTACCTTGGCGAAGGATGGTCAGGTATGCCTCGTACAGATATACGCGATAGCGCTGCTTACCAGCATCTCTTCTTTGCAGAATGCCAAGTCTCTCGAAGTCATGTACAAGCCGAGCTGCAGTGGTTCTTGAAATGCCAAGATGTTCACATACGAAGCTAATGTTAACGATGGGATTGCCTTCGAGCAGCTCGAGGAGGCGCTGGCCATTTGAGGCTGATCTACCAAGCCGATCGTTGACCAGATTAGCGTTGTCGTTATGTAACATGACGATGCGAGTGAGGGCGTCATCGGCATCAGTGGCGCTTGCAAGCAGGCACTCGCAGAAGAATGCGACCCACTTAGCATAGCTGCCGTTCTGCCTCACGTCCATGAGTCGCTCATAATACTCTGATCTGCGTAGTTTGAGTTGGTATGAGGGGTAGAAGACGGCTCCGCTCATCACGTTGTCATTGAGGAGCGACAGCGTGATGAGGAGCCTGCCAAGTCGCCCGTTTCCGTCGAGGAACGGGTGAATCGTCTCGAACTGGTAATGTGCGAGGGCAGCCTTCACGATGGGGTCGACGTTGTGACTCTCGTTAAGAAACCGATCCAACCCTCCGAGCGCGACGTTCATGTCATCGACATTTGGGGGGATGTAGGCGGCCTCTCTGAGGGTGCAGTCCGCAGGGCCTATCCAATTCTGGGATGATCTTACCATCCCGGGGTCCCTCTCTGCCCCGCGTGTTCCCTCAAGCAGGGTTGCATGGACTTTGCGGAGCAGGCGCAAACACAGGGGCATGTTTCGCATTTCCTCGACAGCTAGCTTGGTGGCCCGTACGTAGCTGACGACGTCGGCGACCTCACTCTTGGCGAGAGGGACGTTATCGGGATCCAGGATGTCGTCAAAGGTGCACTGCGTACCTTCTATCTGTGCAGAAAGCAGCGCCTCTTTTCGCACGTACATGGCCAAGTACATGGGTGCGTTCGGTATGAAGCGCAACATGCCCTCAAGCTTGCCGAGCATTCTTGAGCAGGTGGTAAGGTTGCGGATAGTCTCGTCGTCGAGTTTGAGTGGGATGATCGTGTCAAGTGGACCTGGCACGAAAGACTCGTATGTGAGCTTACCCCTGAGGTTCTTCCTCAGAAACCCCTGCCCATTGTCTTTCCACCTCATGGCTTTTCCTTACGTGCCTTCCAATGATCAGAACACTGGAATATACTCTAGCAACTTTTTAAGTCAAAAAGTAGTCGTTACAGTATGTGTATGGTCTCTAATGGCGCAAATTGGTCATTAGAGACGCGGAACCAACCAATGACTTGTTGAAATTCGGTTCTCAAGCCATTGTGGGGCTCCCTTGGTCTGTGGCCCCACCTGGCCTGAACGAGGTCTTTCCGGTACATGACGAAACACTTCCTGTGTGTACCCTCGCTGCACATCTGTCATTCTTCAGGAGCGGCAGCCCGGTTGTGGGAGTCCTCGAATAACTGCGTGGTCCGGTCGGTATAGGCATTGCCCACGGGTTGTGGGATGGGTCTTTCTGTGCCTCCCCGACCGAAGATTCCGAAATAAGAAAAACATACGTTCTAATCAATGCCGTCCTGTGCTATGATGAGGGCAGGAGAAGGCGACGGCGAGGGGAGAGGCACATGTCGCGGCGAGGCGGGACATGGGCGGGCTGAGGCCCATAGACGACCTGATGTTTCGGGTGATGGCGAGGGACGAGGCCTTCTGCGGGGAGCTCCTGGGGGTGCTGCTCCAGGACCCAAAGCTCGAGGTCGTGGAGTGCGAGCCGCAGTCCGCCGTCACGAACCCCCACGGCCGCTCCGTGGTCCTCGACGCCCTCTGCGAGCTCTCGGGCGGCAGGTTCGTGGACGTGGAGGTGCAGCGCACCGACAGGGACGACCTCCAGAGGAGGGCGCGCTACCACGCCTCGCTCGTGACGGCGGACAGGACGAGGCCGGGCACCCCCTTCAAGGACGTCCCGGACGTCTGCGTCGCGTTCGTCTGCGAGTTCGACCCCCTCGGGGAGGGCAGGTCGCTGTATCATGTGGACAGGGTCGTGAGGGAGAGCGGGCGGACGCTCGAGAACGGCCTCTCGGAGGTGTACGTGAACGCCCTGGCGAGGGACGGCACGGACGTCTCCGCCCTCATGAGGGTGTTCGTCGAGGCCGAGGCGTACGACGAGGAGCGCCTCCCGGAGACGTCCAGGGTGAAGAGAAGGCTCAGGGAGACGGAGGAGGGGCGAGAGGACATGAGCAGCGTCATAGAGGAGATCCGCGCGGAGGGCAGGGCCGGGGGGCTCGAGGCGTTCGACAGGCTTGTGCGCGCCGGCCTCGTGGACGCGCACGCCGCTGCAGCCTTGCTGGAAATAGATCCCGAAGAGGTCGAGCGCATGCTCGCGTAGTTCTTCTCGTGCACAATCCTGTGCCCTTTGCCGCAAAGACGCTGCCATGAGGCTAGACTCGGGGGCCTCACGCTTGGGTCTTCATGGGTTGGGGGGCGCGGAACAACTCAGTTCGCTAGCCGTGAGAGATAGTCCCACCGTTGGTCGGGCAAGGTGGTCGCTCGTGAGATGTACGCAAGCAGACAGCCGTTCTCTTCTCCAGTCTATCCAAGCGAAGGCGTAGGGGGCTCTCGGGAGAGGATGGTGCGCGGCGTGCAAATGTCGCCCGCATCAGTACCTTGCCCCATACTCATCTCTTGCCCTTTTGGTGTACTTCCTTACGAAGTTACCCTTCGCTTCTGTGTAGCCGTCTCTATCGTGCTCGTGCACTCTCCATAGCGACAGCTTCAGTGTCTCATAGTCTTTGGCTGCATCAGAGTGCTCTCTTAGGAAGTCCCTGAAGTAGAGTTCGTCATTGTCGCCGGTCACGCGGATGTGGAGGTGGAAGACCCTCTCTGCAAAGCCGTCAGGCGTGTAGCCCTTGTTCATCGATACCCTGTGCTCCTCTTGGCTCATGCACAGCCAGCCGCTTTTCTGGAGGATGCCTTGGATTTCCTTCATGGAGCTCTCATCTCTTAGCTCGAGCAGCATGTCGATGATGTTCTTTGCCCATATGCCCGGAACTGCGGTGCTCCCGATGTGGGACAGTCGCCTCACTGCCGCATCTGGCAGCAGGGCTAACAGGCTTGCCCTCTCTTCCTCATACCAACGCTCCCAGTCATCGTTGTGCTTCACCAAAAATATTGGGAAGAGTTGCCATAGCTCCTCCAGGCTCATCTCTTCCAGTCGCCTGCCCATCGTTGTCCTTTCTGTATGGGTAGCTCGCCGTCCGAGAGGGTGTTCGCTATCCTGAGTGGAATGCTACCGCTTGACAAGCTGCTATCTTAGCATCGGTAGAACGCCGGCGTATATGCGGGGCGGTGATTGTGCAGAGGACGATGTACGCCGCTCACGGGATTCATCCAGGCCGCTCGGGATGATGGGTTTGGGGCGCCCACAGGTCCCCTCGGGTGGGTCCTGATACTCGTCCGGTCTCCGCAGAGTGCACGTTTTCATCACCTTAAAGATAGCTCAACTGTGGTTTTATCGAGTGACATGACGGAAACGTACACATTGACGAGCCCATCTGAGTATAAAGGATCCTGCATGGTCTCAGGAGGGGGTCGAAGGGGACTCTATGGACGACGGCTGCCGCACGTTTCGCGTGAGGGGTGCTAATATCGCCGGGCTATCGTATGGGTCGGGCGTAATGCGTGCGGTTGGCGGCAGGTGGGTTCCCGCCGCCATCGTCGGTCGTGCGTGTGGACGGTCCCACCCCGGCGTTCCTTGACCCTACGTCCATCGGCTTCGGCACGGGCCCCTCCCGTAGCTGCTTTTTTGCTTCATTTTCAGGAATTAGGCAAGTATGGACGGGGCTGTCGCAGCTGCGTTGCCTTCGCGCGCATCTGCCTGGGCAGCGCCTGAGGAGTGGGTTCCGCGTGAAGGTCATGCGCCAGTCGCTCCCGTACCCGAGGATCCGCTGGATAGCCAACAAGCCGGACGGTATCGGTACTGCGGGGGCTGAGCCTCCCCGTGGGCACCTGCAGCGCTGGGAACATGCGGGGCGGGAAACTCCTGCTGCTCACCAACGGGTGGGACGTCGATTGGACCATCGAGCGTAACCCAGCGCTCAGGCTCTCGGAGCTCGGCAACGTCTCGCTCTTGTAAGGGCGGGGAGTATATGCAGATCATGCTACCTTACGTGTCATTGACCGAGTGGGTTGCGTTTCAGTGGAAAGAGGTTCTAAAGTATTTCACTACAGGTGGCTTTGTGAAATACTGTTACAAACATCAGCAATAAAGGTGGGCTCAGGCAGCTTGCCCTCGGGCTTGTTTTATCAAAAGATGGGAAGCAAACATGAGCTCACATGCCAGCGTCATCGATGCAATTTGCGCATCCTATGACGGGCTCTCGGATACCGAGAAGAAGGTGGCGGATTTCATTATCCAGAACCTGGAGGACGTGGCGAGCCTGTCCGTACGAGACATTGCGGCTCAGAGTGGCACATCTAGTGCGACCGTGTCCCGCTTTGTCCGACGCGTTGGGTACGATAGGTTCACTGACCTGCGGCTGGCGATCGCCTCGAGCCAGACGGGAGCGACGACGGAAGTCGGACTAGCCGTTAAGGAGGTCTCACTCAGAGCCATAAAGGCATCCATCAGCTATATCCTAGATAACAAGATCCAGGAACTGGTTAGCACGGCCTCGCAGCTGGACGCGTCGAGCGTCGAGAGGGCCATCAACCTCATGATGGGGTCTGACAGCATCCTCTTTGCCGCAGTGGGCAACTCGATTCCGGTGTGTTCGAACCTTGCCTTCCGGCTAGGGCAGATTGGCATGAGGCCAAACTGTCCCGCGAATACTGAACTCATGATACTGGCGTCTCTCTCGCTTCGCAGGAACGACCTCGTAATTATCGTCTCCTCGTCAGGCTACTCGCATCGCCTTGAGACGATCGTCGATAATGCCGAGGACAGCGGGACTCCCATCCTGTTTATTACCTCGAATCCCACATCGACTCTAGCCGAGCGGTCCGATGTGGTGCTCACGGCGGTCTCTAGGGACAAGCTTCTTACAGGTCATCAGTTCGCGACGCATGTCCCCGAGGACTTTATTGTTGAGACCCTCTTCATGTTTCTGCTTGCTCATGGTAAGGATGTCCATGAGCATGTGCGCATGGAGCGAAAGAGCCTGGGTCGCGACAAGGAAACTACACCTACCCTGTATTAGCAGGACTACACAAGGCCAGATGGGTCTCTCCTGCCCGTTGCAGATGACGGCGAAGGCAGGCGTTGGCGCGCACTACGTCCGTCCACCTGTGTAAAACGACCGTTCACACGAAAAAGGGCAGAAAAGAAAATTAATTTCATTTACTCATTAGAGATGGAATATAATTTCAACCATACCAATTGCGCAAAGGTAGCTATCGACGACATCGATGGCAAATGATCATAGGCGTCCAGATAGAGAGAGGGATAGACCATGAAGATCGTTGGTATATGCGCTTGCTGTAGCGGAATCGCCCACACCTATATGGCCAAGGAGGCCATCGTCAATGCCGCAAAGGCAGCGGGTGATGAGATCCACATGGAGACGCAGGGAACCATCGGGGTTGAGGATGCCCTGAGTACCGACCAGATTCAAGCAGCCGATTGCGTTCTTCTGTGCGTTGATGTTCACGTGGAGGGCATGGAACGCTTCGAGGGCAAGAAGGTCATGAAGATCCCGACCGGCCTGGCTATCAGGGCTCCCAAGCAGATCATCCAAAAGATGCACGAGGAACTCGAGAAGACCGTCTAAGTGGGGGGGTGCACGGGCATGGACAAACAGGAGCAAGACAAGGGAAGTGTGATCATGACCAAGAAGATGAAGAAGGTCAGTATCAAGGCATCCGTTCTCACTGCCATCGGATATCTCCTCCCGCTTGTGGTCGCATCAGGTCTTCTCATTGCGATCGGTAACCTTACGGGAGGATCGAACGTCATGTCTCTTGAGGGCATCACCGTGCCTGACGCCCTCACAACCATCAGCGTGTTCGGCATGGGGCTGCTGCCTTCGTTCATTGCCGGATACACAGCGTATGCCATCGCTGACAGGCCCGGCCTTGCGCCCGGCTTCCTCATGGGATAGGTTGCCTCGTTTCTCGGTGCCGGGTTTCTTGGGGGCCTGATCGGTGGCATCATCGCTGGCTATATCGCGCTCTTCCTCGAGACCTACCTGAAGGTCCCAAAGTGGGCGGAGGCCCTTATGCCTATGATGATCATCCCAACGCTGACAGCCATTGTTGCGGGCCTCGTTATGGTCTTCATCATAGGTGGGCCTATCGCTGCGCTGACTGCGGGATTGACTGCGTTCATCAAGGGACTTGACCAGAACCAGAAGCTTGCCTACGGGTTTATCCTGGGCTTCATACAACACCTCGACTACGGTGGCGCGATCTCCAAGGTGCCGAACTTGATTTGCGACGGCATGATGGCCGATGGGATCTATGGTCCGGAGGCCGTCAAGGTCCTTGGCTCGATGGTTCCGCCGTTTGGTGTCGCACTTGCCCTGCTTCTTTCCAAGGCGATGAACAAGCCCATCTTCTACAAGGAGGAGGTAGAGAACATCAAGGTTGCATTCCCCATGGGCATCTGCATGATCACCGAGGGCGTCATCCCCATCGCGATGAACGACCTCGTTCGCACCATTGCCGCCACTGCCTTGGGTGATGCTGTCTGCGGGGCGATTGCGTTCTCGATGGGCGTTGAATCCATGGTTCCCTCGGGTGGGATGTTCGTCGTGCCGGCGATGAGAAATCCTGGCTGGGCCCTTGTCGCACTCCTTGCGGGGTCCTGCGTGACGGCGGTCGTGCTTGTCCTCCTCAAGAAGCGCGTCGACCCAGAGAAGGAAAAGAAGGCCGAGGAGGATAGCGTCGACCTTTCCGGCCTCAGTTTCAGCTAGCTACGTATGGGCGGGTTCGAGATGCGTCAGGTCTCACGCCCCATATGTCGAAGCGCCGATCCCCAAGCGGAGGGAGCTATCGTCCATGTACGTTTCCATGCGAGAAATGCTTCGTAAGGCCGATAGGGAGGGCTATGCGGTTATGGCGATCAATGCTTTTAACCTCGAGTCCGCCTCAGGAGTGATCCATGCGGCCACAGAGATGCGTTCGCCTATTATCATTGACCTTCTTCAGGAGCACATGAAGCGTTACCTCGACTGTGACGTTCTCACGAGACCGATCATCAGGATGGCGGAGAAGGTGCCCGTACCCGTGGCTGTCAACCTCGATCACGGCACTGACGTCGCCCATCTCAAGCGCTGCCTGCATGAGGGCTTCTCCAGCGTCATGATCGATGCATCAGCTCGGTCGCTTGAGGAGAACATAGCCATCACAAAGTCCGTTGTCGACTTTGCCCAAGGGTTCGATGCGAGCGTCGAGGCCGAGGTGGGGGGCATGGGTTTGGTAGGGGAAGGAGGCGGCTTCACGGACGCTGCGGTGTACACGGACTCCGATGTAGCTATCAGGTTCATACAAGAGACCGGCATCGACGCGCTGGCCGTCTCCTACGGCTCGACGCACGGCGACTATCCTGAGGGCTATGTTCCCACCTTTCACTTTGATATCGTCGAGAGGATCAAGCAGGCGACAGGTCTCCCGCTTGTTCTTCATGGGGGGTCCGGGTCTGGTCCCGAGAACATACGGCGCTCGGTAGCGTGCGGCATAAATAAGGTCAACGTCGGGACTGACTATATGGTTGCCCAACGGGACTTCCTGGCGCAGGCGCTGAGGAGTAACCCTGCGTTTGACTATCCGGAGCTCGTGCACCAGGCATATCTCAAGGCATCGAAGATCGTCGAGGGTTACATAGAGCTCTCTGGGTCCAAGGGCAAGGCTTGGTAGCAGCGGGTAGGCGAGCCGCCCCCGCCAGGAATCCAGGCATCAATCATTTTCAACAGAAGGGTCAGAACATGTTACTTGATATGAACCAGATGCTTCAGCTTGCCAGAGAGCATCACTTCGCGGTAGGTGCCTACAACGTCTCCGAGTCGAACCTCTTCCGCACCGTCGTCGAGGCTGCTGAAGCGAACGATTCCCCGGCGATCATCGCGGTGCATCCCACTGAGCTTGACTATTGCAAAGACGACTTTGTCAAATATATGATCGCACGCATCACCAATAGCCCGGCACCCTTTGTCCTCCACATGGATCACGGCGATTCTATTACATCCATTATGCGGGCTGTACACGATGGCTTCAGCTCCGTTATGATCGACGGCTCGCTGCTGCCCTTCGAGGAGAACGTCGAGAAGACCGCCGAGGTCGTGCGCTACTGCCACATGGTCAACGTCTCCGTCGAAGGTGAGCTTGGGACCATAGGGCAGACCGGCGAGACCATCGAGGGAGGCATGACCGAGGTCAAGTACACCGATCCACAGGATGCGAAGGTCTTTGTTGAGAGAACCGGGGTCGATACCCTCGCAGTTGCTATAGGGACCTGTCACGGTCTGTACCCAAAGGGCGTCGTACCAAAGCTACGCATGGATGTTCTTGAGGGCATCCAGAGGGTGGTTGACGTTCCGCTCGTGCTTCACGGTGGTTCTGGAAACCCCGATGAAGAGGTGACTGAGGCCGTGAGGATTGGTATCCAGAAGGTCAACATCTCCTCTGACTACAAGAGTGCCTTCTTCGTGAAGGCGAGAGAGATTCTCGCGCGCCCGAACTCCGGCTGGGACCCCAACAACCTGTTCCCGGAGTGCATCGAGGCTGGCAAGCGGGTCATCGCCCACAAGATGCGGCTCTTCGATAGCGTTGGCAAGGCAGCACTCTATCGGGAAGCAGGCATACGGCAGTGGAGGTGGGATCTGGAGTAATAAGGCCCCCCTGCGGATCTACGTGCTGACTTACTTTTGTCGGGAGAGGATACAGAACGGTTGTCTGTGATTTGAGAGGTGTGGTGAATGGTGAGGCTTGGGGCGATTGAGGCGGGTGGGACGAAGATGGTCCTTGCCGTTGGGGACGAACGAGGAAACCTTGCGGAGCGTGAGGAAATTCCGACCACCGATCCGTCCGACTGCGTGCCGACGATGGTCGCGTGGTTTAGTCAAAAGAAGGTGGACGCGATCGGCGTGGGGTCCTTTGGTCCCACCTGCGTCAATCCAAGAGCCCCCAGGTTTGGGCAGATACTTGAGACCCCAAAGACTGCATGGAGGCACTTTGACTTTCGTAGGGCCCTTATCGAGGGCCTTGGCGTCCCGGTGGGGTATGACACTGATGTGAATAGTGCATGTCTGGGTGAGTGTACCTTTGGTGCCGCCCGGGGCCTTGACTATGTCGTGTATGTGACCGTTGGTACTGGCATTGGTGCGGGTGTGCTGGTTGCCGGAAGGCTCCTTCACGGTATGCTGCATGCGGAAGCCGGTCATATTCAGGTTTCCCGCATCCCCGACGACCCCGGCGAGAGCGTATGCCCCTATCATGCGAGCTGTCTTGAGGGGCTTGCCTCAGGCCCTTCGATAGAGCGCAGGTGGAGGGCTTCAGCTGACAGCCTGGCTCATCGTTCGGAGGTGTGGGGCCTCGAAAGCGCCTACCTTGCCAAAGGTGTCTCCACCTATATTCTCTGTTACTCTCCCCAGAGGATCATCTTGGGTGGGGGAGTGCTACATCAGAAACAATTGCTTCCACTTGTGAGGAGAAAGGTCCTTGATGTGCTTGGTGGGTACATCTCAACTCCCGAGCTTGGCGATATCGACAGTTACATCGTCACTCCCGGCTGTCACGGGGATCAGGGAATCCTCGGCGCACTGGAGCTCGGTCGTCGCGCCTTGAGTTCTCCTGCTTCCACTGCGCCGTGACATCCATCAGGAATTGCCTACTCGCCCTTGTTCTTGATCCAGTAGTCACAGTCCTCGTACCCATCGGCAACGGTGTGCTCCCGGTGAAGCGTGCCTCCGAGGTGCTCTATGATCGCCTTGTCCGCCTCGCAGAAGTACGGCATCAGCTCGCCATACCCGTTTCTTTTCGCAAAGTCGGCAATGGGGCAGCCCACCAGATGAACACTGATTCCCTCCTTGTGGTGCAGCGGGTTTATCCTCATCCCCCAGCTGTTGTTCCAAGATCCGTCCTCCCTGTGCCTGTTCAGCCTCCTTGCCCTGAGTTCCAAAAGTGCATGGAGGATCCTTCGCACCAGGGCGTTGTTGAGATCGAGCCGGGAGAGCTGGTCACCCCTTCTGCCCATGATCGTCATCTCGCAGCACATGGTCGTGATCTCATCCGATGGCATGTCACGGTTCATGCACTCGTAGTAGGCAAAGGCCGAGAGCGCCCCGTAGAAGTTTTTCGACATCGGGTTTTTCCTTCCGCCGATGTTTGGCGTCTCACGCGCAAAGCGCTCATATGTTCGGAGTATCCTTTGATACACCCTTTCGGCCTCGGCGGTGGAGAACCTCTTGCCCAGCTTCCCCTTGATCCATCGCGCGGATGTTTGGGGCATTTCATATACAGCCATGGTCTTCTTCCTCGGTAAAACAGGTGATTGGCCTGTCAGCAGCCCTTGAGGTCTCGCGTATACCTACAGTGGCCCGCGCGGCCATGTCGTCAAATCCCCGTGCTCGTTGCGGGCCAATAGGGGAGCATGCGCCCGCCTGCGGTGCACGCCTCGCTTCACCTGTAGCTACTTCATATATGTTTACCCATAGTTACTTAGTGCAAATTTACCATACCATACCATCACCTATCCTCTATACTGAGTCCATCGGTATCTGTCAGCGCGTGCGTCATTTCCAAGG